>SDBT01019827.1_pt1 | contig 10535 bp, 9 predicted proteins | sample 2277101 | NCBI WGS metagenome assembly SDBT01 (sample SAMN10404973, study PRJNA504765) | marine sediment metagenome | isolation source: marine sediment core GS10_PC15, 103 cmbsf | place: Arctic Ocean: Southern Knipovich Ridge | collected 2010
CCACTAAACAGATCTATTGAAAACTCTTCGGGAACTATATCAAAATAGTACTCGCCTTCTGCTTCATCTTCATACAGTATTTCAACCCTGTAAATGTCAATGGGTAATGCTTTCAGGTCCTCATTTATTAATTGAAAGACTATATAGCCGGGAACATAAAGGTTCTCTTCTACTATAAAACTTTCCTCTTCGAGTAATTCATCTTCACCCTTAAACCATTTTATACTAAACTGTTCCCCTTCTATCTTATAATTTACTTTTATCGCCGCAAATATTGTATCTTTCTGCAAAAATTCTTTACTCTCCTCTATGGGATTTCCCTGCTCATCTATATCTTTGGAGAAACTGACCCCGAGTATTTCGACAGAAGGCTTGTTTATCCTGAATTCACCTATTGTCTTAAGTTCGCCATTATGGTAAAAACTGACCGAATAATCACCTGGTTCTGCAATTATATTGCCATTTCCATTTGGGACAAGCTTATTTGAGAAAAAACCCTCTATATAGCCGCTAATCTCTGTAGAATAAATATTTGTTGAATCAGCGATCACCTCACCGGTATCAAGGTTTTTCCAGGTAAACCTCCACTTGTCTTCAGCTTTTACTCCTGAGACTTCCACTGCGGCAAATATCTGGTCGACTTCAATATTGAAATTGTCACTTTCGTTTTCAGGTTCAAAAGTAGTATTATCAATTTCCTGGCTTATTATAAGTTCCCCAAATACCTGCTCGGGAGCACATGATACTAACTGGGATGATAGGACTATGGAGCATATCAATATCGAAACAATGAATATATTCCTTATTTTCATTAAAGATCTCTTACCCGATTTTTTTAATATCAAGTCGGCTGCCCTTCATTTGGAACAATACAGATCATATTCATACCTTCATCTCCAGCAATAAATTGATGGAGTTCACCTTCCGGTACAAGAAGGAATGAATCTTTTTTTATAGGTATTTCCTGACCGTCTTTAAACACATGGCCATTGCCTGAAACAATAAAAACTTCATGCTCCCACTCATGCCTATGTTTAGGGGTATAACCATTAGGGTCGATCTCAAATAATCTCATGGCAAAATTCGGTGCTCCATCTTTTGCAGTTATCATCGGATAGAACTTTATCCCTGATACTTCTCCTCCATCCATAATATCGGGACTTATCTCATCTTTCTTTTTGATCTTCATAATTGCTCTCTTCTTGTTTGAAAATTATGATAGATTATACCTGAAATATAGAAATTAGAAAGTAAAAGAAGTTATGGTACTGACCGGTATATTTTCTCTATGATCACCAGAATTAAATAAGGCCCCCTGATCTTGTTCGGAATCTGAGGGCCTTATAATTATAGAGATTAAATCCAGTCTTTTACTGGTTTAATATATTTTGGAAAAATGCATTTTTCTCTGCTTCATTATAGCCAACTGCACTTGATTTCCCAAACCATTGAGGCCAAGAATTAAATGTAGTTACCATTATATCTTCCCTGTTCATTGAAAGTAGTACCGGAAGTATCTCTGCTGCCTGGGACATCGAGATATTGGTAAATATGAACTGTCCGAGTGTCCCCATAAAAGAACCGAGGTTTCCGGAATTTACCATTCCTCTCTTTTGAAGTAGAAGTTCGGCTATCATCATGCCGGACTGTTTTTCCCTTGCATAAGCTCCCCCGCCATAAAGTGTCCTGCCTTTTCTTGCACGTGTAAGTGCCAGGGCCTGTGTACCATTTATGTGATGGACTCCGGGACCAAAATAAGCTCCGGAAAAACCGTCAGCAATATTTTCCTCAACTGTAACAGTTACTCCGCCCATCCAGTTGATAAGCGGCGGAAAACCGTCAAAGTCTGTTATTGCATAAAAATCTATCTTGCCGCCTACAAACTGTTCGAATTTTCCAACAGCATAATCATGTCCGCCGATCGCATTATACCCGTTTATCTTCCTGCCACCAAACCAGGTATCCCGGGGGATAGTCACTATATATGCTTTTCTGGTATCAAGATTAAGATGGACAAAGAGATTGATATCAGTTCTTCCGCTTACTCTGCCTCCCGCACGTTCAGCTGCACTGTCATCTCCCCAGATGATGAAATTCACTTTTCTGCCTGCATGAAATCCTGTTGCGCCTGAAGAGGAAAATCCTCCGGTAGATGCAATGGCCGCAGGTGCTCCGGCATAAGGTGTAATACCGAAATCAGCACATAATTGTGCAAATTCCTGGGATTTTAAGAAACCGTCAAGTACTTTTTCCCTGGTCATTCCCCCCGACATACGGCTGAGCCATATACCATAGCCCTCAGCATCAGGCTGGCGGTTAAAGAATGCACTATACAGGATAGTCAGAAATGCTTCATTGCTATGATTATTGGCCAGGAACTCTTCGCTAAATACAAATCCCTGCGCAACATCTGCCCCCGTCTTTGAACCATTCATAAGCCTGCCGACCCATTCATTAAGTCCATCGGGATCAGGTTGCCTATTCAGGGTCTGTACATAAAACCTGGTCACAAAAGCCTGTACCTGTTCTGCCGAACCACCGGTTAGAGTCGCAGGCAAAATGGTTATGATCAGTACCATGATAATTGCAAAGACCATTAATAACTTTATCCTGGAGAATAATTTTTTCCTCATCATCTATCCTTCACCTTCTTATATATTAATTAATACTTTATTTTATATATTATATAATAAATTCTATTATATAATTTTGCAATATTTTTTAAAGTTCATTTGCTATAACTCTTCGGGAAGCTTATTTATCCCGATCCTGGTTAATGCAAAATCATACCTTATCGGGTCATTTTTTTCAATTTTTTTAAATGATCCCGTGATCTCTACAGCAGTTTTTATATCTGCCTGTTTCCTCTCTGTCAACCCCAGCTGCAGAGAGATGCGGTGCATGTGGGTATCAAGCGGAATAATAAGTTTTGAGGCAGGTATGCCTGTCCAGCCTCCCGGATCAACCCTGTCATGCCTTATCATCCATCGCAAGAAAAGATTTAGTCTCTTAAAGGCACTTCCTCCTGTATGTGATGGTATAAGAGTACAACACGAGTTTTTTGAAATAATTGAAATGTTTTTACAAAAAACAAGAGAAGCCGGGATAATATTGTCATCTGTGCTATTATAATTTTCCAAAAAAGCAGAATTGAGTGATCCGAAATCCCTTATCATCTTACCAGCAGCAATCAAAAGTCCTGCTATCTCACTTCCGGTAGTAAACCTGTGTTTAAAGCCCTTGAAGCATTCTTCCAGATGTTCTGGTCCCGTTTCAAGTATAAACCTGTATGGTGAAGGTTTCATCTTATCAAGCACGATATTCACACTTTTAAGGATCTGCACAACTCTTCCATATGCAAGCGATGAAGATACAAGGCCAACTATTTCCCGGTCCCTCAGATCATCATGTCTGTAAAGAAATTCCAGAGGATCGGGGTGGACAAATTTCCGGTGATTATATTTCCCATAAAGTTCATCAAGCCTGTTTTTAAGTCCATTATTTTTATAAATTTTTTTGCCGGCCGGTTTTCTGTCTTTCATATTAAGAAATATCTATACACGTGGAGTCTATTTGGTCATTTCTGAATGTTTTAAGGATATCTTATCTGCAAGGTCATCAAGGGCTTTAAGATCAGCCTCAATCGGTTGTCCCTTTATTATAACAGGATCAAGTATTTCAGCTTTAAGAGTCGAGACAATATCTGCAAGTATTTCAACGGTCTTTCCTCCCCAGCCATATGAACCAATAATGGATATAAACCTGACCTTAGGCCTCAAAATCTTTACAAGATATGCTGCATAGATAGCCTTGGGATGAGGTCCGGCAAGAACTGTCGGTGTAGCTATTACTATAGTAGCAGCATCAATAAGCGCTGCAGCAAGATCCCCGAGGTCATCTTCTGTCATGTGAAAAAGTAATACTTTTATTCCCTTTTTCTCCAGGGAAGATCTAAGATGTTTGGCCATTATTTCTGTGCTTCCATGCATGGACACATAAGGAATGATCACTTTATTTGAGAGCTTATCAGACGACCATTCATTATAGGACTCCATTATATTGCTTATATCATCATATACTGGTCCGTGACTGGGTGCTATAAACTTTATATCATAATTTTTTAGCTTCTCAATATTCTTCCTGACACTTGTAATAAAGGGCAGCATGATCTCCCCAAAATATCTTTTCGCTGCTGGTTCTATCTTTTCCCACCCGTTTTCAGAAACCATAAGCTTTTCTGTCGCATAATTCGAACCGAAAAAATCACAGGAAAAAAGTATTTTATCTTCCACAAGATAAGTGGACATAGTCTCCGGCCAATGAACCCATGGAGTAAAAATGAACTTAAGTGTCTTATCTCCCAGTGAAAGTTCTTCACCATCTTCCACGACAATAAATTTATCTTCAGAAACCTGCAAATGGTCTACAAGAATATTCATGCATTTCTTATTTGTAATGATCCGGGTTTTAGGAAATCTACTTATTAGCTCTGGAATGGAACCTGAATGATCCTGTTCACCATGTTGTGAGATTATATAATCAATTTTTTCTAACCCTGATCCCGATAAATTTTTTAGAAGAGTATCCAACATTGAAGGATCCACGCTGTCAATTAGAACTGTTTTATCGCTTCCCTTTATAAGATATGAATTATAAGAGGTTCCATTTGGAAGAGAGATAAGTTCATCGAATAATCTTCTTTTATAGTCAACTGCACCTACAAATAATACATCTCGTGTAATCTGGTTAGCTGCCATTTTGGGATCGCTCCATTCTATTTGATATTACTCATCTAAATATATAAAATCTTGGCCAGGTCTTAATATTTAAAAATGTGATCTTAAAACTTCTAATTCCGTGAATTTATCTTATGATCTCCATAATCCGTGAATATTGCAGTATGCTCTTGCTATTACATCATCTGAGTCAATGCAAAAAGCAGCTTTCGGGGCATCTCCCGGTTTTAAAAACTTTCTTGAAGAGAATCCGCCGGAGATTATCTCAACCCACTCGATATAGTGTTCTTCTTCCATAGGATGGGATACACTTCCCACAGCGACCATGTAGCCATCAGGAGACTTCTCCAACACTGGTACATGTTTTTCAATAGCTGCATCAGTAGAATTTTCTTCTAAAAGTGTCATGGGCTGGCCGCAGCATACAAGTTTACCCTTACCGGGATGGACCAATTCTACAATATTACCGCAGACCTCGCATTTATATATTTGCATATTCTCTGTCATTTTTTTCCTTTCCCTATGAAATAGATATTAAATAGAATTTTTATAAATATATTGTCTAATATTTGAATAATTAGTTCAAATTTTTCTCATTTAATTTTTTATATTATAATATTACTATAATTTGTCTTTAATTTCATGGTGGGACAAAATAAAAAATAAATTCTACATTATTATAATCACCTTCATAATATTTATCCTGGCTTCAGTCTCTTCTGCCTGGACCCTGAAATCTTTTTTACATAAAACATAACGCTTGCTGCTGGATACCGATGATGGATTTGACGGTGTTCTGAATCATGGAGAACAATATAAGATAATATTTTCAGTTAATAGTCAGGGTATTGATTTTAATAGTAACATACTAATAATATCGACTGTATAGAACTGAAATAATAAGAAATTTTTATCAAATAATCCAGAGTAATTAACCAAAAATTTATTTGACATTTTACACAATTAAGCATAGACTAAGAGCCTCTCATTTGTTTAATGATATTTATTTAGAGCGGTCTACTACTTTTCCTACCTCTCTCAAAGAAATGTTATCAAGCTTTTAGGGAAATAATATTTTTAAAGGAGGTATGTATGCAGGGTAGTAAACTATATGTAGGAAATTTCACTTATTCTACAACCGATTCTCAACTGGAAGAATTGTTTACCCAGTTTGGCGAGGTCAAAAGCGCCACCGTCATTGGGGACAAAGGTTTTGGATTTATTGAGATGTCAAGCACTGAAGAAGCTGAAAAAGCAAAAGAAGAATTGGATGGAACAGACTTCGGAGGAAGAACTTTGAGAGTTGATGAAGCTCGTCCACAGAAGCCAAGAACTGACAGAAACTTCGGTGGAAGGTATTAAATAAAAAATTACATAAAGGTTTTAACGGATCTATGTGTATATTTAATTCTTCATATAAATGATTTGTTGTTTATTAATTAAGCGGCAAATCATTTTTTCAATCAAACTAAAAGAAGGTTTAATGAATATTTTACTTATTTATCCAGAATATGAAGATACATTCTGGAATTTTAAAAATGTCTTAAGAGTATTGGGTAAGAAAGCTGCATATCCCCCACTTGGTTTTTTAACTATTGCAGCAATGCTTCCGGACCATTGGGAAAAGAAACTAATTGATATGAATTGTGGTGAGATCTTAAGAGATGAATATATTGAATGGGCAGACCACGTGATGATCAGCTCAATAATAGGACAGAAACATTCTACAAACAGAGTGGTCAAAAGAATCCATAAACTTGGCAAGACTGTTATTGCCGGCGGGTCCCTTTTTACGACAGGATGGGAAGAATTTTCCCATATAGATACCCTTGTCCTGGGAGAATCAGAGGATATAATCCCCACTCTCGTAAAAGATATGGAAAATAATGATCTCAAGAAACTATATTCACCAAAAGGATTTCCATCCATACAAAAAGCTCCTATACCGGCATGGGACCTTATTAAACTATCTAATTATAATTCTATATGCATTCAGCTTTCCAGAGGCTGTCCATTTAATTGTGAATTTTGTGATGTGGTTCATCTTAATGGAAGAACTCCACGTATAAAAAGCAAGGAACAAATAATTGCCGAACTTGATTCGATATATAAACTTGGCTGGAGGGCAGGTGTATTCTTTGTTGATGATAATTTTATCGGGAATAAAAGTATTCTTAAAAAAGAACTCCTCCCAGCAATTATAAAGTGGCAAAAAGAAAAAAAATATCCTTTTTCTCTTAGCACACAGGTATCGATCAATCTATCGGATGACCAGAAGTTGATGGAAATGATGTCGGCCGCAGGTTTTGCTACTGTGTTTACCGGTATAGAAACTCCTGATCCTGACGGACTTGAGGAATGTGGTAAATACCATAATAAAAACAGGAACCTGCTTGAATCTGTTAAAAGAATTCAGAACATGGGATTTGAAGTCAATGCTGGTTTTATACTTGGTTTTGACAGTGATAAAGAAAATGTATTTCAGAGTCAAATCGACTTTATCCAGAAAAGTGGAATAGTTGCAGCAATGGTAGGGCTCCTTAATGTTTCACCTAAAAGCAGGCTGCATGAAAGGTTAAAAAAGGATAATAGATTAATAGATAATAAAAAGGGTAGTAATGGAAATACATCTGAACTATCTGATTTAAACTTTATTCCAAAAATGAATGCTAACACACTCATTAAAGGACATTCAGAAGTATTAGCGACCATTTATTCACCCAGATTTTATTTTGCAAGAATAAAAACATTTTTGAGAGAATATAAACCAAAAAAAGTTAAACCGCCAAAGATAAGTTTTTATCATGTCAGGGGTTTATTGTCTTCATTGTGGTTTCTGGGTATTAGGGATAATGGAAGACACTACTACTGGAATTTAATCCTGTGGAGTATATTTAAAAAACCGGGCCTGCTCCCCTATGCAGTGGGCTTACCATTGGGACTTTTACATTTTAAGACACTCGCATGGGCTACACAATATAATACCTATTATAGGGAAAGTTAAATTTGAATATATCCCCGAAAATAAAAAATGCTCAAGCTTTAAAACCATTTAATGATGATCCTGTCAAAATGTATCTTAAAGCAATTGGTAAAGAAAGGCTTCTGACTGCAGCTGAAGAAGTTCAACTTGCAAAAAAAATTGAAAATGGGGATCAGCCTGCAAAAAGCAGGCTGATCGAAGCAAATTTAAGGCTCGTTGTAAGTGTAGCTAAAAAATATGTAAGCAGAGGTATGTTATTTCTGGATCTTATACAGGAAGGAAATCTGGGGCTTATAAGAGCTGTAGATAAATATGACTATAAAAGAGGTTTTAAATTTTCAACTTATGCGACCTGGTGGATAAGACAGGCAGTGACAAGGGCTATTGCGGACCAGGCTAGGACAATTCGCATCCCTGTTCATATGGTTGAGAATGTCAATAAGTATATTCGTATCCAAAGACAGCTTCTCCAGAAGCTAGGCAGAGAACCTAATTCTGATGAAATTGCAGAGTTATTGGGTATTACAGCAGACAGAGTCAGGGAGATCAGGAAGATAGCCCAGGAAACAATATCACTTGATACTCCAATAGGTGAAGGTGATGAAACCCGTCTCAGTGATTTTATTGAAGATTCAGAAGTTAAAGCTCCTGCTGATGCAGCAAACTTTTCCATGCTCCAGAAGCACCTTCAGATAGTTCTGGGCACTTTAAAGGAACGGGAAAGAAAGATCATCAAATTAAGGTATGGGCTTCTGGACGGTCTTCCCAGGACACTGGAAGAAGTTGGCAGGGAATTTAACCTGACCAGGGAAAGAATCAGGCAGATAGAGTTTAAAGTATTATGTAAATTACGGAACACAAGGCATAATAGTTCATTGAGGGATTTCCTTTAAGATTTATTTCAGTGGTTCCAATACCTCCTTAGCATGGTCCTTATTCCATGTCATTGCTTCTTTGACTGTTTCAGTAAAACTTGATCTTTCTCTTCTATGGCCTGCAATCCAAAATCCCTGTAAAAATAGAAGTTAAAAGTAAAATAAACATAGGAACTATTTTTGAAATAAGTTTACAGACTAATCTTTGAAGCAAGAGCTGTAAATTGCTTTGACACCTACAGCTAAAGTTTTTAGTATATTATTTGAACCGGCTACAGAGTGATGAGTGCTCTGATTTATATCTCATCACTCTTGTTTTTACTTCTGTAATTTATAGGTTAAGACCTTATCATCATATTAGTTATAAGCATGCAATCCTGAAAATATATAATTACCGAAAAAGGTCAACAAAATGGCTCCGAAACCTGCAATTAACAGGATTGCAGTTTTTGTACCTCTCCAGCCTCGCATTAAACGGGCATGCATATAAGCTGCATAAATCAACCATGTGACCAGGCTAGCAGTTTCCTTCGGGTCCCAACTCCAGTATCTACCCCAGGCAATATCAGCCCAAATAGCACCAAGTACAATTATTAATGTCAGGAAAGGAAAACCAATGACTACAGATCGGTAACTTATGATATCGAATACTTCCTTGTCAGGCAGCCAGGATGAATTGCGGCGATTCTGGATCAGAAAGAGTATAGCGGCACCAAAACCGATCTTAAAAACACCATATGCAACAATAGAGGACTAAATCTTGCTAAATAATATATAGGAATGCTGAAAAATTCCTTTTGTATCTCACAATCTAGTAGTTCTATGCAGTCCATATCATCAATTGACAAAATATGTAGTATACACTTTTATATGCTATAGTTATTCTTCAAACTATTTATAGTGCTTCTTAATTATTTATTTGTATATTCCATAAATCGAAAAAGTGAGATTCAGCTTATTGTATTCTCATTTTTACCTATCTTTTCTTTTATATTCTTTTATCGATTTATTATAATTTTGTTAAATTTATCGATCGTTCTTAATTTGGTTCTGTAGAATCTTTCTTTATCATCCCGTTTATTATCCTTAATTCCCATGTAATAAAAATTATAAACACAATTACATACATAAAATCAGAAAAAGGCCATGTAAACCAAACCCCCTTTAAACCCCAAACTTTTGGGAAGAAAAATACAGCTGGTAATAAAAATAAAAGCTGCCTTGAAAGTGTTATTATCATTGCAGGCAGAGCTTTACCGATCGCCTGAAAAAATGTGCCTCCTAAAAGTTGAAGACTCCAAAGAGGATATAGTATTATCAAAATCCTGAAAGGATGCATCTTAACTCAAGTATCTACTCTATGTGTCCAATAAATGGGGGGTAGTTCGAGGTACTAAGAGAAGATCGTTAATGAATCAAAGGTAAAAGTACTGAAGAAATAATTGTCAAAATATAAGAAAGTGAGAGCATGCATAAGGTTTTTTCTAAGGTTAATCTCTCTCTTTTTTATATTAAGGTCAGCCCTTGGGCTAGGATTAATATAAGTCTTGCTTGGCAGATTCCCTAGTAATGTTTTTCTTTAAGTTTATTTAAATCTATGAACCGGTCTTTAATACTTCTATAGACACTTTTATACAATTTAAAGTATTCCATATAAAGTTCGTTCTGCTTTTTTTGTGGCTCCAAAGGTTCAATATATTGAACCTTTTCTTTAGCTATCGAATAATCTTTTATAAAACCTATGGTTTTTGCAGCAAGCAAGCAATCACCATATGGTGCACCAACCCGGTTTTTAACCAGTACAGTCGGGACATTAAAAACATCTGTTATTATTTCTCTCCATACTTTACTTATCGCTCCACCTTCATTCATGACTATCGGATAATTGATCCGGTCCAGTGCCCTTTCTAATATCTCAAAAGATTCATACATTAGATGATG
>SDBT01019828.1_pt1 | contig 10535 bp, 9 predicted proteins | sample 2277101 | NCBI WGS metagenome assembly SDBT01 (sample SAMN10404973, study PRJNA504765) | marine sediment metagenome | isolation source: marine sediment core GS10_PC15, 103 cmbsf | place: Arctic Ocean: Southern Knipovich Ridge | collected 2010
CGCTGGAGCCCCGGTCGGTATCCACGGTCAGCGTACCGCCATAGCCGACATCGAAAGTCCGTGTGATTTTGTTATCGCTTCCACCAGCTCCCGCCGACAGTGACGTGGCCAGCACCAGCAGCGCGACCCAGATAGCAACTGCCAATAGAATGCCTTTGACGTTAGTCTTCATGATTTCCTTTTCCCTTAACATGATTTAACCCTTGGTTATCTGCTTTAGTCTATCTCTTACAGCTTTGACTGTTTACGTATGCTTTTTGTTGCCCACTTTTTTACTGGATGGAATCCCGCCAGCGGCGGGGCTGGATACTTGATACTCGATGCTGGATGCTGGATACTGGATGCTAGACCAATCGTCCGTTGTAAGTGGCTCGTTGCTGGACGCTGACTGCTGGCGGCTGACATCTCTCGCTCAAACTTGAAACTTTGAACTAGTGGCAGACGTCCAACTCAATTTGCATTTTGCACTTTGCCTTTTGCTATCAGCGCTTCACCCGGACGGTCCCGGCGCCCCTTCCGCAAGGGTTGATGGTACGTTGAGCTTCTTGGTGGGTCGTTTAGAGGTTGGTCAGGAGTTGATAAGGCGGGACGGAGGGGCCGCCGGGCTGTTAATTGTCCGTAGTCCGTCGTCAGTTGTCAGTGGCTACTCTCACGAATGTAGTCTGAAAAGAACAACGGACAACGGACCATTGACGACAGAAAGTTGACAACTACTCTTCAATCGCCAATCTTAAATTGTCAATTATCAATTATTTCACCCTTTCCATCTCGATGTACAGGTCCACGCCAACACCGCTCCAGGCGGTCCCGCCGTCGTCGTTCACATAAAGGCTCTGGGCGGCGCTCAGGCTGAAGATATTTTTGGCTACCGTCAGGTCGAACAAGCCGTTGGATGAAATGTCCTGGTTGTTCACCACATCGGTGCCACCCGCACTGGTTCCGACATTCAGCCGCATGCCAGCTCCGGCCCCGGTCACATCTGCTACCATGCTCTTGATGCGATAACCCGCCGGAATCGCGTCCGCGAGTGTCGTGTCACCGGTGATGCCCTGTTTGATATAGCGGGCCACGTGGTTGCTGGGCAGGTTCAGCGGCACGGCTCCGCTTACCGATCCGTGCAGCTCGTTCCCGCCGGCGTCCTGCCACTGGGCATGGGTGATACCGTCGGGTAGGTAAGCCGCCACGCAGCCGATCTGGACCACCTGTACATGGTCAATTTGCAGAATGCCGCCACTGTCAACGAAAAATTTCAGATCGGTGCCATCAGCCAACAGCTCCTGCTCGAAGACCACTCCGTCCCCCGATATGCCCGTATTCTGTAGGGTCACCTTGTTGCCGTCGCTGCCCAACGCTACGTAGCTGCTACTGGACCCGTCCAGGTTGCGGTAGACGAAGGAGATTCGGTAACGCTTGCCGACCTGTGCCACGGCCTGGTAGAGGGTCTTGGAGCCGCCGCTGATGTTGGTCTCCAGGGCCTTGTCGTCGCCGAAATTAGCTACTGGTGTATTATCCCGGATGACGTACGCTGCTGTGCCCGCGCCCGTGTCGCTCCAGCTGTTGGGCGGCGTAGAGCCAGTCGCCCCGGTCCAGTCCTCGCCGTTGGTTACCAGGTCGGTCTGATCAGCTCCCACATCGGCGAAGTCTTTATGGGCACCGGAACTGAGGGCCTTGATTTCATCGGCGCTGAGGGCACGGTTGAACAATAACAGGCTGCTAATGATCCCGTCATAACCCAGGTCGCCATCGTATTTGCTTCCAATATAAATCTCAGCAGTAGCATCGGATATCCTCGTCCCTGACGGTGAGATGTCTTCGGTTAACGCTACGCTCACTCCATTGACGTATATGGATGGGTCATTGCCCACATCCGAATTATCGTAGGTTACCACTACAACACTATAGTTCTTTAAATTTATAGCATACTCTGTGGTCGTCCATTGGCCGTCTGTTACACTAAATTTATTATAAAACAACAACTTCATCAATCCACCGGAATTAGCGGCGCATCTGAATACCCAGCCAAGGGTAGCGGCATCTCGTTTGTTAATAATATAGCCAGCGTTACTCACGCCACTGGAGGCCGGATTAATTATGATGACGATGGAACCCCCATCATCAAATATGTTTTGAATCTTGGCGTCGTCCGCAATCATCACATAATCGTTACTTCCATCAAACCGCATGTTCGGCTGCCTGGCAATGGCATCCAGCAGGCTCTGGTTGATGTCGTACCGCTTGCCGAGAATATCCTTGTTGGCGTCCAGCACCACGTTCTTTGATGCCTCGGCTTGGCCGTCGCCTGCATTACGGTCGGCTTTGTTAAGATCACTGGCGTCGGCTGTCAGTCCCGAGAGCTTATTAAGTTCTGCGGTTGTAGCCGTTAGGCCGTCAAGCACACCCAGCTCTGACGCCGATACGCCGTTGATATCCGTGAGATTAGCCAGGGCGATCTCATCGCTGTTCTCACCCCTGAACGCCCCCCATAGAGGGTCTATCAGCTCGTAGACCCACTCCCGGAGCGTGCGCCACCACCAGCGGGTCAGCTTGGGATCGTGGGTTGGTTTACTCATTAGTGCCATTGTTCACATCTCCTTAAAATGACTGTTGTCCTGCCGTTTTTTCCCCCATCATCGTGAGACCCCAACAGGGGTCGTGGCAATCCGAGTAGCGTCACGAGCGGAACAATCTCATTCATCCTTTAACCTTCGAGATCGCCACGTCCCGACGCAAAGGTCGGGACTCGCGATGACAGTCGGCATTGGCCTTTACTCCTCCACCGCCGGTGAGACCCCTACAGTCACACCCGCCTTGATAATGTAAGGGCGGCAAGAGCTCACCGCGTCCCGCAGCCACACCTGCCGCAGATCTTCCAGATCTTCCGGCTTCAGGTAGGTGAATTCATCGCTGGAAGTGCCCGAGACCGTGACCTTATAGGTGATAATTCCGCTGTCGGCGATGACCATATTGAGCCGGGGCGCGGCGTAATACAGCACCAGGTAGGCTTCGGCGTCTTTCAGGGCGGCGGCCCGATCGGCATCCTCCGGAGTGGACTGCTCGGCGTCGCTATAGGCCCCGGTCCCGACCCACCCCTCCAGTCGCCGTCCGGCGGGGCCGAAAAAGGGGTTCAGGATGCTGTCGGTGATGCCCGACGGCAGCCCTCCCAAAGCCCGGACGTGGGTTCCGTCAGCAATCATCGCTTATCCCCCCTGCCTGTCTTGCCGGTTCGGGACTTCCTGCTTTTGGCAGCACCTTTGCTGACATTATCAGTACCAGCGGCTTCCTTCTCAGCCACCTGGATCAACACCCCGGCCTGAATCTGGGCCTGGATGAAACCGCTGGGATGCACCCGTAAATACCCCCTGGCGCTGTAATTCAAAGGGGTAATCACCTCATCGTTGCGCGGGTCTTCCGGATCGCAGAGGCCCCGCCCTTCTTGCTCCAGCTGGGGGTTAAGCCTGACAGCAATAGTCTTTTCGGCCATCACTTACTCCTTCTCTTGTTGTGAATCCTCAATCGTCAATCGATATTTCATTGGTGGCCCCGAGGCTCCCGAAGCATACATGTCGTCATCAATCTGCGTTCCACATTCATCATTCAACATTCCAATATCCTTCGAGAGCCCCAGGATGTTCACCGGGGACGCTTCCTGGCAGCAAAGTGCCCGGGACCATCACTAATAGGTGATGTCCAGAATCCGCGTGGCGTCCTTGTCGATTTTGGCGTAGCCCACTACCTGGGATATCACCGTTCCTTCGATCTGCTTGTTGATGATGCGCTCCACCTCCACCAGGCTGGCGCTGCGCTCCGTCACCTTCTCGATACCGAACTGGTGCATGAATCCCGCCAGCCGGTCTGTTGAAAGCAGAGTACCGTCGTACCGGCGCAGGGTGTTGCCCAGGGGACTGACGAGGTCTCCCGTCTGCTGGTAGGTGAAACCCGCCATCGGGTCCTTGAACTCCACCATGTTCAGGATGGTCTGGATGACATCCTTGGGCGCCACCCAGTAGTCGCATTCGAATGGCTCGAAGTTCAGGTCGAAAGCCACCAGGTCGCTGTAGTCCAGGGTGCCTGAGGTGGCTACCTGGTCTACGGTAGCGGCATCGTTGTTACCGGTGCCGTTCACCAGGGCCGTGAGGCCGTCGTTCACCATCTGGCGACCCATGTAAAAACCGATCTTCCGCAGGGTGGCTGCGAACACGGGGACCTTCACCCGGCGGATGGCCTCATAGGAGGCCGACAGGGCGATGCCGTACTTGGCCAGCTTGATGGTCTGATCCCCCATCTTGATCTCCACCTGGGGAAACTCCCCACCCTGGCCAACCCGCTTGGGGGTTGCCTCACTGCTAATCTCCGAGACCAGCACCTCATAGACCCCCGATTCGATCTCGGTCTCAACCGCCACCAGGTCGGACAGGCGCAGGGCGTGCTTGCCCAGGCTCATGCCTTCCCGGATCTGCCGGTTGATCCACTCAGGGAACAGCAGCCGGTTGTCCTCTTCATAGAAGGCGTCCAGCTGAATGGCCCGGGGTCCGGAGGTTACCAGGTTCCGGACCGCCATCTGCTGCTGGAAGGGATCCAGGGTCGAATCGGGATCGGTGTAGGCACCGCCGTCCACCGTTGCCAGAAATTCGGCAAACGTCAGCCCACTGACCTCCGCTTCCTGGTAGAGACCCCGTTCCAGTTTCATTCGCTTGAATTGATTGTTCATGCTTCCTCCTTGGCTACCCTAGAAACAGGGTTACCTTGTTATTTGTCGCGTCCACGTCAACCACCAGGTACTCAATCCCATTGGTGTCGTCCACCTTCACTCCACTTGAGGCGTCGGCCGAGAGCTTTACGATCCCGGCGGTCGGATCGGTACCGGTGTAGTCCAGTGTGACATAGCCTGCCTTGCGTACCACGCAATAGGCGTTGTCCCGCTCGATGGTCTCAATGACCCCGTGGAACCGGTCGCCATCAGAGCATAGACCCACCGTCTGGGCAGCCGTTACCTTGCATACTTTCCCTTCGTCCGTGCCGAAGGTGAGGCTGCTGGCTTTGAATGTGGCCTGGTCGAGAATCCCGCTGAAGGATATGCTCATTTTCGTCTCCTTTTCTTTTGCATGCTTGTTGAGGTTCCTATGTAGTTATGGCCTTTTTTCTCCTTTACTGTCATCGCGATCCGCCGATCACGCCGATAGGCGGATCCGTTTCCCAAAGGGATCCCTTCGGGACGGGACTGGCGGAGTGGCGATCTTGTTCCAGTATGTTGAATGCCTTATGGGATTGCCACAGACGTCCGTCAGCCGACGAACTCCTTCGCAATGACATATCATGTTCATCGATACAGCCCAGGATCATCACCGCCCCTATTACCGTCGGTCAAGCTGATCTCTTGCGATGAACGCCGTGACACCTGCTCACTGCCGCATACCTGGCAGCGGGCCGGCATCAGGCTGTCCAGCCGCCGGGTGTACTCGTCTTTCAAGGCCTTGAGGGTGGCCACGTCGGCGGCCTGCACCACTTTAAGCAGCCCCAGCGAAGGCTCCGATTCCACGGTGCCGTCCAGCTGTATGATGAGTGCCTCAACCTCCCGGCGCAGATCGGCCAGGGCTTCCTCGCCCAGCTCCGCCAGGCGCTTGAGCTCACCGGCCCGCCGCTCCAAGAGCTGCAGGTCTGCCTGGTCACTACCGGTCAGATCGGGCTGCTTCACCCCCAGCAGGTTCCACAGGGGACTGTCTGGGGTGAGGGTTAAGATTTTCTCTGTCATTTGAGTAGGTCCTCCTTCCGTTAATTTTTCTGAAGCATGCCCTGAGCCGTGTCGAAGGGCCGGCCCGGTGGACAGATTCGCCGTCATTGCGGCCTGCCTGTCCAGGGCGTCTTCGGGCTCAGGTGCTGCCTGCTCCCTCCGCCTGGCCGTTGGAACTACCCGGCGTGCTGACGGGTCAGCTCCGGCGAACACCAGCCCTACGTGTTCCACCGAGAATATCTCGCTCACAATCACCCTGACAGGTGATCCGTCCACTTCCTCTCCCAGGCACTGCCAGAATTGCTGGTCCTCCAGCTGCGGGTGAGATTTCTCCCAGCCGAAGCTCAGGGATATGCTGCAGGCGTCCAGCAGGGGCGGGTCGTGCAGCAGACGCCGCACCACTTCGCCGGCCAGCTTCCAGTTAATTTGCAGTTCCGCGTCAATACCCGGATGCGGCAGACCATAATCTGGATTAGCCGGGCTCCACCGGGCGTTGCACACCAGGCCGATGCGGTCTTCAATGCTGAAACTGTGGTCTCGCACCACCACCAGCGGGCTCCGGCGGGCGCTGCCTTCCTCCTCCGGCTCCATAAATAGGAGCAGGGATCGCTCCAGTACGCCTTCCCGGGAAAAGTCCAGGTGATATCCGCCGCTTCCCAGGTAAGCCGCTGAGAGCAGCCGGAAGGTGAACGACACCAGGTCCCCTTCACCGGGCTCAAGGTTGTCCAAACCGCCAGCTGGCGGATCAGTCGTCAGTATGACGGAGGTCAATCCGCCCGCCGCCGGATTCATCGACCGGTGGGAGGTACTACTCATCACGGGCAATCTCAGACGGACGTGTGCCCGCGGTCCATCAATGAACAGGCTGCGGACCAGGGACGGGCCTGACCTGGCGGCCTTATCAGTATCCCGGCCGTCGTTGATTGTTTCTTTGCCTTTTCTCATATGGTTACTCTCCTCGCTATTTCTTTCATTGCCAATGCTCCGCCTGATCCTCAACAACAACCTCTTGCTGCGGTTGTTGCTTAGCATTGGTCACCGGAAGCACGGGATTACCATCCATCCGGGCTGATGTTCCCACTACCAGCCGCGGCCGCACGTGACGGTAGCGCTGGGCGAAGGACTCGAACCGGAAGCGGTGCAGTCTCTCTTCAAGGTGTTGGGATGGGGGGCAGTTGTCAACCCGCTGAAGGTGGGGGCTATTAGAAAAATTGATCCTGGCCACTTCGTACCAGTCGTCATAGCCCAGTTCACGGGCGGCGCTGTCGGGGTCCAGGAGGCCCGCTGCCACTTTCTCCCGGACCACCCGCCATTCCACCTGCCGGGCCCGGGCCTCGGTCAGAGGATCCCGGCTCTTAGCTTGATGGAAATGCAGGCTCACATCCTCGATGGAAATCCCAGCCAGGGCCAGGTCCAGCCGGTAGGTGCGCTCGATGCGCCGCTTCACCGGACGCTGGTAGCTCTCGGCGTGGCGCACCAGCAGGTTATATACCACCCGGGCGTAAGTCTCGGTCGCAGAATAGGTGCGGCCGTGCATGGCCGGGTCGCTGCCCAGGCCCGAGAAAACCTGTTCCTCATTCAGGCGGAATATTTCCTGCACTCCCCGAGCGTCAGTGGTGAGGTTGGTGCGCTCCACCTTGATATCGTCAGTGTAGACCGCCAGCCCTTCGTGAAAATTCTGCTTGAAGGCCTCAAGGACCCCTTTCAGGTAGATCTGCACCCGCTTATGATACTCGTCATCAGTCTCCCTTAGCTCCCGATTAGGTGGTGTAACCGTTGCGCTGATCAAACCGAACAGGCCGAATTTCTTGAGGACGAACTGCAGGTTTTCCTTCATGGTGCGCTGGTCCAGGATAGGTTCGATAGCCGCCACCATCGGGGGTTTGGCGTAAGGTGAGTTCTCGATAGTCATGTGGGCCAGGTAGCGGTAGGTAATGGGATTCAGGACCAGCTCTTCGCCATCCGCCAGCTGGTAGGGAACGTACTCACCACCCTCCCGCTTAAACCGGATCTGGGATGTCGGTACGATGACCACTTGCTCCACGCCGGGTCGTGCCCCCAATGTCACCACGTCCTCCGACGAGATGGCCCCAGTGAGTGCCACCTGTTCAAGGTATTTATTCACCAGCCCGTCAATGCCCGCCATATGCCGGGCGAGCGAGCGGGCCTTGGCATTCAGCCGCTTCTGCGCCGCCAAAACGGAGTCATCCTCCCCCACGATGATCAGGTCGTGGCCCGGATTGCCGATAGCCACCCAGTTGCTCACGGCCTGGCTCATGTCGGGATTCACCACCGCCATACGGACGATCTGTTCCAGGTAGCCCGGCGGCAGGAGGGGCTCCACCCCGTCCCAGTAAGCCAGGTACGAGGCAATACCAGCCAGCAATGTGTGCTGGCTCTCACGCGATGAGCGCCCCCCATCCGGCAGTGCTGCCACCGGGATGGGGGCCTCCAGCCCTTTCCGGGAACGGCCGGGGAGCAGAATATCACGCAGTCCCATAGGACCTCCTTGGATTAAAATTTGCAGTGTCAGTCGAAATGCTGTCGGTATCCGTTCTCATAGTGGCATGAGATTACGGAACCGAACGCAGGCTGTCTTTCGCCTGGTGCGGGTCCTGCGCCTGGTGCGCGAAAATGTGATTTTTTTAATGGAAGCGAGGCCGCGGGTTGACAATCCGGCGAAGCTAACCGGAGGGCGTTAAGTGCGTCAGCTATGTTGAGGAATCAATTTATCAAAGGTGGCGAGCGTTTCTGCTGGTCGCCAGCAGCAGCACGGCTTTGCGCTGGCAGGAAGGGGGGATCTACCTTACGATACTTATATGGCGCAAAGTATAATAAAGGAGCAGCCCCCCAGCAGAACTTGGAACTTGGGGCTGGTGATTGGTGATTGGTTGTAATCCACGGATAGAGAACCACGGACGACGGACGACGGACAACTCGTAACTCATCTACGGCTGTCGCCTACGCCGAGCAAGCCCGGAACTCGAAACTCATAACCCGCAACTCGCAACTATAAAGGGGCAAACACCGGCAGCACCCCCGCGCCGCCCGGCCCCCGGCCTTGAGCCAGTAGTACCAGGGCCTTGCGGGCGTTGGGTTTACGAAATAAGGGCTTAATGAATATCTGAATAATGCGGAGGAAGGTTCCTAGAAGAAGTAGAGGAATGAGATAAGGAAAACTGAAGGTTAGGCTATCTCGTCTAATATCTTTTCATGTAAAATTCTCTTTTCAAGAACCTGCCAAGTTAAAATAAAGTCATCACATATCCAGACAGCCAGACCCTTTGCCTTGGCTTTCTCGGAGAGATTTTCATACCCAGGCTGCTCCAGTAGAGCTTTTCTTTTCTGAATACTCTCAATAAGCGCTTGTCGGGGAACCAGCAGGCGGCCTGCAAACTCATGAGCTTGTATCTCAAGCCGGGCAAAATGTTCACGGGTCATGTAGTTTCCTTGGAAATCTCTCCATCTCAATTCTGAGGATATTCCAAATCCCTCAATTAAATCTTTATGCAGTATTGAGTGTCCCAGTTCATGAGCAACACTGAAACGTGCTCTTCGATGGCTTGATCTGTCCTCCTTGGCAAGGTACATTTCGTAGTCCACGTCAATCTGAGTAAAATCAACTGTTATTGAGGCATCTAGACCTTCTTCAGCTTTAAGCCCCGGCCTTGGAACGACATCCATCCCGAGTTCGAATTCTATAATCTCGAAAATATCAATGGGAACTCGGCTAGCTACGCCCCCAATTCCCTCTCTGAAATTTTCGGTAATCTCCCAAATCTTTTCATTCGCTACGAAAGGGACATTAATACTATTCATCATCCGTTTCTTCTTCAACACCATAGTCGCGTTTGACAAAGCGTATTATTTTGTCGAGCTCTTCAGGCGTGACATTATGGTGACGTATCGTTCTAAAGAACGCAGGCAGCTTGGCGACGAGGTCTTCTTCACGCAGGTCTGACGGTATCAACCCCTTTGCCGTAGCCGCTAAGTCAAAGAACTTCTCCCAGTCTTTCGTACCTTTTTCTATACCCAAACTTTCTGCATAGAAGGTAAGCGTCCTGTCGTCATGAGGGGGTGGGTTGATTCCTCTTTCCATTTTACTCCAGTTACTGGGGTCGATACCCGTCCTCAGGCAAAACTCGCGAAGCCCCAACCTGGCCCTCGCTCGGAGACTTTTCACGAATTTCCCAAAGGTTGAAGCATACTGTTCCATTGTTTCCTCCTTTTCATGTGGTAGTAAAGATACCACACTTGCTGTTAATAGTTCCACAAGTTTCTTTTCGCCACCATATTTCTTTTTAAAACATCAACCCGTAACTTATAACCCGCAACTCGCAACTATAAAGGGGCAAACACCGGCAGCACCCCGGCGCCGCCCGGCCCCCGGCCTTGAGCCAGCAGTACCAGGGCCTTGCGGGCGTTGTTGCAGGCCATGAAATAGTGGTTTTCCACCCCCTTGCGGAAGCGCGGCACGTTCTTGCCCAGGCGGGCGTCCAGCGTCTCCACCTTCTGGCTGCCCTTCAGGTGGTGGGCCGCCACCTCGCTGTCCAGGAAATCTTTGCCGCCCAGGTAGCGGGGTAACAGCACGCCCCGGCGCTCAGGATCGAACAGGTCGCAGTAGGCGTCCAGGGAGTCCTCGCGCTCCTCGCTGACGGTGCTATAAGTGACACCCTCGTGGGTCTCGGTGCCGGTACCAAAGCCCTGGCTCTTGAAATACTGCAGTACCACCACGTCCGGGTGCAGCCGGGCCAGGCGGCGGACCTCCGAACGGAACGGCTTGGCGTCAATGACGAAGCACCGGCAG
>SDBT01019829.1_pt1 | contig 10534 bp, 10 predicted proteins | sample 2277101 | NCBI WGS metagenome assembly SDBT01 (sample SAMN10404973, study PRJNA504765) | marine sediment metagenome | isolation source: marine sediment core GS10_PC15, 103 cmbsf | place: Arctic Ocean: Southern Knipovich Ridge | collected 2010
TTCCGAAGAATCACATCACCTGACTCACACCTCCTAATCCTCCAGAACTTTAGATACATACACCCATGGTGTATAATCTAGTGAAAGGTCTTTTTCTCTTGGGGGTAATATGGCACTAAACGATACAGAAGTGAAGAAAGAATATTCATTTGGCAAAAGCTGTGCCGAAGTGGCAAAATTAGATGGTTGTAGCGAGACATCTATGTACAACCGCATGACAGACTTAGGGGTTACTATGAGAAGTCGTTCGGAAGCGAATCAACTTTTCCCAAATTCTATCTTTATTCTGCTTTACAATCTTGGTCTTTCCACTTCTCAAATCGGGAGACTTTTGGGTGTAGATTCATCAACCGTTACTAAAAGGCTACATATTTTGAAGTTTCCCTTACGGTCTCGTCGTGTAGCTAGTCTCATACGCTATACGGAAGAAGAGTTTAACGAACACTTTATGGTACCGGATATTCTTGATCAACTCACGCAGTTGGTGTGTACAACAGTCTAATGTAGGAGGTTTCGAAATGGCTTTAATTGGACAATCGATAGTTGAATTTGACTTTTTCCCAGATGCGCCACCAGCTATTGTCGGAGAATTGGTGACTGGCGAAACAGTCAATATAGAACTCTGGGAAAATGGCTCTAGTGTGGCTCTTGCGGGCAGTGGTTGCACAGAAATCAATGCGACAGGAAGATATAGTTGGTCAACAAGCGGGGTACCCGTCCTGACAGCTAGTCGTCAACAATTCCATTGGAGAATGTCAGATGGAGTAAATAGCGACGAGGGAGATTTTGTGCTTGTTTCTCACGAGAATCGCGATGGTGGGATGCCGTCTATCAATGACCAAAGTTCGTTCCTTGTGTAAAACCAAAGGTGTTGTCTTATGTCGGCTTCCGGTATACTCAGAGCAAGTAATGTAATTTTTTATCATCCATTTGATGATAAAACAGAATTCACACAGAATGATGTCTGGGGTGGTTCGGGCAACTTTGTGGATGGCAAGATTAGTCTAGCCGTATCCCCCATCTTGTCTAGCGATATTCTTCTTGGTTCAAAGATAACAGCCGCAGCCGCTGAATTTAATGTAATAGACGCAGCCAACCCCATGGGTATGACTTCCCTGACAGATACACTTGTAATAGCTGCGTGGGCTATAAATGTAGAGCCTCTCGGGCCTGATAACGGAAAGTGCAAGGCTGGTGTAGTTAATGATTTGAACATAGCCTGGGGCGACTCAATAATATTCAACCCAGACAACGATACTGGACACGGTAGGCACAGAGACGTTGTTAGACTTACGGATGATACATTTGCTATTGGCTATAGCCATATCATTTCTGGTGTAGGTTTCTATATCAGAATAGGTACCGTAGAGAGTGGGACAACCAACATAACTCTTGGAGAAGAGTATTCTATCGCTGCTGCCAATCCCGATGGTGAATTTAGAATCTGTGGGATAGATGAAGACCGAATTTTTATGTTTTACAGAGATAGTTCCACTACCCACGCCACAGCCCGTGTCGCAACTGTAACCTCTGGAAATATTGTCACATTTGGAGACGCATTAGAATATAATGATGTAACCGAACCCACGTCCAATGGTGCAAATAGTACCATAGCTTGTGTTGGTCTAACTCCTAGTTCTGTTCTGTGTGTCAGCAATAACAGCGCATCCCAAGGGGAAGAATTATCCAAGGTTGCAATATTGAGTGGAGTAAGTGGAAATGTTATCAATTTTGGATCAGGATTTGTTCCAGGAACTATGGTTGGATTACACATAGACATAGCCAAAGTAGATTCTGAAACAGTTATCTTATCAAAAACAGGAACCGGTGCTGGAGATTCTTCTGTAGGAACAATAAGTGGTGTTTCAGGCATATCGTGGGGTGGGGATACTCAATACGCGACAGGGAATATATCGCAAGTCAGTGCGGAATCACTAGGTTCAGGCAATATATTATTGTTTTACAGAAACTCAGCAGCCGTTGGGTTTACCAAATTGGGATTTATTAGTGGTACTGTTCTAAATTTTGGTGATTCAACAACACTTCCCGGCTCCCCTCCAAAATATCAATTACCAATTACTCACAAACTAACGTCTTCTAAATTTATGATTGGTGCCATAAATTTTGATACACTTTCTGATGATAAAGGAGATGTAGATTCTTGGGTTGGTGTACTAGACGTAGAAGCGTCCTTATCTGGATTATCGGGTTCTGGTAGTTATCCCACGGTCAGTGGTGCTACTCGAATTTCATGTTCTATGTGGTCAAGTCTTTTGACAAGTGATTTTAGTACTGTTGTAGTGGGTCGTGGTTACGAGATCACAATGACTAAGACTACAATCAGCCTCGGAGGGACAACTGCTTCGTGGGCTGATGCTGGAATAGCGTCTCTCATGGCTAGTATGAATGATGGTTCACAGCGATTTCTTGTTTTGGATTTCGAGAATACTAGCGGCAACAACTGGGCACTCAACACATCGATAAACGGAGTACCGTGGGTGTCCCAAGGAGAACAAAATGTTGGGTCACAAGCCGTCTTGACATCTGACGAAAATCCAAGATTGAACATTAGTAGTGGTGTTGGTGCGTCGCAGTGGATAGATGAATTGGTAATGTGGGCTGGAGACAAAGACGTTTTTACACAATTCACGAACGACGAACTTTCTAGGGTCTACGAACTAGGTAACACTCTTGGTGTAACCATGGATCAATATGGGACACCCATATCTGATTCGTTCGATATGTACACAGTAGGTCCACTTGAATTTTCAGGTTCGATGAATTTGTACACAGAGGGTCCAATTGAGTTTAGTGGATCGATGAATCTCTACACAGAAGGACCATTCGTACACAATGAAAACATGAATCTATTCATCCAAGGGTCTCTTATAGAATCAGACGAAACACCTCTTAGGACAATAAACCACCTGACAAAAACGGACGATCATGATCCAGATTTAGTAGCAAAATTTACTGCCGATGTTAATGGAGTCCAAATTAGAATATGGGATATTACAGATGGAGTAAATACGTCTCGTTTTTTTGGTTTTGCTACACGTATTGGAAACACAACATCGTGGAGATTTTCTACCTCTCGAATAGCTCGGGCGGGCACTAAAGGTGTGTATCAATACTATTTTTCAATGATATCAACTACTAACGACGAAGAATTTTTTGGAGAATTCTTTTTGACAGTTCCAGAAGGAGTAATAGAGGCTTTTCCTGATGATCAAAGTTCGTTTTTAGTGTAGGAGGCAAATATGTCTTGGAATACTGATCTAGTTTTGATGTTAAGAGTTATTGTCAGCGATATCAATACACCTCAAACATACACAGACACATATCTCGAAAGAGTATTGATCACTGCCGGCATTATAGTGGACGCAGATATCCCGTTCGGCACAGCATACGTATATGACATTAGTCTTCTTACAATATCTCCTGATCCTGTCACCCTTAATGACTCGGCATTCATGTCTTTGGTTCCGCTGAAGGCTGCTTGCATTCTTACTGTTGGTGAATTCAAATCAGCGTTAGGCCAGGGCATCAAGGTGCGAGACGGAGATAGTGCCATTGACACGAGTGTCAGCTTCAAGGGGTACAGAGATATCCTAGAACTCGGTCCATGTAAGGCATACGAGAAACTACGATGGGCTCTTTTGGCGTCTGGCGGCGCTGGCAAAGCTGTTTTAGGACCGTATCGATCACCTGGAGGAAGTGCGGAAAGCACTATCTCATGGTATTACGATCAATTTTTGACAACAAACAGTGGTCGCAGAGATAGATCGTAGAGTAGAACGAAAGGTATGGTGTTATGTCAGCTTCTGGAATCTTAAATTCGGGTGCCGTAGTATTCTACCACCCGCTAGATAATTCCACAGAGCACACTCTTTCTCAAGATTGGGTTGGTTCTGCTGAATATGCTCCAGGTAAAGTTGGCAGTAGTTTGTTCGCGAATATCGGGACCATTGTAACTACAGATAATCCTTCGGGCGTATTGAGTGAGGGATTTTTGACACAAGGATTGGCCAACGCGATCAAGTTGACTGATAATAAGTTTGCTATATCATATCCAGATTCTGCAAATGTAGTCGGTGTCAGAATAGTCAATATCAGCGGAACGACTCCTACTTTTGGTGCAGAATATCTTTTTACCGCTCCAGACGTAACCAATGTACACATACAAGCATTTTCTCCATCGTCTATTATAATCATACACAATAGCGGTGATACCCCAAGCGATCGTCCATTTATAAGACAATTAGATATAGATATATCCGATGTCATCGTTTCCGGAGACACATTGATAATGGACGATTTTTTATATGGATCGATTGATGCCTGTGCTATAGATGATACTCGTATTTTTATAGCCCTTGGAAGTACTACACAGGGTCATGTCGCTATGGCTGAGTTGTCAGATGGTGTTTGGACATCTGGCAATGTCTTGGCAGTATCGGGCATGAGACTTAATGATACATGCTTCAAACTTAGTTCTTCGGGATGTATATTCAATTACGAAGACGATCTTGGAGATGGTCAGGTTCGTGTAGCACAGTTACCAGTCAGCGGTACAGATATTGTAGCGATTGGTGCTGCCCAAGAATTTTCTCCGAACTACGGACTAGGAGTACAAGATGGTGATCATACTAACGGAGGAATGTGTAGATTAACAGATAATAAGTTTATGATTTTTTTCAAAGAGGGTAACAGAGGGCGATTGATGGCAGCAGATGTTGTTGGGAACAACATTACTTTAGGAACTGACATTGATATTATTTCTTTTTATGGACACGGCCAAATAACTAGGCTGACTGATGACAAATCAATGATAATATATAAAAACCAAGATGCCTTTCCCGTAGTGAGCAATGCAAGAGTTGCTACAGTAGATGGACTTACTGTCTCGGTTGGGAGTTTGTATGTTTTTAGTGACGAAGACCCAGGTGTAACTGATTCACAAGGGCCTATCAACGCTATTGCTGGTATCGATCCAGCTAGTGCTTTCGTGTTTTATTCAGAACATACGGCAGCAGAAAGACGTTCTAAGATTCTACACGTAGATACTTCCGACACCTCGTTGATGGGTTCGGGATATCCGAGCATGAGTGGATATACTCGTGTATCAGCTTGTATGTGGGCTCGTAATCTGACCGCTCCAGTCTCTACCGTTAATGTTGAACGTGGTTATAGTATTCAAATGACATCTGGCTCGATTGTTTTGGGAGGGGCTGCGACCTGGAACGATGGAGGCATAACAACCTTAATGGACGTAATGAATGATGGAGAACCCCATTTTATTGTCGTAGACTTTGAAAATACAGGTTCAAACTGGAACCTAAATACATCGATAGACGGTGCGGCTTGGATAGATCAAGGTACTCAAAATTCTGGATCATTATCTCCAGTACTGACAGATACATCTGGTGAAGTTTCTGTTACTAATCCAGAACCCGGTCAGTGGATAGATGAAACTGTTTTGTGGGGTGGAGACAAGACCACATTAGATAAGTTCACGGAGGGTGAAGTATTTAGCTTATATTCATTAGCATTATCCGGTTCAACAATGAATCAGTTTGTAGCATCAGCAACACCTCCGTCTACAATAAACAATAATTTCGATATGTACATATTGAACATAGGGGAGTTTGCAGCATCTGGAGACCTTTACGTTGCCGGTCCTCTCCAAATGACAGGTTTTTTTGATCTTTTTATTGTCGGAACTGGAGTTGTACCCGAAGAAGTAGTGACACTCGGTAGACCAATTGATTGGTTGTTGAAAACTTCAGATCACAATCCACAGATCATTGGTACATTTGCCACAACCGTCAGCGGCGTAAACATATCAGTTTGGGACGTAACCAACGGCGCAAATACAGCTATGTCAATACCCAACAGTGGGTGTTATCAGATTGGGAATACTGGTAGATGGGGGTGGTCAACAACTAATTTGCCATCAACACAAGGACATGCAAGACATTATTTCTATCAAATGACTTCGAATCTGTCCACAACGTTTGATGGACAATTTCTTTTGGATTTACCAGAGGGTGCCAAATGGATTCATCCGAGTGAATTTGGTCAATACTTGCTGTGATAACCACAAGGAAGAAGCAGCATGAAAAAATACATACTTAGAAGAATTATTCCGCAAGACGAATGTCCAGGAACGTGTTGTAAATTAACAGGTGCGTTTCCTGCTTCTGGAACTACTAGATGTGTACATTTTCAAAATGAAATTACAGGTAGAAAATGTGGCGGATGTCCTTTCTTCAAACCTAACGGTTCTGTCGACGAGACAAAGTTGATACAATTATCTATACACGATCAGAATAAGTTTCTTTTTACGTGTAGTCGATGGCCGTTTCCCGATACTATTCCAGAATTAGATACTCCTTATGATCATGACTTTGGTCAGGATTTTGGAGATATTTGTCCGTGCTTTCGGTGGGAAGTGATAGACGATGGCAAGTGAAATTTTACATCCAAATGGAGATAGTAGTCCACTGGAGTGGTCCACGAATGGAGCTACTCACTGGGACCAGATCAATGATCCCGTAGTATCAGCAAATGATGCTACATTTATTAAATCTACTACAATTGCAGATAATGACCGTTTTGATCTAGACGATGTATCTGATATTTCCGACGCAGATACCATTACCAGGGTAGATATAAAAATACGTTATCGTTCTTCTATAATGGGCGCTCAAAAATTAGATGCAGAACTTTGGATAGATTCAACTAACCAAGCAACAGTTAGATCGTCTAATTTGAATAATGACGACAATTGGCATGATATAACACTGAACGCAGTCGAATGGAATAATGACTGGACAGCTTCACAATTAAATGGAGCACAAGTTGATATTGAATCTGTTCAAACAGGTATGCCAGTAGCACTTGATATTGATATTTCTGCTTTAGAGATTGTTGTAACATACACTCCTGTTTCTGGTGCGGTTCAGATATCTAGCTCTGGTGATCTTTTCATTAAAGGTCATGACATATTTGCTGCTTCAGGTGACTTGTATATTCAAGGTCACCAGAACTTTGCTTCATCTGGAGATTTGTTTATCCAAGGTTTGGATTCTATACAATCGTCTGTAGACTTGTTCGTGAAGGGTCTTGATGTAATTACAACATCTATAGACATGTTTGTCGCAGGAAAGGATGTTGCAAATACATCAGCAGACCTGTTTATTAAAGGTCCAGATTTCATATCTATTTCTGGTAATTTGTTTATCCATGGTAAAGACACCCTAGCTGCATCAGGCGATTTGTTCACAGAGGGTCATCAAACCTTCAGTGCATCCGGTGATTTGTTTATCTCAGGTTCCATAGATGTGTTTACTATTACATCTTCTATCGATCTATTCATATATGGACCAAAATTGTCGACAGTTTCCGGCACCCTATTCGTTCATGGATCAGATAATGTTCAAACATCCGGTGATTTGTTTGTGCTGGGTGCTGACACTATAATTACTTCTGGCGATTTATTCATATCTGGCAAAGATGTGGTGGCGACTTCTGGAGACATGTTTATCCAAGGTGTCGACAATGTGTCTACATCTGGTGATCTGTTTATATCAGGATTAGACATCTCTTTTGTGTCTGTCGATCTCTTTATCTCTGGCTCGTCAATAGAAGTCAACAGCTTGTCAACATCAGGTGATTTATTCATAGAAGGTTTTGATACAATTCAAATATCAGGCGATTTATATATATCTGGACCAATTTTTGCGTCCGCCCAGGCCGACCTATTCGTCGGGGGGGGGGGTATAGTGACTATTAGCGGTTCTGTACCTCTGTTCATCAACGGAGAAGTATTAGTACCAGATGTTGTTTGTCCCCCTCTTGACGACACAGCATCCATACAGATAAGTCCCACATTGATTGCCATATATCAATCAAGGATAGATGCACTAATCAACCAACTTGGCAAAAATGTTCGTCTTATTTTCGACCCCATTCTAACACCTTGTCCGAATTGCCTTTATGACACACTTAGAAAACGATCCAACGGAATATACCGCTCTGGTGGACCAAGACCGTTCAAAAGAGGCAGAAAGTGTCCATTCTGTAAAGGAAAAGGCTTGAATGAAACATCGGTTGAAAAATGCATAAAGTGTTTGATAAAGTGGAATCCGACTGATGTAGAAAACTATGGAATAAGCGTTTCTAGTACGAAAGATATAGTCCGATTCAAAACTCATCTCACTAATTTTAATAATCTTGTTGGTGCTAATTGTGCCATATCGAATTACGACATAAAGGACATAGTCACTTTTAAGGTAAAAAGAATCACAGAACCAGTATTGGTGGGACTACGAGAAAGTCGTTATTGCATAAGTTTCTGGGAGTTACTCTAGGAGTTTTCTGATGATCGTTACAAGTGGAAATTTTGATTTATTCATAAATGGAAAAGTGCCAGTACCTGCTGTCGTTTGTCCACCACTTGATGCTACAGCATCTATACAGATCAAACCCGCATTGATCACAATTTATCAGGATAGAATTGATGCTTTAATAAATCAACTAGGAAAAAATGTTCGTCTGATATTTGATCCGGTAATTGATCCTTGTCCCAACTGCCTGTATGATACACTTCGGAAAAGGTCCACTGGCATATACCGAGATGGAGGACCAAGGCCGTTTAAGAGGGGTCGACAGTGTCCATACTGCAAAGGACATGGTTTATTGGAAACATCTGTCGAAAAGTGTATAAAATGTTTAGTGAAGTGGAGTCCTAAAGAGCTAGCAAACTATGGTATTGCTGTCGAAAACAGGCGGGGTATAGTAAGACTGAAAACATTCCTTACATCTATTGGCGACATCATTGGGGCAAAAACAGCAATTATCGACTACGATCAGATTACTACAGTTAAATTGAAAGTTCGTAAAATAAAGGGTCCAACACCTGTCGGGCTAAGAGAAGACAGATATTGTATAAGTTTTTGGGAGTTGCTATAATGGCCAACAATATAATGAGGTTAGAATTTGCCAGTAACACCAAAGCTCAACTTACCAAGGGCGTTCTGAAATATGGTTCGCGTGCATTTGCTCGATCTGTCATTGCTAATGGACAAATTATCACAACTGCCATAGCAACAATGCTTATCGAAGTTTTCAATAAAAGTGATGTAGCCAAGGCGCTTAGGGGACAAGGTGGAGTCGATTTGCCAGCACACTTTGGTTTGCCAGACAGCGCGGCTAATAGTTTGGCTGACGGTATGGCAGGCATCATAGGTCGATCTGTGCGGTTGGTTAGTAGGAGAAATGGTGGATCAGTGTCTATTAGGATACAAGCAGTTAGAAAGAACTGGAACGAATATCTTAGTCTTCCAGGTGCAGAATATATGTCGAGACCATCCAATATCACCATACCAATAGCAAAATGGCTGTTGATCGACCCCACGATAGATATCGGCCAAGCGGCATACGACATTGTTTTTCTTGGAGAAGATAAAAAAATCGATGTCAGGATACAAAAAGTCTCTAGAAGCGGCAGGGCTATAATGGTGTCGTTAGAATCGTTGGGCGGTAGCGGTGGTTATGTTCTGCCGAATATCGTTTCGGGATTAGGTGGTCAGAATTTCATAGAAATGACACTTGGTCAGCGCGGAGTAGCTGAGCAAGCAGCGAAGATACTCATGAGGGCTGTGAATTAAAATGAAGAAATGGACGCAGTGGGAAAGAGACGTTTTGTTAAAATATTACACAGAATATGGAAGTCATCATTGCGCTAACATACTTGGTAGATCACCAAAATCCATAGCACATCAAGTATCAAAGCTAAATTTGACAACAATTATAGTCCCTTGGGGCTTACCGCAGAAACCAATTATTAGGAAATTAAATGATAACAAAGCAATTTCAATTTGCAAAAAACATGGAGAAACACCACATTATTTTCGTCGTGGTAAGCTTTTCGGTTGCATTCTATGCCAAGCAAAACAAATGAAAGCTCTGAATCAAACAGACAGAATGAAAAAATATTATAGAAATAAATCCAGAAAAGATAGGCAAACAAAAATTGGATTATACAAAAGCCGTTTGCGTAATCTTTTGAACAATGCTTATAGGAGACATTTGTCTAAAAGTGGTGTCGTTAAGCGTAGGGGATGCTTTCGTTATTTACCGTATTCACCAATACAGCTTAAAGATCATCTTGAAAAAATAAGAGAATCTCAACAAAATAAGTGTCCGATATGTGATGCTTCTTATGATTTAGTTGGTTTTAATATAGATCATATTGTTCCTTTGGCGACTGGGCGAGTAGAAAAGGAAATACTAGAACTTTTCAACATAAGCAATTTGTCGCTACTGTGTCCAGGATGCAACAGAGCTAAGGGCGACAGACAAGATTGGATAAAGGAGAAGTGTTGCAATGAGTAGAAATAACGGGATACCAAATAGCATGAAAAATTTCTTTCTAGAAGTTCAGCAGGGTAATTTACCTGGATATGAACTAGTGCATCACTTTGGACGTAACGATTCAATTATCAACAATGTTTGGGATTTGATTTCT
>SDBT01019830.1_pt1 | contig 10534 bp, 4 predicted proteins | sample 2277101 | NCBI WGS metagenome assembly SDBT01 (sample SAMN10404973, study PRJNA504765) | marine sediment metagenome | isolation source: marine sediment core GS10_PC15, 103 cmbsf | place: Arctic Ocean: Southern Knipovich Ridge | collected 2010
GCGTTATCCCGCGGCTCCGGCAACGGATCCAGGATCGTCCAGGTGTCGGTAAGGGCATCGTAGCGCTCGACGAAATTGGTTGGCTCACGCGCCGCGTCCAGGCCGCCGATTACGTAGAATCGCTGCTGGTCGTCGGTCGCGAACGCGAAGAAGGCCCGCGCAAAGCTCAACTCGGCGATGCCCTCGCCCGCCCCGTTCACAAGATCGTACACGTGCCCGCCGGTTATCGGGAAAAAATAGGGAAAGTGATCTTCAATGGTGTAACCCCCGACCACGACCGTCCGACCAAGCCCGTCGATGCCCGCGCCGGGATGCATCACCATATTCAGAAGCGACGGCCCAGACTGCCAGGCCGCGGCACCCGGTGACAAGTAATGGACCGCGGCGCCCTCGCCGACGAACGGGCGGCCACCGAGTGCTATGATCGTGCCATCCTGGTTCACGCCGGCAGCTCCCTTCCGCGGTCCGCCAGGGAAGTCAGGGCCGAATTCCCAGATGCACAGCGCGGCCGCGGGGCAACTCGTGCCCGCCATCAGGACCATGCTCAGTATCAGGGCGCCATTCTTCACGGTTTTCTCGCGTTGAACATTCAATCCTGGCGGCCGCTCGCGGTCGCGCTGTGGTTTACGGTACCCGGGCCGCGATTGGGCGAGGTACACCTTGATGGCGCCGCCCACTACGCTCTTCCGCCGCTGTGCGGCCCCCCAGAGTCCGCGCCGGACTCTGGGCCGGGTCGTTCACGATCAGGTTCTTGATTTCGCAGTCCCCAAAGACCAGCGTTATTTTGCTGCCGGGCTTGATGAATCGACCCGGATTGGCAAACAAGACAAAGTGAATTCGACCCGCAACCGGAGCCTGGGCAGTTTGCTGCAACCGGCCGATCTTCGGGGGGCTGGGCACAAACATCCTCGCACCGCTCTCCTGGTCAACCAAACAAGGCGTCAGGCCGCGATCTCCGAAGTGCCGCGACTTCTCCGGATCGATTATCCGATATCGAAAGTCGAGCAAGTACCCGGCGGCCGACAGGTTGACGCTCAGCGGCTCTATGCCCCAGTCCCTGGCGAACCGTGTCGCCTCATCCGTGTCAGATCCGTTCTCAACCGCGCGCGTCGCCACGACGCTTTCGCTGTGCGGTGGGACCTGAGACGCAGTGGCTCCCCGCGTCCGCGCCTCAGGCCCCCCGTCACAGCCGAAACTGCCCAACACCCCAAAACACAGTCCAGCCAACAGAATGCGACGAACACGTGCGTACGTGTCTCCAGCCTCCGGCCGTGCGATACGGCCTTGCCGTGGTATCGATACTTGCCTAGACTTCGCGTTCACACTGATCTCCATCGCTAAACTCACGTTTCAGCGGCTCCAGACCACGCAAAGCGTGACTGGCCCCACATCCTTCCGCGACCGCTGCCGTCAGCGGTGCGATCAGCTCTACGGAGCCACTTCCAGGATCCGGAGCAATCCACCCGGCAGCGCGCCACCCGCGTTGGTCAAGCCCGCCGCACGGTCATAGAGTGGGTAACTGCCCGCTGGGAGAGTCACGAGCGCATCTCGCGTTTGCCCAGGCGGCAATCCCAACGTGTGGCGCTTGCGGGCAGTGCTGTACATCTGCCCGTCTTCAGCCAAAACGGTCAGAGCACCGTTCAACAACGTGGGGGCGTGTGCTTTCAGCCCGGCGTTCAGGAAACGCAGCAGGACGCTATCGCCGTCGCTGCCGGCGGCCAATGGCGCTGTTGCCGCGGTGTAGGGCGCACCATTGATCAGAAAGTACTTGGGCTTGTAATGGATCGTGCTGGTCATCTGCAGCTCAGGATCGCCGAACGGCACATAGTCCCCGGTGTCCACCGCCGTGTGGAGTGCCGGATCGATTTCGCTGTAGAGCAGAACGAGTTGCTGGTCATAGGCGCTGGAGGGGTCGTCATAGGCCTGACCGGCGGTCGCGGAATCCACGATCGCGGCGCCATACAGTCCCATTTGAACCTGAACCTGCACGTGTGTTCCACTGCGGTACAGGTAGGTTCCGGGTTTCATACCGGTCCAGGTATAAGTCACCTCGGCAGCATTGCCCGCCGGCGTCTCGTGAGTGAACGAGCGCACCCGCGGCCGGCCGGTGCCGTCGGGATCCGCCATAAACACCGGCGTCATCGTCGCCAGTTGGCCCCGAATCTGGATCGAGATCGGAACCGTCAGGTTGTTGTCCATGTGAATCGTCAGCGTGGTGTCGCCGGACGGGACAGTAATTTGCGGACCGGGCACCGCCGCCGGCTCGAGCTCCGCTCCTTCAAAGGCATCATCCCTGGCAAACCCCCACATCGCGATTGGAACGACTCCCACGCCCGACGGATGGGGCATGTCTACCGACAGCGCCTCCGCCCGCAGGTAGACGTCCACCGCCGATGCCGTCCCCGTCACCATCAGCACGGAGATCAGTGGAAGAACGGCGCCGGATATGCTCTTCACTATTGCATGTCGCATGATTGCTGTCTCCTTTCCCTACGGGATGGGTACCGAGGGGTGTTCAATGATGACGAAGGTAAACATTCCGCCCGGGAAGATGTCGTTGTTGCAGACTTCCTTTTCGTGGTGGCTATGCCACGGATAGAAGTATCCGCCGAAGAAGTTGACACCGCCCTGCCCCGGAGGGATGTCGCCGAGAGTGCCAAGGTATGGGCTCCCGCTGTAGGCCAGGCCCCACGTAACCTCGAGTTGCTCGGGCAGGATCACGGGGAGAGGCTTTCCGTGATCGGGCGCGTACTCGTGTGGCTCCATCGGGTCGCCCGGGTCGTGCCCGTATATGTCCCAGCCGAGCGCCTTGCCGGTCCATTCGAAGACCGCGTCGATGCTCTGGCCGGCATAGGGCGTGAGTGTGAAGAGCACCTCGGAAAGGTCAGGATAATCGACCGGGGGGCCGGCGTCCCCGCTTTCGAGCGGCCATCCGTCCCGGGCGATCACGGTGCAACTGTTGCCGTGAGGGTGATGGGGATGCAGATCGCGCCCGGCGGAGATAACGCGCTTGAGCAGTCGGTCACCGGGATGCATACGTGGCAGGCAGCCATAGGGCTGTGCCGGAAGCCAGGGGACATTGTCCGGCAGAATATCGTCCGGCAAATTGCGCCCGTTGATGAACCAATAAACCGGCCAGAACTCGGTGGTGTCCACGAGGCTCTTCAGCCCGAACTCCACATAGTGATGGAATTGTAGATCCATCTCGGTGAAGAAGAACAGGTACTCGTGATCGTAAGCGGTGTCGGACTCGCCGTAGGCGGTCGGGTTATTGGGATCGAACCCGGTCGGTCGCACGATCAGGGCTCCCACCAGGCCCATCTCGATCTGCAGATCGGAACGTGTGCCGCTGTGATAGTGGAACGTCCCCGGCCGGCTGGCGACAAACGAGTACTCGACCTCGGTTGTCCCGTCCGGAGGAACCTCCAGAGTGAGGACTCCAGCGGTCGGCGCGCCCGAGATGGTCGTGGTAGTCACGCCCTCCTGCCCGGGGAAAACGAGTGACACGGGTTCGGGCTCGGGTGTCCCGAGGTGCAGGTCGTTCTTCAGCCGAATTCTGATGGTGTCGCCTTCGTTGACGATCAGGGTTGGACCGGGGTACTGCACCTGTCCACCGTTATTGGCGTAGCCCCAAATATGCAGGCTGATTCCATCCGCGGCGCTGATGAAGCCGGCCTCGGCCGTGAAACTGAAATCGGTTCCAGTGATTCCGGGGATCGCAACGCCCGCGCGTGCGCCGGCCACGGGAAATCCCACTAACACCGTCACCGCGACCGCGAGCGATCCAAGATGAGCAAGACGTCGGTGATTCATGATTATTCACTCCTACTGAGACTTTGTTGGTGGCCACGTCCGCCGCGCAAGCCTTGGCCTGCCCGTAATCGCGCTCACCGCCTGATCGGCGATTGCAGGCCGGCGCCGCGGCGCTCAGCCTTCGGTTTGTTCAGCTCCGGTGCAATGCCCGGCGCTGGCGGTGCCGGCGTTATTGTGATCTCGGTCATACAGCCCCCGTAGTCCTGAGTGTTGTTGCTCAGTTGATTGAGATGCGTCGTGTACAGGAAGTACGTCCCCGGCGCGACACTCGTGGTATCCACGATCACGTCATACATCTCCCCTCCCGCCATGTTTATGGAGACGGCGTCGTAGTAGAGGTCCTTGCCATCGGGGCCGCGCAGCAGGCGACCGTCGCGACCCAGGACCTTCATCGGGACTCCCAGCGTGGTGGTCAGCGCAAGCGCCTGAGTGGTATGCAAGCTGGAGAGGCGCAGCAAGAGCTGCTGCCCCTGGGTGGCGGTGATGAGCGAAGAGAGGTTCTGTGAGTAACGCTGCTCCAAGCCCAACTCGTCCGCGTTATTGAGAATGGGATTGGGATCGACCGTATCGGGATAACCCCTCCCATTCAGCATCGGGTACGTGTCGTCCATATTGGCGAAGGGCAGCGGCTGGACATACAGGCTGGCATCGTGAAAGTCCGGATCGAAGGCGTGAATCTGCAGGGGGTACTCGATGTCATAGTAGGTGGAGCCGTCACCGTCGTTGTAGGCGTACTGGTTGCCGGTTTGTGTATCATCGTCCCACGTCACGTGTTCAAAGCCGCCCGGAAAGGTCTGGTCCGGCAGGTAGTTCTGTTTCGGCCGCACCCACAGATTGCCGAGCATACCCATCTGCATGTGCTCGGTGGCCTCAAAATGGCAGTGCCAGGCATAGGTGCCAACCTCGACCAGGTTAAAGTAATAAGTGAAGGTCGACCCCATATTGATGGAAAACGAAGGCCCAGGCACGCCATCGAAGACGGCGGCCGCCTGGGGAAACCCATGAAAGTGAATCGTGTGGGCGTCGAACAGGTCGGGTCGCAGCATCATGCCGACGTTGGTCAGGCTCAGATAGAGCTGTTGCCCTTCCTTGACCACAATCGTGGGCGAAGGCATATTGGCCGCCATCATCCCCTCCAGCATGACTTCGCTGTCGGGTATGCCGGTGACGTCATGGTACCCGAACATGTACTGCAGTCGGCCGTCGGCCATGGTGATAATTCCATCACCCGCGGTGACGTGTATGCACACGTTGTCGTTGAACGGATCCCCGTCGCCGTCGGTGTCGTTCGGGTCCAGATCGTCCGGACATTGCGAGAACACATCCGCGCTGACTGGAACCACACCGATTAAGAGACACGTTAGCAGGCCGATTACGTGGTAAAGCCTGATGCTGCTCATAGCTGCACTCCTTTCAATTGCTCATCACAACATTCACGGTAGTCGGAAGCCGGGAGGCGACGGCGGCCCGCCCCGGACGGGCCGGCCGCCTATACTCCGCGGCTTCGATCAGGGACGCGGTCGTTCCGTGGCCGGTCCCCTCGGGTCAACCCCGCGCTTCTTTGCATCGTCAGTCGGCGGCCGCGGCTGTTCCGGGCGTTCGAGGTCGTCGATCGGCGTAGACTGGATACCCGAATCCGGATCGTCATCGGGATAGGGCAGCCCGAACGCCTCGACCTCCGGGCGCGTCGCCGGCGGAATCCACTCCCCAAGTAGCAGTGAGCGGCAGGGCGGAACCTCGATCGTTGAATCATCACACGATTTCAGCCAGGCCGTCAGGAAGTAAGCGAAGTCTCCCGGATCGATGCAGCCGTCGCAGTTATAGTCAATCTGCTCGCAGTTGAAATTGTCCCATTGAGGGCTGGGGTCATCCTCACAGACCAGCCAGCAGGGCGGGATGTAGATGAAGTCGCCCGGTCCGACGAAGCAGTCACCGTCAACGTCGTACATCGCGGTGGTGCTCTCGTCGCAGCCGATGTCGACTCCGCTGGGGGCCGGTCGGAAGTCACCGTCGAAGTCCGTCACCAGCTCGGGGAACTCGGCCAAAGTGGTGTCCGTTCCCGCGTCGACCGCCGGTGAGCAGCAGGCAATGTGGTAGTCCCCGTCGCTGACCACCAAGTTCGGGTAGCGAACCGTGATGAAGTTCCCACCCTCGTCAAACACGAACGCGGTCAACAGGTCGTTCTGGTATTCGGTCTTCACGCTCGGATCGTCCGAGATGTTTGTGGGCGCATACCCGGTCGTGTCGCTCAGCACGCAGTACTCCGGATTTAGGGCCCCGCCCCCGACGACGTGTAGATCCCAAGTCCCATTGGATACGAGCCCACCGGGCGTCGCATCCCAGTAGAATGAGCGATTGTGCCAGATGATGTTGTTGACCAGTTGCGGGTTGGAAAACGACTGTCCGCTGACGGCCGCGAGCTGTGCGCTATGCTGGGTCGCCACGAGTCCGGCCGCTTGCGGATTGGATTGCTGTAGGTCCCCGGGCGTGAACGCCAGTGCGGACGTGCCGGTGCTGTCGTTATTCGCAATCGTGTTGTGGATGATGTTGGAGTTGGCGACATCTGTCAGGGCAACACCACCGCTCTGGTAAGCGGCCACGTTGTTGACAATCATGTTATTGAAGATGTTCAGCTCATACAAGACGGCGGGTTCGTCCCCGGCCTCGGAGCCGTTCACGCGTAAGGCGCGCACGCCGCCACCGCTGCCCGACCCGGCGAGGTTGCCCTGGATGAGGTTGGACAGGAGCGTGACTGCACCGGCGCCCGGGCCCCACTCACCCGGAGGATCTTCGGGATCCGGCACCCCGCCGCCCACGAACACTCCGCCGCCATCGCCGCCCAGCTCGCCGCCGTAGAACACCTCGTTGAAGAGGATCTGGTTGCGGACGATCATGCCGCCGTCGCTCAGACCGAGGTGGGCTATGCCGCCGCCCGAATAGCGCGTGAAGTTGCCGATGATCCGATTGTCAGCCAGGGTGTAGTTGTCCGACTCCCTGAAGACCGTCACGCCGCCGCCACCGTTGATGCCGCCGTTCTTGGTGATCGTATTGTGATGTACGGTGACATGGTCATTGAAGCCGTTCTGGTCGGAAACTCCGATGGTGATGCCGCCACCATGCTGCCCCTGGTTGTTGATGATCTTGTTGTTGCTGACTACCAGGTAGTCGCAATACCCGGCGGCGTAGATACCGCCTCCGGAAACACCACCGATAACCATGAAGCCATCGATGAGGCCCGGAGAGTTCTCGTCAAAGGTCGCGTCGTCTCCGTGGAGGAAGATGCACGGGGCCTCAATCGCCTCGAACATGCCCGCGTCAAGGGGCACCAGGTCGCCGGCCAGGATCAACGCATTGATCTTGTCGTGCCAGTCGGTGACGCGCTCGAAGGGCACCGGACTTCCGTTGATGATCGTCGAGCCGGCGGCCGAGCCCTGAAGCCTGACGTTCTTGTATACGATTGGGTTCTCTTTGTACGTGCCGGGACCCACCACAATCAGCGTGCCGGGTGCGGCGGCGTCAATCGCGTCCTGGATCTGCGTGTTCGGCCAGGTGCCTCCGCCGGACACGTAGACGACGTTGGCGCAGTCACTAACATGCAAAGTGACGCCCAGCCAGGTCGCTTGCTGGTTGTCGCCTCGTGTCACCGTCAGTTGCCCGGTGGACACGAGTATCGTATTCACCGTCGCCTGAATCGTGCTGTTGCTCCAACTGGTTACCGTCAGCGGGATGTCGCCGACTACAACCTCGCCCTCGATGGTTCCGAATCCAAAATCCCGAGTGATGAGTATCGAGCTGTTCGGATCGTCCGGGTCGTGAGCAGGATTGGGCACCTGGGTCGCCCCCAGGGACGTAATCGTAATGGTCTCTCCGTCCCCGCATACCACGGGACCACCGCCCGGCGCGATCACCGAGTAGATGACCGGTGTCCCGTCGGGTGGCTCGGCGTCGACGGAGCGGTCGGGATTCCCCGCAAAAGCGGCGACCGGGATCACCGGGGTGTCCAGGTACGTGGTCCGCCCCGCCTCGAAGTTGAAGGTATACGGTGTCTGGCTATAGTTGGCGTCGAAGTACGGATCGATTATGAACTGCCCCGGGTTGTTTGGATCAGGAATCGGACCCGGGTGGTTCAGAACCATCGAAATCATGTGTGGAGACACGCCGGTTGGAGCGGGGATGTTGACCGTAAACGTCGACGGCAACATCGCGTTGTACGCTCCAAACTCGTCACAGTAAGTCCGCGCAATCTCGTTGCCGGCATAGTCCTGGAACGAGACCGGGATCCACGATGGGGCCTGCTTCTCTCCGAAAACGGGGCTGCTCTCGTCGAACTCCGCGGCGAGGTCGTTGTTGATGAACCCGACCGCCCGCGCGGCCTTCGGTACATACGTGAACATGAAGAACTCGACGCCGGTGTTTTGTCCATTTGATACCCAGACCTGTTTGAGGTCGCACATAAGCCGGGGCAGCCCGGCAAAGGGCGCCTCAATGTCGCCAAACAGCGAGAGGAACTCCGGAACGATGTGCTCCTCGCCGGCGCACGGCGGTGGGAGAGCGGTAGTGGACGGGATGTACTCATCGCCGTAGTCGACGTTCTTGTCTTCTTCTTTGAGCGTCTCGTACCCCGGGGGCGCTACTGCCTCGATGATGTAGTATCCCGGTTCGATCGGTTCCACTTCGGGCGCAGGCGGGTTGATGCCTCCGTCGTTGGGATCTTCCATACCAAGCGGGAAGAACGAGGTGACCGCAAAGCCGCCGTCAAAGACACCCGGCCGCACCTGGTTCCAGGTGCCGAAGTTGTCGAAACATTCCGCGACTGGCTGGCCGTGTACTATCGGGATCTCTTGCATGCACCCGGTGGGTGCATTGTCGTCCCAACTGTCGGTATGACCGATCTGCACCGCGTCACCGGGATCGAAGATACCGTCGTCATCCCAGTCCACATCCTCGGGGCCGCGCGCGGCGGGATTGAACGGATCCTCAAGCCACCCGAGCGGATGGTTGTCCACGTCCGACCGCGTCGCCACGCCATCATCATTAAGATCATCGATGATGGCGTTGAAGTCGGCATCTCGGTACAACACGATTTGTACTCTGGGGATGCCGGGCTCCCACCCCTCGGCGGCCGCGTAGGCCGGATCGTCTTCGGCGCGCGTGACCGCGTAGTAGACCAAGCCGGCGATACCACCGTTTTCGCCCGGGCCATAGACGACTTTGCCCCAGTCGATAACGTTTATCTGACCGAGAAAGAGGTGCATGGCCTGAAGGAGGAACTCTCCCGGGGATCCCCCACTCTCGGTGCGGGACAGATTATTCCCGGTGTTCGGGTTGATCAGGGGCAGGTTGGGGTCATTGGGGTCAAACTGCGGCTGCGGCGTGAGCATGCCGAAGGACGGCATGGCCCAGCCCAGGTCCGCAGGAATCTCACCGCCGTCATCCACGACGTTCGTGAACCCGGAATCCTGGAGATGGAGGAAGCCCACCTCGACTACCAGCCACTTGAAGAAGGGAAAGACCTCCGAGAAGATGTATTTGCCGAAGAGGTCCGTCACGGTCGCTTGGTAGATCGTCCCATCCCGAAAGCGGAGCAATACCTCCTCGAGGGGCATCCCGATCTCGCCCGGATCGCGAAATCCATCTGCGTCCGCGTCGTAGAACACACTGCCCTGCAGCTCGCCGAACCAGGCGAAGGCCAGCACGTCGCCCAGATCGATGTCCCAGTTCGGGTTGTTCGGGTCGGACATGTCCGGCATCGCCACAGTGTTAAACCCGAAGATCGAATCGAGGTTCTGATCCCAGGTTACGAGCTGATACGTGCCTTCGGGAACGCCGGAGATCGCGAACTCAGCCGTCTGGTCGTCGCCAGGCGCGGCGTAAACGCCGACGCGCGAGAATGCCTCATTCAAGCCAACCCACAGATCCTCGACCGGGCGTCCCGGGAAAAAGCCCTGTAGCCCCGGCGGGCTGGAGAAGTGGTTGTAGACCACGCGGCCCGAGATCGTGCCGGTGGGATCGCCCCCCGCATCGAGGTTGTCAAAGGCTTTGACAAAGCCGATGAACACGTGGTACGCGGCGGGCCCGAACTCAACGAACACCGGCGGTTCGTTGGCCTTCACCCACGCGTCAATGGTGTGCGTGCCCTCGATGGTCGTCGTTTGAATCCAACCCTCGCCGGCGGGCGGAATGATCTGCACGCCGAATTTCCCAGGCGGCAGGTATTTGATCAAGGCCTCACCAAATACGTTTGTGGTGATGATACTGGTTCCCATGCTGTTTACGATGGGAGTGCCGTCGTTGGGATCCAACACGGGGTCTCCGGTGTTGGGGTCGAGGGCGTAGGACGTGCCCAGCGGGTTGCCGAAAGCGTCCATCATCTGCTGCCCCGCGCCGTCGGCAATTATCACCGAAAAACCCGCCAGCCCGTCCTCTTGAGGGACTTCGGGCGCATTGTTAATCGGTGCGATGTCGTGGAATGCGAGAATGGAGATCTGCGCGGTCGGGACCGGGAACGGGTTCACGATCACCGTCGCGCTGGTCTGCCCCAGCGCCACCGCCGCACCGCCCATCGTGTGGCCCGCGTCGGGCAGCACCGAGACGAAGTAGGGCACATCGCCGGCTACTTCGATGCTGGCGACGGCACCCGCGGAATGACCGCTGGCGATGACCGGTGCGTGGCTCTTGTGGATGTCCACCGCAATGCTGTCCGCCACAAGTGCGCCCGGGG
>SDBT01019831.1_pt1 | contig 10533 bp, 14 predicted proteins | sample 2277101 | NCBI WGS metagenome assembly SDBT01 (sample SAMN10404973, study PRJNA504765) | marine sediment metagenome | isolation source: marine sediment core GS10_PC15, 103 cmbsf | place: Arctic Ocean: Southern Knipovich Ridge | collected 2010
TAAAGAGTTGATGGCAAAATTAAAAGCAAGATCTGAGAGAAAACAAAGTTAATTTCACCTCCAATAAAATAAAATGACATATCAAGGCATAAAAAAGTACAAGCCCTATTAGGCTCCGGTATCACTCTATCTTCACCCCTTACCAATAGACATAATGGCAACATTTTCTCAAAGTGAACTCACTCGGTGGTTAAAAAACAAAACCCACCTTTTCAAAACCCCTGATGTTTCAAGCAATCCCCTATCAGAATTTCGCCGAAACGAATATCGCATTCTCCAAAATCATTAATCCGACCCAACATTCGATTTGTTACAAAAGTAGTCCCCATATTAATTCAAGCACAATGCTCAATTCGATTTATCCAAATATAACCATAAGTTAAGTACATTTAACATATAAAGAATATTTTTTCTTGACAAAGCAATTTGGACTGGTGTATTTATATAAGCATTTACTCATATGAGCGAACACTAACATATATGTCATTAGATATCGAAAAGATTGGAAAGATATTTAAATCTCTTGGCGACACAAACCGTCTACGTATCGTTTTGTCAATTGGCAAGGATTCTCTATCGGTAACTGAGATTATTCATGCAACTGAACTATCACAAACACTTGTTTCTTTTCATTTAAGAACTCTCCGAAATTCTGGAATTCTTAAAACAAAAAGAAACGGTCCTTTTATTTATTACAGCCCGTCTTCTCCAGATATTATAGATATTCTAAATAAAATCTCACGGATAATCGATTCTACTGAACTAATAGCTGGAAAAGCAAACAATACCGTTCAAGAAAAAAAGTTGAATAAAAAATAATGGGAGGCACCTTATGAACAAAAATAACATGGGAGAAATGCTAACTGGTTTGACTCCAGATATGAAGAAGGAAATTGTTCTTAGTCTGGTGGCCTCGCTTCTGAGTGATCTAAATGATCAGGAAAAAAAAGATTTTCTCAAGTCAGCACTTGAATCTCGAAAAAAAAGTCGCGATCTTATTGATATGGTAGCACATTGAATAAATGAATGTGCGGACTCAGGTGTGAGTCCAATAGAGATGAGCAAAGAAGTCCTGTCGGCTATAAGCCATTCCTATGATATATCCACCTATTCCACCTCGGAACTAAGGAGCCTTTTCAACGAATGGTTGAGCGAGATTGAAATAGAGACCCTTGAATTTCTAAAGGACAAGAAGAGGGTTGATCCTGAAGAAGTTGCACTGCATCTGAAGTTGGAGCGAGAGAGCATTATTTTTATTCTAAGCAAATTGGCTCGAGAGGGAAAAATCGACATGCAGGCATCAGGAATGTAACCGTTATCAAATTGGGGGCACACCTTCAATAGGTGTTTAGGCACAACTGTCAGTTTAATTAATTTCAGCTTTTAGAAATTACGAAAGATAAAGTTGTTTCATTTACAATAAGAACATTATTTTTACGGAAAAGAAAGGATCGAAGCTATGGCTAATTTTGTCTACACACTGAGTAAAAACGATGTCAATCTGGCCACAAGATGTTTTCAATTCGCCAAGTGCACACACGAAAAAGGGCACAAGGTAAATATTTTTTTCATTGAAGACGGTACATTATGGGCCGACAACACGCGGGATTTCAAAGAAAAGACCATAACCGGGGATTGTCCGGATGATTATTTTCCGTACCTGGTGGAAAACGAGATCCCCATCGGGGTTTGACCGCCGTGCGCAAATGCCCGTCAGGTTGACGAGGCCAAATTTTTTTCCAACATGTTGCTCGAAGGTGCCCCTCATCTGATCGATCTGATGTCCGAAGCGAAAGTGTTTAATTTTTAGACCGATAGGTGCGGCACTCGTGCTGGGTTTAATAGGGATTAACTATCTTGACTTAGTTCAGATGTTAATCACCCGGGAAAGGAAACAATCCGGTTTGCTTACCCTTATGATTCCAATGTCTTTTCGAATGTGAGTCAGCTGTCGAGATATTAATTTCGCTTCAAATTAAAACATACAATCAAATGTCAGACTGGATAATAATGTAACAGCTATTTTGAAATGGACAATATGATCAAGTCGCAATTATTTAAGACCTCTATAAACAATTAACCTGAACAAAATTAAGTATAAAAAGGAGGAAGAAAAATGGCGACAAAAGAAGAACTTTTAGGGCAAATGAAAACAGGTGTGATTGAGTTTGAAGAAGAAAAGACTAAGGAAACCTCCAAGGCGTGGTTAGCCGGGGGACATACTCCGCTTGAAGGCATAATGGATGGATTGGCTGCAGGAATGTTAGTTGTGGGTGAGATGTATGAAAATCAGGAATACTTTGTGCCTGAAGTTCTCATGTGCTCAGATGCGATGTATGCCGGCCTCGATATTTTACGGCCCCACGTGCCCAAATCAAAGGAAAATGTCAATGCACAGGTTGTCATCGGTAGCATCGAGGGCGACGTACACGACATCGGCAAAAACATCGTTAAGATGATGTTTGACGTCGCTGGCTGGGAGGTTCACGATTTGGGTCGCAATGTGCCGCTTGAGAAATTTGTGGAAGAGCAGCTTCGGACTGATTCTGAGGTGGTAGCTATGTCTGCGATGATGACCACTACGATGCTAGGCATGGAGAAGGTTGTCAAAATGATCAAGGAGAAGAACCCAAATGTAGCGATTATGTTGGGCGGAGCTCCGATGACAAAGAATTTGTCTGATTTGTACGGTGCCGACGGTTATGCGGAATCTGCTGGCAACGCAGTGTCCGAGGCCATCAAGATGATCGGTAGACTAAGGGAATTCGAACAAAATAAGACTGAATGATTATATGTTTAGCGTTGTTGCAAAATTTAAGAGCATTTCAGCCTAACTTTATTCCAATATTCACCCAATGGCATGTGCTGTAAATAGAATTCATTGAGAGATTCTCAATGTGGATTTTGATATTATACCATCAATAGGCAAATCCAAAATCGTTATCCCCGCACATGGAGTAAGGTCTTTTGGATAGCCTGAATAATTTTTAATCGAATAAAAAGAAAAATATTGATGAAAAATTGGCAGATCCATTTATGATAGAGGATAACAATATGTTAGAAAAATCTGTAAAGCTCATAGTTGTTCACAGCGGCGATCCGAATTGAAAGCCTTGTGAGATGGCGCTGGATGCGTCCCAAAAAATAAAGAGAAAGTTTAAAAATTTTGTCCAACTTCAGGAATTTACTATCGATTCAGAAGAAGGAAAAAAATTTAAGGTTTCTACTTCGACAAATGTTTTTATCAACGGTCAGTTACTTCCTATACAAATTTGGTTGGATCAGAGTAAATTCGAAAATCACATCGAAAAACTTATCGGTGCAAACAACAAGATTGAAAGGGATATAGTTGAGCATCAAGGGTACGATGTCGTTATTGTTGGGGGAGGACCGGCAGGACTTAGTGCAGGTATTTATTGTGCCAGAGCAAGACTGAAAACCCTTTTATTAGAGGGAGGAAGCCTGGGCGGACAAGTTGCCACTACGGATAAGGTTGAAAATTACCCCGGGTTTTTAGAGGTAAGCGGCAGTGAATTGATTGGCACTATGGAAAAACAGGCTAACCGATTTAATCTTGAAATAAAGACTTTTAATAAAGTTCACAAGTTAATTTCAGATGGTTTGCTTAAAAAGGTCTATGCAGGTGATGCCGCTTATTCTTGCAAGGCGATCATTATAGCCGGTGGGCAAAAGAGAACAGGTTTAAATCTGCCGCGAGAAGATGAATTTAGTGGCAAAGGCGTTTCTTACTGTGCTGTTTGCGATGCCAATTTCTTTAAAGGGAAGAATGTCGCAGTTGTTGGGGGAGGAGACACGGCAATAGAAGATGCGGTCTATCTGTGTAAGTTTGCATCTAAGGTTTTTGTTATCCACAGGCGCGATGAATTAAGAGCCACCAAGATTTTACAAGAGGCTGCTTTTTGCATAAACAAAATTTCCTTTCTATGGAGCCACACTATCAAAGAACTAATTGGGAATAGCCGCCTTGAGGGAATAATTATCAATGATCTTAAAACAGGGAATAACCAAACTCTTGGGCTGGGTGGCCTTTTTGTAGCGGTTGGCTCACACCCACATACTGAACTATTAAAAGATTTTGTCAAGATGGATGAACATGGATATGTCATAGTCAATGACAAAATGGAAACTACTGCTTCAGGAATTTTTGCTGCAGGAGATATTAGAGCGACTCCTCTTAGACAAATCGCTACTGCGGTTGGAGATGGGGCAATAGCTGCTATTTCTGCCGAGAGGTATGTCACTGAAAACTTTCGGATTCACCCAGTAAAGATTTTTAATGAGTCAGAAAAAAAGATCGTTTGTCTGGAAGCATAATAAAACTCAGAACGAAGGAGGTGATGAAATGGGAGATAAAATAAAAGAGACAAAGCTCCAGATTATTGCGAACACTCACAACTGAATACCTGTTATCAAAATTGCCCTGGAAGGGACAGAAGGTGTTGAAAAGGCCGAGGTCGACATTCAATTTGCAACCATATGGCATGATACTGGAAAAGCAACTGCGGAGCAGTTGGCTGCTATTGTTACGAAAGCTGGTAAAGATTGTGTGGTTATATCATAAATAAATTTTGGACTAAAGTAAAAGGAGGATAAAAATGAACATTCCAAAAGACAAGATGACTCCAAAAGAGAGAGTCGGTTCCTTGCTGCAGGGTAAACCGATAGATAGAGTCCCATGCGTTCCTGTAATATTGAACGGGTGTGCAAGAGCAGCGGGTTACACGGTTAAAGAAATGACCCTCGATGGAGAGAAATTTGGAAAAGCGAACGTTGAAACCTATAAAAAATATGGTCAAGACATGATAACGCTTCTCGACGCAACAGCCACAACTGCTGAGGCCGCCGGGACTAAATTGAGTTATCCTGATGAAATGGCAGCCTATGTGGAAACGCCGCTTATCCAGTCAAAAGATGATGTAAAAAAATTGCGTCCGCTTGATCCAACCAAAGATGGCAGGTTAAATCATTATCTGACTGCCACCGAATACTGTATTTCTGAAGTGGGTGACGAGGTCTTCGTCGGAGTCTTATTTGCTGGGCCCTTTACTACAGCGGCCTGTCTGAGGGGTACGGAGCCCTTTCTGAAGGATATTTATAAAGACAAAGAACTTGTACATCAACTTCTAAAGTGGTCGACTGATAATACGCTACCTTTTTTAGATGAGGCTATAAAAAGAGGTGGCGTCCCTGTATTGTGCGAACCAGTAGGGACGGGTAGTCTTTTGAGTGAAAAAGCATTTTCTGAATTTGTTGAGCCTTACATTAAAGAGATCAATGATCATGTGAAATCAAAGGGGCTTCCAGTTATGAACCATATCTGCGGTGATTCAAAGCCAATCTTGGAAAGTTGGATGAAAACAGAGCCGGGGATCATTAGTGTTGACAGAGTTGATATTGGTGAAATTTCGCAGGAATATGGCGCCAAAGTAGGAGTTATGGGAAATGTTACTCCGGGCAAGACATTGTACATTGGATCACCTGAAGATGTGGATGCGGAAGTAAAAGATGTGATTGAAAAGGCGGGGAAAAACCCATGCGGTTTTGTTCTAGCGTCTGGTTGCGAAGTTCCTATTGAAACCGCGCCTGAGAATATTATGGCCATGATGGATGCCGCCAGAAAATACGGCCAGCATCCATTACAATAATGAGGTAATAAATATGGATAGTCTGGAAATAAAAGAGGTTATTATTAAAATCCCTGCTATGATGTGAACGACTTGAGAGGTAATGGTCAACGTGGCTCTGGATGAGTCCGACGGTATTTTGGAATATGAAACAAGTTTGGCAAAACAACAAACGTGGGTTAAATTTAAACCAGGCCAAATTGATGAAAAAACATTAATGGAAAACATAAAAATAAGGACTGGATATAACAACTTATACGTTCAGAACAAAAATTAGTAAGATTATATTTTTATAGAGGATATCGGTGTCTAAGCTATAATCGATAGAGGGAATTCAAATATAGATTTTGGAGTTATTTCGGTATTACATGCGAAAAAGAACTCAATAACCTTACTTCTTATAACGCTATTCGATTAAGGTGGCTTTAACCATTATTTATTGGATGGTCCTGGAAAAGGGGTAAAAATTCTTTTTTATGTGTTCTGCAATTCCGAACATTTAAGGCAAGGTAATTCTTATTAAACAGCATAAATCTAAATGGTATTTGAGTTTCCAAAAAACTTGATTGAGGGAACAATTAGAGTTTATTATAGATAAAAGGTTGAGGAACATGGGGCATCAGGGCGTTATGGTGGAGATCGTGGCTAAACAAAAGGGGTGCATGATGTGCGATCTGGCTATTGGTATTCTGGAGGAGATTGCACCGGAATTCGAGCCGGGAATTTTGCATTGGAAAGTTGTAGACGTCACTTCCAGACAAGGGGTTGAACGACATGCCGAGTTGGCTTCCATATGTGGGAGGTTACCAGCGGTTCCATCCATTGTGATTAACGAGCGTATCGCTTTCGACCACATTCCGGACATGGATGCGCTTACGGAAGTGGTCAAGGAAACTGCTCGAATTCAAATTTAACTAATTCATTATATTGAATTTTAGATACCTCTTTCTTTCATAATTAAAAAAAGACGTAGCCTGCTGTAATATTGAAATTGGTGTTAACTTAGGTTCTATTTTCTCCCATCTCCGAGTTTATTGCAGTTGCCTCTTAAGAATTGAAGACAGATTGTTACATACTGACAGCCTCTTAAAAATAATTCACTCTTGTTGCGACTGTTTTTTCTCGCTATAGTAATGCAACAATAAATATGTATTTTATTAGGAACAAACGATGGAACTCCAGATATCCCCAAAAGATAAAGACCGGATTGAAGCTGGCATCCGAGACAAATATACAAAGGTGGCTAACAGTCCAGAAGGCCTATTTAAATATCCCACTGGTCGAGCCGGGCTGGAGACTCTAAAATACAATCCTGCGTTGATTCAATCGCTTTCCGAATCGGTGGCATCATCCTACTGCGGTGTTGGCAATCCTTTTTCCCTCGGTACGATCAACAAAGGGGAAGCGGTGCTGGACATCGGATGTGGTGCCGGGGTAGATACGATCTTTGCTGCTATGATGACTGGGCCGACAGGTACAGCGGCCGGTGTTGATATCGTCCCGGAGATGCTAAAACGTGCCGAAGAAAACTTGAAGCTGACCGAGCTTGAAAATGTTACCTTTCAAAAGGTATCAGGTGAAAAACTTCCTTTTGAGGACAACAGCTTTGACGTTGTGATTTCAAACGGAGTGATCAACCTGATTCCAGATAAGACAACCACCCTGAAAGAGACCCTGCGTGTTTTAAAGCCCAGCGGTCGGGCGATGATCGCCGACCAAAGCCTAATAGGTGCAATACCCGCGGATATGAATAGCCGTATCAACAAATGGTTCCAGTGAGAGGGTGGTGCCGTACCGGGAAAGGATTTCTTGGCATTGCTTCATCAGGCAGGATTTGAAAGTGTAGAACTTGTGGCGGAAACTGGTTTTAACAGCTCTCCGAAGACGAAAGGTACCTTGTTTCGAGCAAAAAAACCGGTGGCGATAGAACAACGAATTTCTGGAACAGCGGTAGATGAATCACTGGAAAAATACCAATCATTCATTGACAATGTTTATGCCGAAGGTGCCCTGGACCGCAAAACCAAACATCTCATCGCACTAGGAGCGGCGCTGGCCACCGGGTGTGAACCATTAACAAAATACTTAGTTTCAGTTGCAAGACAACTTAGCGCGACGGACGAAGAGCTGAAGGAGACAATGACTTTGGCTATGGCTGTGGGAGCAACAAAAATAGGCATTCTGCAAGAAAACTCATTGTCACCTATGCTCAAAGAAGACAATGGCAACTCGACTGTACTAAAGAAAAATGAGGCTGCCAATTGCGATGAGACGGGTTCCACATGAGCGAGTTGATGCCGTTTCGGAGGAACGGAGATAGCTTCCAGAGAAGAACTGCCGATGTCTGATGACACAACCAACATTTTACTTTTTTTGGCCCAAGGGTTCGAAGACTTGGAAGCCGCCAGCATCCTAAGCGTCTTCGGATGGACTCGGTATCGGGATCACATACAAAAGGCAACCGTAATTACATCAGGTTTTCATGAAGTCGTAAAAGGTAGATATGGTCTGAAAATTCTACCCGACCTTGTTTATACTGAAATTGATCCTGATAAATTTCAGGCTTTAGTTTTGCCGGGCGAATTCCACGGATACGGTTTTGAAGAAGCATACGACCAGCGCATTCACCACATTGCCCGTAAAATTCACGGTAATGGTGGCTTTATTGCCACAATGTGTGTCGGTGTTCTTCCCATAGCAGATTCAGGTCTTTTAAAGGGTAAATGTGCCACTACCTATCCATACAGCCAAAACCATGAAAATGTAGAAAGGCTGAGGCAGAATTTTGTGAATGTGTTAGACGATAATGTCATAATTGACAATCGAATAATTTCATGCAAAGGCCCAGGTTCCTCTCTTCATGTAGCCTTTTTATTGATGGAGCGCCTAATGGGTAGAGAAACCGTGTCCGAGGTCAAAAAGTATATGATTTTTTAGTTGGACAAAGCGGCTGAGGATATTAGGGCAACCAAATAAAGCTAAACTTTATTTGGTTTCTTATAATTTGAAACCCTTCAGGATTGGCGATCTTACCGCATCTACGGCAACCTCGACAATCGCTCAATTTAGGATACCATAACAAAATTGACATCATTTTAAAAGCAGCGTAAATATCGGGAAAGTGGAATCCAAATGAAAAATACGTCTCAATTATCGCAAAAAAGCAGCGCAGATGTTATTTTAATATCGGGGTTTCTGGGTTCAGGGAAAACAACGCTGCTAAAGCGCATCCTGACATACGATGACGACCTGTCAGGCACTGTTGTCCTTGTGAATGAATTCGGAGACGTGGGTATCGACGGTTCGCTTTTGAAAGACAGCGGGTCGGATGTTGTCGAACTGACGAGCGGCTGTATCTGCTGCACGCTCGGCGCGGATCTCATGCTATCGCTTCACAACATCATGGAGCGGTTTAGCCCGTCACGGATTCTGATAGAGGCGTCCGGTGTGGCCGATCCGGTATCCATCAGAACGATACTCCTGGAAAAAGACCTGGGAAAAAAACTGACCCTAAAAAAAATCATTACAGTGCTGGATGCTGATTTGTGGGAAGGCCGCGAAATATTTGGTCCTCTGTTTTATCATCAGCTCGATATAGCCAACCTGATTTTGCTGAATAAAGTCGACCTTCTCGAAAAACAGAGGATATCATCGTGTCTGAAAGAAATCCACGAACTCATCCCGGCAACCCAGGTGGTGCCAACCATCCGGTGTAATATAGATCCCGCGACTCTTGCGGCGAAACCAATCTCTCATGCGATTGACTTGAAACCGATCAGCTTCTTCAAACACTTTTCGCCGGATTCCGGAACCTTGAAAAAGGGTCCAGACGGTCGAGATAAAGCCACTGAGGCTGGGGGGCATGAATACGTTAAAGGTATTGATGCTTCCGGTTTTGTGACATTTTCCTTTCAATCCCTCGAACCGCTGGATGAAAATTGTTTTAATGCTTTTATCGGGGGACTGCCGTGGGAACTGTTTCGTATAAAAGGACCGGTTCAGTTTCAGGACCGCACCGCTTTTGTCAACTTCGTTGGAGGCAAAGCTGAATGGTCTCAATGGGAGGGATCAGCGGGAACCCTCTTGGCGTTTGTCGGATGGGACATCCAGGGTGACGAAATCCTGCGGAAGCTGAAAACCTGCCTTAAATCTGGTTCAGAAGGCCGGGCTTTGGCCTGATCCCCGTATGGATGATTAGTCATCGGAAACCAAACACCTGGTTTCTATCTGCCGGGTGGACGCGAATGGGCATTGATTTTGTCTTTCGCGAATTGCAAATCAACCACATGGGCTCTACGGACATTGACCCGCTACGTCTCGCCCGCCGGATGCTGGATGGATTCACACGTGCCCTTTACATAGATATGGGGTTTGACCCCGAAGGGAAAGACCTTCCGGGCAGGGCTTACCAGATTGCCGCCGACCTGGGCCTTCGGCTGGAAAGAGCCAACGGTTCATACGCCGTATTGAAAGACGTCATTGAACAAGCCCTGACCTTGGGTACAAAGGGGTCTGTGGTATCATCTGCCTGTCTCAGGATTCCAATTCTGGGATAATCTCAGAGACTGTCGAAAAATCCTAAACTTACGATTCAGATGTTTGTAACTTATTGATTTCATTAAATGTGAAATTGGCAAATTCGACATTTTTGGACTTTTTCGACAGTCTCTCAACATATCACACGATTTCCAAAACCTTTGATACCTCCAACAAACCGGTAGATATCAATTGTGAAAATTCCTGCGATATTCGATTTAAATCGCAGTCCATGATTCACCACCAAAAAAAGTAAAAAACCTCGTTGACCCTGTAAAATCAGGGTGATAGAGTAGTTTTAGCAAACAAAAACTATCATCAACGAGGTGTAACAATTATGTCACAAGGCGTT
>SDBT01019832.1_pt1 | contig 10533 bp, 9 predicted proteins | sample 2277101 | NCBI WGS metagenome assembly SDBT01 (sample SAMN10404973, study PRJNA504765) | marine sediment metagenome | isolation source: marine sediment core GS10_PC15, 103 cmbsf | place: Arctic Ocean: Southern Knipovich Ridge | collected 2010
AGAGTGAGTGGGTACTCCTCCAATCTCACCGCCCACCGCGACGTATGGAAGCTCAGGAGACGGGTGGGATACGTGTTTCAGGATTTTCGTCTCCTTCCGGGTCGCACAGCGATGGAGAATATCGCCTTCGCCCTCGAGGTCACCGGCACCCGCAGCGCCGAGTTGCGTCCCAAGGCACAGCGCCTACTGGGTCAGGTAGGGCTGTCGGCAAAAGCCGGTTCCATGGCACATGAGCTCTCCGGAGGGGAGCAGCAGCGCGTGGCCATCTCCCGCGCTCTGGCCACCGAGCCCCTCGTCCTCCTGGCTGACGAGCCCACCGGTAATCTGGACGACCGCGCCACTCGGGGTATCCTCGATCTCTTCTGGGAGATCAACGCCCTGGGGATGGCAGTCGTCATGGCCACCCACGATCTGGAACTCGTTCGCCGGTACCCCTCCGCAAGGGTCCTGGAGCTGGACCAGGGTCGTCTCGTGTACGATTCGGCCGGAGAGGAAGGGAGGGAAGCGCCGTGAGCCACGGGCTCCGAGAGGCGACCGCCACCTTCAGGCGGTCCCCCCTCCTGACAGGGCTGTCGGCGGCCATGGTAGGATTGGCCCTTTTCGTGGTCGGTCTCTTTTCTCTGGCTGCCTACAACCTCCAGTTGGCCCTCCGGACGATGGAGGAGAGGGTGGAGGTTGTTGCCTACCTGCGAGAGGGCACCCGCCTGCAGGAGGTCGCAGAGGTGAGCTCCGCCCTGAACGCCCTTCCGTCTGTGCGAGTCGTCAGATATGTGAACAAGCAGCAGGCGCTGGCACGGGCGATCCGGGAACTGCCGGAAATCGGGGAGATCTCGTCCGATTTCGAGGTGAACCCCTTCCCTGCCTCGCTGGAGGTCGAGCTGAGGGAAGGGAGCCGTAGCACGGAGAATGTCGAGCGGATCGTGCGCGAAGCCCAGCTGTATGGCGCGGTCGAGGACGTTCGCTACGGGCAGGAATGGGTCGAGAAGCTCTTCTTCCTGAGACGCATCGGGGGAATCACCTCGCTGGTACTCGGCTCGGCCTTCGCGGTGGTAGCCGCCCTTATCATCGGGGCCGCGGTACGCATCGCCGTCTTTGCGCGGAAGGAAGAGATCTACGTGATGCAGCTTGTGGGAGCCAAGGACGGCTTCATCCGTCGACCCTTCCTGATCGAGGGGTTTTTCACCGGCCTCGCCGGCGGACTCCTGGCATACGGGCTGACCTGGAGCACTTACACCGCGGTCTACCGGCTTCTCTTCGAGCTGGAGTGGGTCCCGCAGGAGTGGGTGGGAATCGGGATCCTGGCGGGCGCTCTCTTCGGGGTGACGGCCAGCGGTCTGTCGGTTCGGAGACATCTCCGGGAGGTGTGAGGTGGGAGACGCACAGTCGCTCGCGTGGCATGCAGTGAGGGCCGCTCTCGTCCTAGTCGTCATCGGGACGGGGACTCTGGGTCTCCCTCAGATACTGGTCAGCCAAACGACCGATCTGCGCAGGGAGATCCTGGAGAGCCAGCGTCGATTGGAGGAGATCCGAGAGGAGCGAAATCGTCTACGGCGTCAGATGGAGGAGATCCGGACGCGGGTGCAGGACGTTTCCTCCGAGCTTCGGATCGTCGAGCAGCAGCTCAGCGCTTCCCGCTCCGTCCTGCGCGAGCTCGACTTCCAACTGGAAGCCACAACCTCTCAGGTCCACGAAGCGAACCGCGACCTCCTCATGACCCGGGAGCAGCTTCAGGAGAGCCGCGCTGTCCTGAGTCGACGCCTGCGTGACATCTACAAGAGAGGCCCACTCAACTCCACAGGGGTTCTCCTGGGTGCGGACTCGTTCGCCGACCTCCTGACCCGCTACCGGTACCTGGAGATCATTGCCGCGTACGACAGGACCCTGGTGGAGCGCGTCACGGCCCTGGAAACAGATCTCGTGCGGCAGACCCGGCAGATTGAGCGAAGCCTCTTGGAGTTGGGAAGCCTACGCCAGCAGAAGGTGGCAGAGCTGGCGGAGCTCCGGGCGGTAGAAGAGAACCGCCAGCGGACCCTGGCGGTCTTTCGCTCCGAGGAGCGGGAGACCATGAGTCGACTCGATCAGCTCCAGGCCGACGAGACTCGCCTTCAGGACCTTCTTTCGGATCTGGAGGAGCGGCGGCGCGAGGAAGAGCGTCGCCGGATCATTTCCGGCCGGGGAGGCGCCGGTCCAGGGACCTTGGGAACGACAGATTTGGGGACTCTCGACTGGCCCGTAGGCGGCACGGTCATCTATCAGTTCGGTAGGGATCGTCGCCCCAACGGCACGGTGCTCCGCCGCAACGGCGTGGGCATTACAGCGGCGGCGGGCACCCCCGTCCAGGCCGTCCGCTCCGGGCTGGTGGTCCTGGCGGGTCCCTTCGAGGGGTACGGCCCCACGGTAGTGCTGAGCCACGGCGAAGGCTTCTACACCCTCTACCTCTATCTGGAGGATATCGGAGTCGTGGAGGGACGAGAGGTCCAGGCCGGGCAGGTGGTTGGGACCGTCGGAGGCTCCGACACGCCCGAAGGCTCCCACATAGAGTTCCAGATTAGAGCCCCTGTGGGGGGTGGCTCGCCCCAAGCCATGGATCCGCTCCGCTGGCTTCGGCCCAGGGGGCAGGATCAGTGAGCCTCCATCCTCTCTGGGGCCATACCAAGATGAGGGCCGCACTCGCGCGCGCGCACGCCCGGGGATCAATCCCGGCATCGCTCCTGATTCACGGCTTCAGCGGCGTAGGGAAGCAAAGGCTCGCCCTCTGGATAGGCCAGCTGCTGACCTGCGAGAGCCCCACCGCCGACGGTCCGTGTGACGCCTGCAAGTCCTGTCATCTAAGCACCCGGCTCAAGCACCCCGATCTCCACTGGTTCTTCCCCCTCCCCCGACCCAAGAGCGCCAGCAGCCCGGAGAGGCTCGCCGACGCCTTGGAGGCGGCTCGGGGTGCCGCCCTGGCCGAGATTCGAGAGAACCCACTCGTCGTCCATCGGGCGGACGGGCCCCGGGGGCTCTACTTCGCCATGGCCCAGACCCTTCGACGAAGGGCCCAGCGCCGACCCTCCATGGGCGAGCGACAGGTGTACATCATCGCTGAAGCGGAGTTCCTGGTTCCCCAGGAGTCGAGTCCCGAGGCGGCCAACGCCCTCCTCAAGCTTCTGGAGGAACCGCCCAGCGGAACCACCTTCATCCTCACCTCCAGCGAGCGGAACAGGATCCTGCCCACCATCCGGTCGCGCTCGGTCCACCTGCATCTCCCTCCCCTGACGAACGCGGAGGTTCAGCGCTTTTTGGAGGAGGTGGCGGATGTGGACGCCGAGGGCGCCGAACGAACGGCCCGGCTGAGCCAAGGCTCCATCGGAAGGGCCCTGGGATTTCTCCCGGACGGAGAAGAGCCCGGCCGCCTGGAGCAGCTGCGGAAGGAATCGTTCTCTCTGCTGGAAGTGGCGGTCAGCGGCGGACGCGGTGACGCCTTCGCCACCTCACTGGGATATCCGATCAAGGGAGCACGGACCATTCAGGACCTTCTGAGCTTCCTGGAGGAGTGGTTGCGAGATCTGGCGGCCAGCGCGACAGGGGCCCCGGAGCACGTTCTGAACTACGAGGACGTGGACATACTCAGCCGCTTCGCCACAGAGCGGCTCACTCACCCTGTCCGCATCGCGAGCGCGGTGGCCGCGGTTGAGGAAGCTCGGATGATGGCCGCCGGAAACGTGAATCCCCAACTCATCATCTCAGGACTTCTGCATGAGCTGAGAGGGGCTCTCCAGAGCTCCGATGCCTGATCGCCAACAGGATGAGCTCGCGCGCGGCCGGAGCGGGCAGTTGGCCGGCGGCGGGCAGCGCCCGAGGATTGGAGGAGAGGATGGATGAAAACCGAAGCGACGGATCGCCTCCCGCGGATCTCTCCCACCTGGATTCTCAGGGACGGCCCAGCATGGTGGACGTGTCTGCGAAAGACGCCACGGTCCGCTTCGCGGCGGCCGAGGGCGTCATACGCATGTCCCCCGAAGCCCTGGAGGCGGTACGGCAGGGCTCGGTGGCGAAGGGGAGCGTGCATGAAGTCGCACGGCTCGCCGGGATCATGGGGGGCAAGCGGACGGGAGAGCTGATCCCCCTCTGCCATCTCCTTCCCGGAGCGTCGGTGACGGTGGACATGAAGGAGGATCTGGAGCTGCCGGGCCTGCGGGTCCGGGCAGAGGCGCGTCTGGCGGCTCAAACCGGGGTGGAGATGGAGGCGCTCACCGCCGTATCCGTCACTCTCCTGACGGTCTACGACATGCTGAAGTCCATGGACCGAAGCATGGTGCTGGAGGGGATACGGCTGCTGGAGAAGTCCGGAGGGAGGTCAGGCCATTGGAAGGCGCACGAGGGTAACCCTAACGCCGAATCCTCACCTCATCTCCCGGATGGATGATCGCGTTCAGTAACAGCCCGTTCCATCGAGCCAAATCTGTGGTCCTGACCCCGTAGCGGCGGGCAATCTTCGACAGCGTGTCCCCCGCCTGCACACGATAGACCAGGACACCACTCTCTCCCTCCACCTCAGCCGAGGCCCGAAGCGCGGCCCGGGCCGAGGGAGCCTTGGGGACGATTACCCTCTGGCCGATCTGCAGGCGGCGGGGCTCGGTTCGGGGATTCGCTGCCTGGATCTCCCCCACCCGCACTCCGTACAGCCTGGCGATGTGCGTGAATGTCTCCCCCCTCACCACCATGTGCTCCACGAAAGTGACGCGCTCTTCGGGCGGAATCACGGCGAAGTTCCTCCGGAAGAGATCTCCACGGCCCTCCGGGACTCTCAGCGCGGTCCGGACACCGGCAGGGGTCAACCCCCTCATGAGCTGGGGGTTCAGCGCCTCGATGACCGCCTGGGGCACCTCCGCTGCCTGAGCGATCACGTCTACGGATGCGGCGTCGGGCACGGATACCTCGTCGTAAGTGACCGCCGGCTCGGGCTCCACATGCCCGAACCCGTAATGATCCGGATCCATGGTGACCCTGGCAGCGGCCAGGAATCGCGGTATGAAGTCCTGGGTCTCCCGTGGGAAATACTCCCTCAACGCCCAGTAGAGGCTGTCCGTGCGGGGGGCATTGGGGGCGTACCGGGCCAGAATTCTGTCCATGCGGCCGGGGCCCCCGTTGTAGGCGGCCAGCACAAGCATCCAAGACTGGAAGCGCTCCTGGAGCTCCGCCAGGAAACCCAGGGCCTCCCCGGTAGACACAACCGGATCCCTTCGCTCGTCCACCAGAGCCGTCACCTGGAGCCCCCGGAAGCGTGCGGTTCCGCTCATGAATTGCCAGAGGCCGGTGGCCCCGGCCCTGCTCACCGCCGCGGGGCTGTACCCGCTCTCGATGATGGGGAGGTATCGAAGAGATGTGGGGAGGCCCCGGGCCTCGATCTCCCGGTCGACCAGATCCTGGTATCGCCCCATGCGGGCCAGGCAGGCCTCAAAGTCGGCGAACTCTCGTGTCTGGAAGGAAGTGATCCAGCGATCGATCTCCTGCGAGACCTCCGCGTGCCACACGGTGGCAGATCCCAGGATCTCATCTTGCTCCACCTCGGGCTCGGAGGGGAGGAGGGTGGCCGTGTCCGGGGCCGGGGGACGATCGATCTCTCTCGGCGGCGGATCCACCATGAGAGTCGGGACCGGAGCAGACACGGGCGCGGGGCCAGGGACGGACTCCCCCCTGCTGCACCCGGAAAGGACCAAGCCGAGCCCGAGAAGGAGTGCGAGTTCGCCCACCCTCGGGGCAGAAGCCCTCCGGACAGCACGCCTACGGCGAAGAGGGCGCACGATGACTATAGATGGTAGTTGGGTGCCTCACGAGTGATCGTCACGTCGTGCGGATGAGACTCCCGGAGGCCTCCCGCGGTGATCCGGAAGAAGCGTGCCTTCTCCCGAAGCTCCGCCAGGTCGATAGCGCCGCAGTATCCCATCCCCGATCGGAGCCCGCCGATCATCTGGAATACCGTGTCCGTCACCGGGCCCTTGTAGGGCACCCGGGCTTCGATGCCCTCGGGCACCAGCTTGCGTGCGCCGGCCTTCGGGTCCTGGAAGTAGCGGTCGGCGGATCCTTCCTCCATGGCGGAGAGGGAACCCATGCCTCTCACGATCTTGAAGCGCCGACCCTCCAGGAGAAAGCTCTCCCCCGGAGACTCCTCGGTGCCCGCGAACATCGATCCCATCATCACGGAGTGGGCGCCCGCCGCCAGTGCTTTGACAACGTCGCCCGAATAGCGTATCCCCCCATCTGCGATGATGGGCACCTTGCCCTCCACCCCACGCACCGCGTCCACCACCGCAGTGAGCTGCGGCACTCCGACACCGGTCACCACTCGCGTTGTACAAATGGAGCCCGGGCCGACACCCACCTTCACCGCATCGGCTCCCCGCTCTACCAAGTCCGCCGCTCCCTGTGCCGTCGCTACGTTCCCGGCGATGATCTGGACGTCGTAGGAAGCCTCTCGGACTCTGGAGACCGCCTCCAGGACCCCCTCCGAGTGGCCGTGGGCCGTGTCGATGACGAGGACATCCACACCCGCCTCCACTAGAGCCCGGGCTCGATCCAGGTCCTCTACCGGGGACGGGCCGATGGCCGCGCCAACGCGGAGGCGCCCATGCTCGTCCTTGCATGCGTTGGGGAACTGGCGACGCTTGAAGATGTCCTTGACGGTGATCAGGCCCAGGAGCTGTCCGGCATCATCCACAACCGGGAGCTTCTCGATCCTGTGCTCGTGGAGGATCCGCTCCGCCTCGTCCAAGGTCGTGCCCTCGGGCGCGGTGATCAGATTCTCTCGGGTCATGACGCTCTTGATGGGACGATCCAACTCCAACTCGAACTGGAGGTCACGGTTGGTGAGGACTCCCACCAGCTTCCCGTCCGGCTCGATGATGGGAACTCCGCTGATGGAGAAACGGGCCATGAGCGCCAGGGCCTCACTCAGGGTCTCGTCGGGGCCGAGGGTGATGGGGTCGAGAATCATGCCGCTCTCGGACCGCTTGACCCGATCCACCTCCCCCGCCTGGCTATCGATGGACATGTTCTTGTGAACGATCCCCAGTCCCCCCTCCCGGGCCAGCGCTATCGCCATCCGGGATTCGGTGACCGTGTCCATCGCCGCCGACAACAGCGGGATCTGCAGCGGAATTGAGTTGGTGAGGGAGGACTCGACATTGGTCTCGCTGGGGTGGACCAGCGAGTGTCCGGGTACGAGCAGGACATCGTCGAAGGTGAGCCCTTCACCGAGGATCTTACCGCCGTGAGCACTACCGTCCGCCATCTCTCTTCTCCACAGATGTTTCACCCAATCTCAGCGACATACACTTCGCCCGCCAATCATCCGCGCCCCTCGAAGGCGCGCTGACAGGCGGGCGCTGATCCGCTCGCTTTGTCGAATCTCACTCGTTCCATGGACCATCATACCCGCCGGTTTTGACGGGTGTCAACCCTGGACGGGCTTCTGCTCCTCTTCCTCCCCTCCTCCGTTCCCATCCGAGTCGGAGTCATTGGAATCGCGGCTCGCGGCAGGGGAGTACAACTCGTTGATGATCTGCTTGCCTGCAGATGACACCGAGGAAAGGACACGGTCCGCGGCCGCGATGAGCTGGAACGCCTCCCTGATATTCGCGGGGCTGACGGTGCGCCGCCGAAGCCGGTCCTCCAGCTTCTCGGCAAAGCGCTGCAGCCCTGAAGCCTCAGGCTCCAGATCGCTGGCATACCTCGACTCGAGAAACTCGATGTAGTCGAGCACCTGATATATCTGATCCTCAGGAAGGCTCTCTATCTTCCTCAAGAGCCGAGCCCGAAGCACGTCGTGCATACTATCCCTCGCCACTGATTGGTGTGAGATCCATGGGACCGGCCCGCGCGATGGGGCGAACCGGTAACCAGAGAAGACTAACACACCCTCCCATCGCCAGCGACTACCCGACGGATGGGAGGTAGGCCGCCAGACTCTCCTCCCGGAGTATCAGCTCGAAGGAGGCTGCGGCCATCGACGTGATTCGTGAGACCTCCGAGACACCCGCCACAATCGCCTTCTGAGGGATGATCAGCTTGAATCGGTACTCGGTCCTTGCCTCCTCGGGCGCGGTCTCCTTTCTGGGAAGACGCATCCGAACCGTCAGAGGGGTCTTGTACCCACCGGGCATCGCCCTCCTGGCCGTCTCCCCCATGGCTCGCAGCAACTCTCGCATCTCTCCCAGCTCTCCGAGAGACCGCCCGTCCAGAACCAGCGACACATTTCCCTTCAGTCCTCGGCTGGTTTCGTCCAGAAAGGCCTCGACGCTTACAGATTCCGGTAGATCATCCCGGTGGAAGAAGACATAGGCGCTTCTCGTGGACTCACCGGCCCATCGACCTTCGAACTCGTGGCTGGTGGTCTTCTGGAGACCCGACATCCTCCACGCCTCCCCTTCCAGCCCCCCCCTGACGGCATCGAGGAGCGGCTCCAGGGTCAGGATCGGCTCCGCCGGGCGTTCCGGGCTCATCTTCCCCTCCTGGGACGTCTGTCCTGACAGAGTTTCCCCAGATTTCTTAACCGGAATTGATATTGACATTTCTGCACAGAAAACCTTACACTCTTAATAGATATTCCCAGCCAACCGGAACACCAAGTCTGGACTTCTGAGAGAATAATGGGAAATACCGCCCATCAGGACGACCTACGCCTAAGGCAGGCCCTCGAGGCGAGCGGGCAGCGCTTCACCGAGCAGCGTGCCGCCGTCCACAGGTTCCTCGGGCACACGGAGTCCCACCCCAACGCCGACGAGGTGTTCCTGGCAGTTCGGCACGAGGTCCCGGGTATCTCCCTGGCCACCGTCTACAAGAGCCTCGAGACCCTGGTGAGCTGTGGCTTGGCCCTCAAGCTGACCTACGGTGACGGCTCCGCCCGTTACGATGGGCGCACCGAGCCCCATCACCACGCGCGATGCCTGGCATGCGGTCGGGTGCTCGACATCCCGGGCACCCTGCCCGAAGACGCCGTATTCGAGGTGCAGAAGGATGTGGGTGCCTTCCATGTGACCGGAGTCCGCCTGGAGTTGACCGGATTCTGCTATGGCTGTCACGACAACTCACCTACTGGCATGACGCCCGCTCAGGCCTGACGCAAGGAACGCGGCCTCGCCCATGGCATCACGGTCCCCGCTCCGCCCGCTGGTCCTCGCGGCCCTGGCGACCCTCGTTTTCGCCCTCGCCATGCTCACCGACACCGGGCTCTCGGGGCATCGTGCTCCAGAGCCATCGCTCGCAGAACCCATTATCGACGTTGCCTCCGGGGAGGTGCGCCCCCTTCCCCTCACACCCGAGGCGACGCTCGCCGTGGAAGCTCTCCGGGAAGAGCTGAGTCAGATCCTGGGAACCGGACAGTGGCCCGCGACCCAATGGAGTGTGCTGGTCGTCTCCCTGGACCAGGGCGATACCCTGTTCGCCCGCAACCCCCACCAGCTGCTCGCACCCGCTTCCAACATGAAGCTCTTCACCACGGCAGCGGCGCTCTGGTACCTGGGCCCCGGCTTTCGATATCGCACATTCCTGCTGGCCGGCGGGGAGGTAGAGGCCGGTCTGCTCAACGGCGACCTGGTTCTCTACGGTACGGGGGATCCCTCCATCTCCTCTCGGTTCTACGCCACACGCACCCAGATATGGGAGCGCCTGGCGCTTCAGCTGGAGCGCGCAGGTATCAGAGAGATACGTGGCGACGTGGTGGGGGATGCCTCCTTCTTCACCGGTCCCACTCGTCCACCGGGATGGGAGGAGAAGGACCTGAGCGATTGGTTCGCAGCCCCGATCTCCGCGCTCTCCTTCAACGAGAACGTCGTCACGTTGCGAGTGGCGGCGGGCAGCTCGGGGATTGCTCCCGCGGTGCACACGATTCCGGAGGAGAGCGCTGCTCCCATCGAGAACCACGGACTGACCGTCTCCACCCGACCAAGACCACGTCTGGCCATTTACCGTGACGTCCCATCGGGACCGATCCAGGTCGTGGGGCAGATCCGAAGCGGGTCCCGGGACGTTTGGCGCCGCATGACCGTGACCGATCCCGCCCTGGAGGCGGCTCACACTCTAAAGGCCGTGCTGGAGAGGCGAGGGATCATCATTCGTGGCGAAGCGAGATCCTCCTACCGTCCCGAAGCTTCCCAGCTGACACAGCGCGAGCTCTGGGCGCCGGAAATGACCGAGGAGGCCGCGCCCACGATCCTGGCCTCTCATCAGTCCCGGCCACTCTTCGACCTGCTGGAAGTCGTCAACAAACAGAGCAACAACCTCTACGCCGAGATGGTGCTGCAAACCTTGGGCCGGATCGTGGTGGGAGACGGCTCCTTCAAGGGAGGCGCCCGAGCCGTTCAGCGCTTCCTGGTGGAGGAGGTTGGCCTCGCCCCCGATGCGATCTTCCAGGAGGACGGCTCCGGCCTGTCGGCCGTAAACAGGGCCTCCGCGTTTGCATTCGTCGCCCTCCTGGATCATATGGCGCAGACTGAGCTCTGGACTCCCTACTGGAAGTCCCTGCCCGTTGCCGGCAACCGTCGGGAGCTGGGC
>SDBT01019833.1_pt1 | contig 10532 bp, 10 predicted proteins | sample 2277101 | NCBI WGS metagenome assembly SDBT01 (sample SAMN10404973, study PRJNA504765) | marine sediment metagenome | isolation source: marine sediment core GS10_PC15, 103 cmbsf | place: Arctic Ocean: Southern Knipovich Ridge | collected 2010
GGACTAGAAAGTTTTGGATTTGAGGGTGGGCATCAATTGAGATTAAGTAACTATGGACACAATCGGGGGGGATTGAATATCATTTCTTACCATCTTCATCCCGAACGTATGAGCGAAGCTTCTCGCTATTTTTCGCTTGACCTCAACCATTTCTGGAGGATAATCCAAAAAGCTTGCCAAGGAAGTCAGCTCAAGATTCTTGATTCCACAAGGATTAATAAGCCTGAAGCGGGACATGTCAGGACTTACATTGAGGGCAAACCCATGATAGGTTATTCTGAACTGCCTTATGCCTACCCCGATAGAGGCAATCTTCTTCTCTCCCACCCATATTCCGGGACAATCCGATCTCCTTTTCGCTTCCACCTCGAACTCTTTGAGAGCCAGAATTATTACCTCCTCTATTTTCCTCAAATATCCAGAGACATTCCGAGAATGGTCTCGTAGATTCAGGATAGGATAGCCCACCAATTGACCGGGTCCGTGATAGGTAACACCACCACCCCGATCCGTTAAGACGACTTCTATTTCTTCTTTTCTCAATATCTCTTCGGAAGCCAAAATATTCTCATCTCCCCGGCTGCGACCCAGAGTAAGAACCGGGGGGTGTTCGAGCAGGATTAAACAATCAGGCACCTCATTCTTTAACCTCAACTTCACCAGCGAATTTTGCAACCCATAAGCTTCCCTGTAAGGAACAACACCCTCGTCCAGAATCCAGCAGATTCTATCTTGACCCATGATTTTATTCCTACTTAGTAGCGAAACCCCGGGGGTATGCCTCGGGGTTGCTCTGAGCGGTCTGTGCCTCTCCTTGAAGCATCTTTCCCATCCCCGGCCGATAGATTATTCAATACCGCTGCCCAAGGCCCATGTTCTGGCAAGCAAGAAACTCAAGTTTGACGAGAGATGAGGAAATGGCAATCATAGAGGAGTTTTTTCTCACAGTGCACCTAGGAATGAATAGCTTTATCGTGCACCGTCCGAGCAGCTTCACACAGAATTTCAGAAAGGGTTGGATGCGCATGTATGGTCTGGGCAATATCTACGGTGGTCAGCCCTTGGTTCACAGCCAGGGCACCTTCATGAATAAGATCAGAAGCATGGGGACCTATGATGTGCATGCCAAGGATTCGGAAGGTCCCCTCTTCAGCAACTATCATCACTAGTCCTTCCGCTTCTCCCATAATTTGAGCCTTCCCCAAGAAGGCGAAATTGAACCGGCCCACTCTTACTTTATGACCGGCTTTCTTCGCTCCCTCCCTATCCAGACCCACATAGGCTATCTCAGGAGCAGTAAAAATACAATTAGGAACGGTCTGGTAATCCAGGAAAGATTCATTGCCAAGACAGTTTTCCGCCGCAACAATCCCCTGAGCGGAAGCTACATGAGCCAGCTGCATCTTACCCGTGACATCACCAATGGCATAGATTCCCGCGACATTTGTCTCCATTTGTCCGTTCACTGCAATTCCACCTCTCTCTATCTTTACACCGAGCTCTTCCAGTCCGACACCCTGAGAGTTCAGCTGTCTCCCAACGCAGACCAGAACCTTCTCTGCCTTAAGGTCGTTCTCACCCTCAACGGAAATAATCATCCCACCCGGCTGAGATGCAATCTTTTCTATCTTCTTTCCCAGGAGAAGTTTTATCCCCCGCCTTTTGAAAATCATCTCAAGCTGGATGGTAACTCGTGCTTCAATATTAGAAAGAGTGCCCAGAAGTTTGGGCAGAATATCAACAATAGTTACCTGGCATCCCATCTCAGAGAAGAGGCCGGCAAATTCGCAGCCAATTACTCCCCCGCCCACTATGACCAGATCTCTGGGAATATCTTCAATTTCCAGAGCCTCATTTGAGGTCAGTACATTCTCGTCATCAATGGAAAATTGAGGAATCTTTGCGGGCTCTGAGCCTGTACCAACAATAACCTTAGAAGCCTGTACCTCACCAAATTTTTTCCCATTCCGGACTATTTCTACCAGATTGGGACTCAAAAGCTTGCCCCTACCTTCCACCAGCTCGATCCCGTTGCTCTCTAGAAGATGTCTAATTCCCTGAACCTGACGGGAAACGATTTCTTTTTTCCTCTGCATAATCTTAGGAAGGTCAAAAGACACTTCTCCTGTCTCGATCCCGAACTCGCTGGATCTTCTAATCTTTCCCAGGAGCTCCGCAGAGGCAATGAGAGCCTTGGTAGGGATACATCCCCGATTCAGGCAGGTACCCCCCACTTCGTCTCTTTCCACCAAACAGACTTTTGCTCCCATATGAGCGGCTTTAAGAGCCGCCACATAACCCCCTGGCCCAGCTCCAACAATCACAAGATCATACATAGCCATACCATTTCCCCCCCACGAGCTTTTGATGCTCCCTCCTCATCTCTCTTCACCCCAGGACAGCCACCGCGTATCCATATTTTGGAGATCCCCACACCAGATAGCTCTAGCTCCCTTTGAGAATCCCTCTTAGTCGAGATACCAACTCCTTTGGTTCTATCGGCTTCTCAAGATAATCTTCTGCTTCAAGCTCCAGACCCTCAGCTATGGAGTAGGAGGTTCGAGAAAGCTCCTTCTTAAGAGCCGTTACCATCACCACCGGAATCCTGTTGTACTCAATATTGCTCTTGAGCTCTTTGCACACTTCAAATCCTGATTTCTTGGGCATCATAATGTCAAGGAGTATTAGATCAGGGACCTTCTTCTTTATCCGTTCGAGACACTCTTTTCCACTGGAAGCTGCAACTACCTCAAAATCGTTTTTCTCCAGGACTATTCTTACTCCCTCCACAAAATCCGGGTCATCGTCCACGACTAGAATTTTTTTCTGTGCCTTCATTTGCCTTTTCCTTTTATGCCCCTTCGAGCTTCGTTCAAGCTTCGTAGTTCCCTTACTAAGCTTAGCTCCTGCCCCTTGAGTTCTGGCTAGTAGTCTCTTCTATTCTTTTTGCTTCTGGTGTCGGGCCAAGATTTTCTTCACCCGATGAACCAAATCATCGGGCTGGATGGGCTTCTCAATATAATCGTCCACGTCCATGGAAAGACCTGTTTCCAGTTCGTAGCGTCTATCCCCAGCCTCCTTCGTCACCGCGGTCAGAATCATGATAGGAATTGGGGGGTAGCTGTGGAACCCTCTTAACTCCTTTATTACTTCGAATCCATCTTTTTTGGGCATCAGAAGATCCAGAATAATAAGATCCGGTATCTTTTTCTTGACCTGCCCCAGGCACTCTTCTCCATTGGAAGCAAAGGTCAGCTCATAGGGTTGAGTCTCCAAGACCATCTTTACTGCTTCCCGGATATCGGGATCATCGTCTACAATCAAAATACTGGCTAATTTTTGCATATCTTCCTCCGTATTACACTACTGGTCGTGGGGTGAGACCAGCCTTATCCACGATTACCCGAACAACGCTCTCCCAAGCAACGGCCATAATATGTATTCCATGCAACCCCGGGATCCCTTTTAGCTGCTCGATTATTTCCAGACAGATACCAATACCTTCTTCCCGGGGATCCTTGGCATTTTCCATTCTGGTCACTATCTCATCAGGAATGCTGACGCCAGAAACGTAGTCTCTCATGTAGCGTACCATACCGGCAGATTTTATCGGTATTATTCCCGCCAGTATATGAACCTTTCTATCCAATCCCTGGTCAGTGACTGTTTTCATCCAATCTCCAAATTTTTTCACATCGAAAACTCCCTGAGTCTGTATAAAATCGCAGCCAGCCTTAATTTTCTTGGCCAGTCGCATTACCCTGAATTCATAAGGGTCGGCGTAGGGATTCTCCACGGCCCCGATATATAACTTTGGTTCAATCGTCAGCTCATCTCCGTCCAACAGCCTTTTTTCATCTCGCATCCTCTTGAGAGCTTGGATCAAATGGACGGAATCAATGTCATAGACATTTTTGGCCTGGGGATGATTGCCAAACTTTTGATGGTCACCGGAAAGACATAAAACATTCTTTATCCCCAGAGCAGAAGCCCCCAGAATATCAGACTGAATGGCCAATCGATTTCTATCCCTGCAAACTATCTGAATAACAGGTTCCAAGTTAAGCTGGGTAAGAATAACCCCACAAGCAATACTGGACATTCGAACAATGGCCGTTTGATTGTCAGTAATATTGATGGCGTCTGCGTAGTCCCCTAGTAGGTTACCCTTCTTCTTAATCACTTCGGCATCCGCTCCCTTGGGAGGGCCAAGCTCGGCAGTAACAGCAAACTGTCCGGATTCCAAAATTTTTTCTAAATTGCTTCCCGCTTTCATTTCTCTTTTCTCCCTATGGTTAGCTTCCTCAGTCCTCCGTCTCGGGACTTGGACCAATCCTTAGGCGGAATGATCTCCTCCAATAAATGGAGCTTGCCTTGTTTTTCTAATCGGTCGATAATAAGTTGCCAGCCGCATTCAATTTCAGGGTTAATTTCGCACTTTCCGTCCTCAGAACCCCCGCAGGGACCATTAAGCAGGCTTTTCGAACAACGAGTCACCGGACATATTCCCCCGCATCTGTCCAGGATACATTCCCCACAAAGTTGACACCGCTCCTCATAATTGCCAAAGCGAATTATCTCACCCAAGAAAAGGGTATCACATCCTGGATAAACTGTTTTGTCTATGGACTCGCTGACCGCCTGGACTCCATTACCACAGGCCAGGACCAGGATAGAATCAGCCTGATCCAGCTTCTCCTTATTTTCCCGAAAATATTTCTTATTGTTGAGGATGTGGCAAGCTGGATCTAGAATGACCCAACCGGATACCAACTTTCCCTTATCCTGCAATTTCTTTTTCATTTCTTTTACCTCTTCTTCCCCCCCAGCCTTGCAGGTAGTGGCGCACAGACTGCACCCAACAATGAAGACCCCCGGAGAAGAGGCCAAGAATCTCGTGATGTCTTCAAACGGCTTCTGCTTCTGTATTATCATATCTTCTCTCCTTCTTTGGATCTCGCAAGAAGTCTCCTTACGCGACACAGTAGATCCTGGGGTTGAACCGGTTTATCTACATAATCATCGGCAGGCAGGGAGCCTATCCTATCCGTCTGGAAGAGTTTACTGCTCACTTTTTCGGCCACAGCCGTAAGAACCAATATGGGAATATTAGCATACCGCGGGTCATTCTTTAGCTCTCGACAAAGAACGTCTCCGTTTTCCTTGGGAAGAAGCAAATCCAGAATAATGAGATCCGGGTTTTCTTCTTTCACTTTCTTTAGTCCTTCCTTTCCATCAGAAGCAAGGACTACTCTGTAGGACCCAGTTTGCAAAATCATCTTCAATGCTTCTACCAAATCAGGGTCGTCATCAATGACAAGGATTTTTGCCTCTAGGCTCATCTCGGGTCTTCCTCTCATACGAAGGATACTACCTACTAGAAAGACTTCGGTTCATTCTACATTAGGAGCCCATTGTTTGTCAACCACTTTTCACGCAATTATCTCTCAGCGGCAATCTAGAGGAAAGATAATCTCGTTAGCTCTCTTGCGGAGATCAGCTCCTCAATAGAAATGTCAAAAAGGTAGCTTTCCATCCACAAGGCAGCTAGATCTCTTTCAGTTTCTTAAGAATGGTGAATACGAAATTATTGCCCTCTTTCAACTTATCTTTGCATTCCCGGGTCACTGACCGACTGGATAGAAACTTGCCCGGGATAAAATAGCATAGTTCGACCCAGATTTTTCCTCCGTGCTTTCCAATGAGTTCCCTTGCCACGTCAAGTCCTATTCCCGAACCATCCTTTCGGGTTGTCACGTATCTCTTGAAAATAACCTCTCTGTCTTCCTCGGGAATGGGGTCACCAACACTCGCCACGCTGAAATAATGATATCTGTCGCCCCTGTCACTATACGCAATGAATATCTCCGTATTGTCTTCGCCGTATCTTATGGCATTCGTTAATAGGTTACTGTAGATAACTTCCACATAGTCTGCATCACAGATGACTTCCAGATCTTTGGGAACATCGCAGACGAACTTCATCCCCTTTCTTAATGTGTGCTCCTTTTGAAAATCCAAAACTCTCTGCAAGACATCCCTGTAGAAATTTACCTTCCTTGGGGTGATATCAAGTTCTCCAGCCTTTATTTTTGAGTAAATCAGGAAGTTCTCAACCGTTCTCAATCCACGCTGGCTCCGAGATATTATTCTGTCAAACAAGGCCTTCCTTTTTGCAGCAGGCAGATCCATTTGTCTCAGGATAGTGGTGAGCTGATGGATGGTCGCCAGAGGAGTCTTCAGTTCATGAGATGCAAACGCAGTGAGTCTATCCGAGAGCTCAACTAACTTATACAATTGGGTGTTATCTTGAATGACTTCCACTACGTAACTCACCTTGTCACTTGACTCGGGCAGGGGAAAGGAATAGACATCCAGGTATTTTTCCTCCCCCGCTCTTTTGATTACCTTCAGGCCCTTGGAGTTCTTTTTGGTTCTCAGAGTCCTTCTCGCCGCACAAGCTTCTTCTGTGCAGGGACTGTTGTGACCGAAACTGATCTCATAGCATTTCTTGCCGACCGGACTCTCGTCAGGCTTTTCTTGGATCTTCCGATACTCCCTATTTGCCCAAATTATCGTAAAGTTTGGATCAAGAACAACTATAGCCATACCCATAGCATTAAGTATCTCTATTCCGAATCGCTCTCCCAGGATCTTCTCTAACTTATCGGCCAGCGAATTATTTTGCCGCATTCGCCCCCCCTTATCCTCTAGAATTATCTCAATAGTTTGCCGATACCAGATACCTCAGAAAGATATACTTCAGAGTTTTTTTGAGTTCCCACGCTTCTTCAATGTAGTATAACTGGGGGAAGTCGTTTGTCAAAAAGAAGTCAGGTATTCACATCATTCAACTGGGAGTTAACTACAACGTGTCAAATTGACAAAGGCCTTCTCTTTGCTAGTGTAGTTTGGACGAAATGCTGGGACTGGGGAAAGATATCGTTAATGCCTTCAAAAACACTTGACGTGATGAGAAGTGAGGCTCGGAAGATCTTTATGGCGGGGGTCAAGAGCGTAGAACCCGCCCGAGCTGTAAAAACCTTCGTCCAGCGAGAAGGGCATATGCTCATCATTGGCACCAGACAATACGACTTAATCCAAATCCAGAACATCTATGTAGTTGGTACGGGAAAAGCTGCTGCGCCTATGGCTTTAGCTATGGAGGAGATTCTTGGAAGCCGGATCAATGGAGGTCTTATCAATACCAAGCACGGGCATGGGCTACCCTTAGAAAGACTCAAGTTGAGAGAAGTGGGTCATCCCATACCTGATGAAACAGGCATGCGCGGCGCAGAGGCTATTCTATCCCTTGCTCAAGGTGCGAAAGATAGAGATCTCATCATTTGTCTCATTTCAGGAGGTGGTTCAGCTCTTCTTCCTCTTCCCGTGGAAGGTGTTTCCCTTAAAGAAAAACAAGAACTTACCTCTCTTATGCTGCGGTGTGGGGCAACTATCCACGAGATTAACGCTATCCGAAAACATATCTCTCGCATCAAGGGGGGGAAATTAGCTGAGGCTACCTGGCCGGCTAGGCTGGCGACGTTAATTCTTTCTGATGTGGTGGGAGATTCCCTGGATGTAATTGCCTCCGGACCGACCGTCCCGGATGAGAGCACATTCGAAGATTGCCTCGCAATAATCAGAAAATACAAACTGCAGTCTGAAGTTCCCCTTTCCATCAGAAATCACCTTCGTGAAGGAGCAGCTGGCAGAAGACAAGACACTCCCAAGTCCGGGAATGCATGTTTTACGAGAACCCAACATGTTATTGTGGGAAGCAATATTCAGGCAGTAATGGCCTCAGCTTCAGAGGCTCGACGGCTTGGCTACCACCCCCTGGTCCTTTCCTCTCTCATCGAAGGAGAGACTCGTGAGGTAGCCAAAGTGCATGCAGCCATAGCCAAGGAAATAGTCAGAACCGGCAATCCTACCAAGAGGCCAGCCTGTCTCATTTCAGGGGGGGAGACTACAGTTACACTGAGAGGGGAAGGCAAAGGAGGGAGGAATCAGGAATTCGTTCTGGCTGCTGCTCTGGAAATAAAAGGTCTGGAGCGGTCAATTATTCTCAGCGCAGGAACGGATGGGACCGACGGTCCCACAGATGCTGCCGGAGCAATTGCCGACGGAAATACCGTCCAGCGATCCTTAAACAAGGGAATGGATCCAGCTTCGTACCTGGAGACAAATGATTCCTACAACTTCTTTTCCAAAATAGGAGATCTTTTGATAACAGGCCCCACCAAAACCAATGTTATGGACCTCCGAATCATGATCCTGGGTTAGCAGATTTCCCTAGAAAACAGCTCAAGTTTGCCGCTACAAGGTTCCGCCTGCGCCAGCTTCGATCCGAGGAATGCCCTTCGGTACACATATCAATCCCTGCAGTTCACCAGAAGGCTTCCTAGAGACACTTGGAATAAAGCCAAAAACTCCCCCATGGCTGTCGTTGCAAAATGATAATGTCATAGTATTGCAAAGTGAAAATGTCACCCCTCCCTAGAATTTGATATACTATCCTTCCAATAAGTGATGATTGGGAGGTAAGAATGGAGAGGTGGCAATTGAGCGCAAAAGAAATTGCGAGATATGGCGTTATCCAAAACACTATAGAAGGATACCTGAAGACAGAGCTAGCTGCTGAAGAGCTTTGCCTATCTGAAAGGCAAGTATTTAGACTTAAGAGGAAGCTGAAAGAGGAAGGAATCGAAGGACTCATTCATGGAAATAGAGGAAGAGCATCACCCAGGCGAGTAAAAGAGCACCTAAGAGATACTATAGATTATCTTTACCAGGGGAAATATACTGGTTTTAACATCTCTCACTTTACCGAAATGCTTGAGGAAAGGGAGACAATAGTTATCTCTCGGGAAACGGTAAGAGGTATCCTTCTTCAAAAAGGCTCCTATGAAAAGAAGAAAAAATATCCTAAGCACAGATCCTGGAGAGAACCTATGCCTAAAGAAGGCATGATGCTGCAATTCGACACCTCTGATCATGACTGGCTGGAGGCAAGAGGCCCTAAGATTAAACTCATTGGAGGAATAGATGATGCCACCAAGGATGTTCCCTGGGCAAAGTTTGCTTACCAGGATACTGTTGAGGAGAATATGGCTGTCTTGAAGAGAATCATCAAAATAAAAGGTGTCCCCTTATCTCTTTATGTAGATAAAGACTCCAAATTCATTACCACTCGCCATGGGGGCTTGCATGTGAGGATAAAAAAGAATCAAGAAAAGACTCAAATGGCAAGAGCATGGGAGGAGCTGGGAATAAATGTTATCTTTGCCGAAAGTCCCCAGGGAAAGGGAAGAATTGAAAGGCTCTGGGGAACATTTCAGGATAGACTAATAAGCGAATTAAGACTTGAGGGAATCTCGAGCCCAGAGGAGGCAAACAAGTACCTGCATTCTGTATTCTTGCCCAAATACAATCGAAAGTTCACCAGAAAGCCTAAGGTACAAGAGACAGCCTACAGAGCGATACCTCAGGGAATGAATCTTGATCGTATTCTCTGTATCAAAGAAGAAAGACGTGTTCAGGGAGATAATACCATAAGCTATAAGGGAAGACGCTACCAGATTCTTCCCACCAAAACGCGCTTTGGCTTTGCTAAAGCAAAGGTAGAGGTACAAAAGCCACTAAATGGGACTATTCATATCCTCTACAAGGGAGAAGAACTTCCCCATAAACCTATTGTTCCTCAAGAAGATGCACAATACGCTCCTTCTCAAAAGGAAGCTTTACTGGTAGGGGTATGACATTATCATTTTGCAGAAAGGGTGACATAATTACTTTGCATTGACAAAAACTCCCCCATGGCTTGACAGAGGTCCTTTCTGTGATAAAATGTTTGCCAGGAGGTCCCCGGGATTTCTAAGATGGGGACCTTTTGAAGGCCCCAGCGGGAAACCCTAAGAAAAATCATGGAAGACAACATGTACGTATTGGGATTGGATCTGGGTTCAGTAAGCGTCAATGCCATTGTTCTCGATGGAACGGCTAAGATTGTTTATGAGGAGCCCTACACCCGACATAATGGAAATCCCCTCAATGAGGCCCGGGAAATTGTTAAGAAAATAGCAAGGAAGTATCCCATCAACTATTTGGCAGTTACCGGTTCTAATGGAGAGAGATTGAGTGAAGTTTGGGACCTCCCGTACGCGGAGGAAGTAATTGCCCAGGCAAAGGGAGTTCACCATCTGCACCCGGAGGTAAGAACCCTCATAGACATCGGGGGGACTGATGCTAAATTCGTGGAAATCAACCGGGAGGGGGGAGTAAAAGATTTTGGGATGAACTCCAGCTGCGCATCGGGAACGGGATCTTTCCTGGATCAACAGGCAAAAAGATTGGAGCTTAACATTGAGGGAGAATTTTCCAGTATCGCCCTCACATCAAAAAGTCCCGCTCGCCTGGCGGGTAGATGCGCCGTGTTTGCCAAATCAGACATGATTCACCTTCAGCAAAAGGCAACTCCGAATCAAGATATCACCATGGGACTATGTGAAGCTCTGGCCAGGAGCTACAAG
>SDBT01019834.1_pt1 | contig 10532 bp, 15 predicted proteins | sample 2277101 | NCBI WGS metagenome assembly SDBT01 (sample SAMN10404973, study PRJNA504765) | marine sediment metagenome | isolation source: marine sediment core GS10_PC15, 103 cmbsf | place: Arctic Ocean: Southern Knipovich Ridge | collected 2010
GTGTCGGCGCGATCAATATCGAGGGGTGCCGTGTCGGCGATGGAGTTGATACCTGGCCTGCGTCGCGCCGATATGGCGGCGGACCGACCCCGATAGGTGCTCGCGGCCAGGATGGGGGCGAGACGGAGGCGACAGGTGATGAGCCGAGCGGCCGGTGGCCTGCGAACGTGGTGCTCGATGAATCGGCGGCGGCGTTGCTCGATTCGGATGTCGGGTTGAGTGAGTCGAGGCGTTCCGAGTTGACGTCGAAACCCGGGCAGATCTATGGGATGGGGGAAGGGTTGCCGTCTCACACGGCCGTTTACGGGTTCGATGATAGCGGCGGGCCGTCTCGGTTCTTCTACACGGCGAAAGCCAGCCGGTCGGAGCGTGAGGCGGGGCTCGAAGGATTCGAGACTGAGCGGCGGACAGACGGCCGGAAACAGGAACACGAGACGGGTCACCTGCGAACGTCCGAGCGGCGGAATCATCACCCGACAGTCAAGCCGATTGCTCTGATGAGGTGGCTGGTGCGGATGATCACGCCACCTGGCGCGATAGTGATGGACCCATTCATGGGATCGGGCTCGACCGGGGTGGCGGCGCATGAGGAAGGGTGCCGGTTCATCGGGATCGAGCTCGACCCCGGATATTATGAGATCGCGAAAGCTCGGATCGATGAGCTGACGCGGCAGGCTGTGATGCCGTTCGACGGCGAGGGGGTATAATGATCCGGTTGTTTAAGAGGAAAGGAGAACGTATGCCGCAGGATGAAAAGAAAGACGCGAAGACCGAGAGCGAGGATCGAGCAGGGATCGAGCCGAGCAAGGACGCCGCATTCGAGATTGAGGTCGATAAGGTGAGCGAGGCGATCAACGAGGTCGGCGATGTTCCGGCCGAGGGCCGTGTGAGCACGACCGAGGCCGCTGGCGAGGTGCCGGTTTCCGTTGTTATCCCTGCCGACGCGCCCGAGATGTCACCGCCGAAGGATCTGAAGACGACCGGCGGGATGGAGACGCCGATTCCTGGTGAGAACCGGCCCGAGGTGTTTAAGATGAACGCGATCCTGGGCGGCATCGCCGCCCGCGCGACCGATACCGACCCCGAGTTCACCCAGAGAGTTTACCGGGCGCTGTTCCCTGCACACTCGGATCACATTCCGTTCGGTTCGACGGTGATCACGTTTTCCGAGGCGAAGAAGTTGAGGCGTCTCGCTCAGGTTGCCGGGTGCTGGCCTGTGTTCGCAGACGATCCGGCCGGGCTCTCATCTGTGGTGCCGCTGTCGGATCTCGAACCGCCCCGGTCCGAATGATCGATCAGTCGAGGATCGACGCAGCCTTGCTCGAACTTCATCACGCGCTGAAGGGGTTCGTGCAAGATGCGTATCACGGCGGGCCGCCGGTCGAACCGAAGGAGGTGCGATGCCCGGCCGGGGGATTCATCGCGGACTGGCTGTGGAAATGTACCCTGCCGCATTATCACGAGGGGAAGCATAGTCTTGAGGCTCTTGACGCGGACAAACAGCCGAACGCGAATCCAGTGATCGCCCCGCTCACCCTGGCCGAGTTCCTGCTGCGCCATCGCGGCCACACACTCCGCACCGATGGCGGACCGGATCTCCTGTGTATAGATTGCCGAGAAGGCTGGAGGATGAAATCCGATGCGGTACCGGAAACTTAAAAAGCGGTGGAAATATCAGCTCGGCGGCGAGTTCTCTCGGGCGTTGCCGGTGGAGTTCATGGATTATTGCCAGAAACACGGGCCGATCAATACCGACTACATGAGGATCTCCGAGATCGGTGTGCTGTACCTGAAACCCGGTTACGCTTGGGATGGCCCCTCGGGGTTTATGCGCGACACGCGGACGGCGATGATCGGATCGCTGATGCACGACGCCCTGTATGGGTTCCTCCGGCTCGGGCTGTTACCGTATGAGCCGTTCAAGGTGATCGCGGATGATATTTTCCGAGATGTCTGCATCGATCAGGGCATGGCTCACTGGCGGGCGCGGAACGCTCGCCGCGCGCTCAAGTGGTTCGGGCGTCCGAACAAAGCCGAGAAAGGCGACGTCGTAAACTGGATCGAGGTGTAATTGAAAACGATCCCGATCCCCGAGGGTCCGGGGATCATCGAGTTCGCGACAGAGTTTCTCGGCAAGGGTTATTACTCGCCGCATCAGCGGGCGATCCTCAAGGCCATCTACGCCGAACCCCTCACCTCCAATGAGCTCGACGCCTACCGAGAGATGGACGATTGCCACGATGCCCCCCGCCCGGAGGGGTACACGAAGGTCGCGGCGATCTGTGGAACGCGCGGCGGGAAGTCAGACTTCGCGTCCACTATCGCAGCGTTCGAGTGCGCCAGGTGGGGGGATGTCCTGCGCGATATGCTCATGCCAGGACAGAAGGCGACCGGCATTATCATCGCCGAGAATAAGAAACAGGGCGGGATCGTTCGCGGTTACATCGAGGGCGCGCTCAAGACGCTCGAAGGTAAAGGTTTCTCGATGCTCAAGGTCACCGAGGGCCAGACCCGGTCCGTGACCGAGCAAGTGATCAAGCTCGAAGCGCCGATAGAGATCGTGATCTACCCGTGCAACAAAGCCAGCGTTCGCGGCTGCACGGGTTTCTTTTTTATCGGTGATGAGATCGCCTGGTGGCAATCCGCCGAGGGCGCTTATAACCAAGACTCCGAGGTGATGAAAGCGGTGCGCTCGAGGTTCGCAACTTTGTCGAGGTTGCGGCCGAAACAGATCATGATCAGCTCACCGAATGAGGAAAGCGGCGTTCTGTACGAGGCGTACGTCAAGCGCGAGAACTCGCGGACCCTGGTCGTGAAGGCGCCGACCCAAATGTTGAACCCGTCGATTGATCTGGAGTTCCTGGCCGATGAGCTGGAGGAAGATTCGGTCGCGTACGCTCGCGATTACGACGCCGAGTTCCAGCCTCCGGGCGGTGGCTCGAACTTTCTCGCGAAAGAGATCGTCGATCAGTGTGTCCGCGATAAGCCGATCCAGATCCTGCCGAAGGCGGGGACGTTTTACAAAGCTGCCATCGATGCGGCGTTCAAGGTGGATCGGTTCGCCCTGGCGATCTCTCACCTTGAGGCGGACGGTGAGCACGCGCCGATTGATCACATCCGTTTCTGGACCCCGCAGCCGAAGATACCGCTGGACCCCGACGTCGTTGTTGTGGAGATCTGTGATGAGTTGAAATCGTACGGCATCGATAAGGTATTCGCCGATCAGTTCGCCGACGTGCCGTTGCAGAAGCTGTTCGCGAAGAACGGGATCAAGCTCGTCCTCCGAGAGCACACAGCCGGGGCGGCAATCGAGATGTTCAAGAATCTCAGGGGCGCCCTCCGGGGGGCGCTCACCTCGATCCCCGACATAAAAGAGGTGAAGACCGAGCTGAAAGGCTTGGTGACAAGTAAGACGCGAGCGACTAAGGTTACGCACATTGGAGCCCCGAACCTCAAGGGCCGATATGATGACAACGCGAAAGCAATCGCCCTGGTGTTACAGGAAACCCTGCCGAAGAAAAAAACGGTAGACATTCACGATTACAATAAACAGGCGGCGCCCGAGACCGATGCCTGGACCCGCCGTCCCTGGACCGACCCCGAGCCGAGCTCGGACGAAGATCGAGACAGTTTCTCGAATCTCATGGAGCGAACCTTATGAGCAAGCGAACTCCGAGCGCCGCGCAACTGAAAGGTCTGGCGAAAGGCCGGGCGACGCAGGCATATAACCGAACGCATAACTCGATGGTGAACTCCGACATCGCGAGCCTCCGATCTCAAGTTGCCGAGGAAATCGCGAAGAGTCAATTCAGCGCGGGAATGAATGTCACGCTCGGGGACATCGACGAAGAGTACGTACCCGATCTGAAATCGCTCAGGAACCGCACCCGGATCTTCGAGCGGATGGCGAACGACCCGATCATCAGGGGACAGCTCAGGGCGATCTACATGACACTCACCTCGGGGGTGAGGTGGAAAGTTGAGGGCGGATCGCAAGAGCAACAAGACCTCGTGGCGTCGAACTTGCTCAGGCAAGGCGACCGGCACCTGTGGATGGCGAGCTCATGGCTCGATTTCCTGCACGAATGTCTCGGCGTTCTGATCTACGGTTTCAGCTTATTCGGTAAGACGCGGGTCAACGTCGGTGATAAAAACGTGTTCGGCCACCTGGCCTGGTTGCACCCTCGGAGCGTTTCTGAGAACGGCTGGCGGATGACCGAAAACGATGAGCTGTACGAAATCTGGCGATCCTACACGGCGCCCGATGGCACTCACTATTCGCAAGAGCCGATACCCATCGAAGATGTCTTCATGCTGTGTTGGGATCGACGCGGGCCGAATTGGGAGGGCAACTCATTCATCCGCCCGATGTACCGGCCGTGGGTCTTGAACGAGATGGCCGAAAAGATCGATATGATCGATCTTCAGAACAGGGGCGTCGGCATCCCCGTCGCGAAACTCTCGGGCTCAGGTGGACCGAAAGAGCGTGACACCCTGATCGAGATCCTGAAATCTCTCAGGGGCGGCGATAAGAGCCGGGCGTTTATTGTGCTGGAGCAGGATGAGGAGATCGAATTCCTCACTAGCAAAAACCCCGCCCGCGAGGCGGAGGGAACTATGCGGCAACACAGGAAGAACATCGTCAAGGCTGGCGGGACCGAGTTCTTCGACAGCGCCTCGGGCGAGGGTGGATCGAAGGGCGGGGCGTCGGCCCTGGCGACCGGGTTCTTCATCAACGTCGATGGCATCAGGGTACAGCTTGAGGAAATGATCAACTTCGGCGTCGGCCCGATGCCGGGGATCGTGCAAGAGCTCCAAGACATGAACTTTGATAACGTGAAAGAGTACGCGCGGATCGTGGGCTCGCGAGTGTCACCGACCGAGCAGCTTGATAACGTGCCGATCCTGATCGAAGCGATTCAGAAAAAAGCGATCCCGGCGAACAGGAAACACGCGAACGAGCTCGCGGAAAAACTCGGGTACGCGTTGCTCACCGAGGAGGAATATGAGAAAGCCATCGAGGAACAGAAGGCCGCGATCCCTGGAACGCAAGATGCGGGCGGCGGCTCCGGTCGTCCGAACGGGCCAGGTAAAGACGCCGATGGCCGAGACGATCCGAACGCGACACGCCTGAGCGATGCGGAAAAAAAAACTCTCGGCGCAAGCCCACACCTGAAGAGACCCGCGTCCTGGCCCTGGCTCAGATCACCGCAGGCTTAGATTCGATCCAGAACGCCTACATCGAACGGATGCACCGCTGGCAAAACAGCGCCATAGAAAAGATCGGGAACCGTGTTAGAATAGAGGAAGGCAAACTTCTCGAAGCGGGACTCGGGCTCGATGGCTCTCTCGCCGGTGTCTCGAACGACCTCCTGAATCTCAGGAACCGCGCCGCGAATTTCGGTCGCGGGCAAGTCAACTCAGAGCTGATACGGCAGGAGAAAAAATGAACATATTGAAACCCCTGGTGGCATCTGCCATCGTGTTAGCGGTTGCGGTTGCGGTGTTCATCGACACAGCGGCCGACGATGCCCCCATCTCGGCCGTGTGCCTCGATGAGCTCGAACAGTGTGTCGAGGTGAACCTCCGCACGGCTCTCTCATCGCTGGCGAAACAGCGGGCCGTCGCCCTGAAAGCGACCGCCGTGGCGACGGAGTGTGTCGATGCCCTTCAGGTAATCGCGGCCGAGCTGAAAGAGTGCCAGGCCAGATGAGCGATTCCGACAAGAAAGCCGAAAAGATCGTAGGCAACCTTGAGAACATCGCCGCCCGAGTGAACCGTGGCACCGAGCCCGACCCCGAGGTGCCAGAGGTTCCGAACCCTCACGAACTCGGACTCCGCGAGGCGATTCGACACTGCACCCTGCGGGGTGCGGCGACCGGCAACGTCCTCAACAAGCCCGATCTCTTGGTGGCGGGGGAAACGAATATAAGCAACCGGGATCGGATGAACTTGCTCCTCGCGAATCAGGAGGTCATACTCAGGACGCTCGGGTTCATCGCCGACGAGTGTCTGGCCGCCTCGGGTGCGGAACGCGAGATCAAGTTTAAGTTCATCAAGCCGAAGAAGGAGCCACCCGATGAGCACAGAAAAAACGGGGACGGTTGAAACCGGCACCGCCGATCTCATAAGGTGCGAGAAACGGATCGAGGGTAAAGCCTGCGGCAAGTTGCACCACCCCCGACCGAGCGGTGTGAAACACTGCCTCCATCACTGGCCGAAGAAAGGCCACCCTTACGATCCAGTCGGCTCGGGCCAGCTCGAGGCCAGCGAGAAAAAAGAAACCCCGACAGATGCCGACACCCACCGGACCTGACGCCGCAAAGATCACCGCCGAAGCTCATCGCGTCGCCGTGCAGATTGATGTCTCGCGCATGGCGACGCGCCTCGAAACAGAAGCCCTCCGACTGATCACCGATCTCTCTCAGCGCGGACTCACCGGCGATGAACTTGCTCGCGCGGTGATGGACGGCTTGCTCGCCCTGAGCGATTCACCGACCGAGGATGCCGGGAGCAAGGCGGTCAACGAAGCGAACAGTCTCGGCCGGAACCTTGAGGCGGATCATCAGGTGGAGCTGATCGACATAGTTGTCCGGACCGCCATCCTCGACGAGGCCACTTGCAAGGTCTGCATCAGACTCGACTTCCCGACCTCGCGGATCGAATACGTTTTCGGCTCGCCTGAATATTTCGAGGATATGCCTCCGAACCATTGCGAGGGCCAGGAGCGGTGCCGATGCCTGTATATCTACAGGCGGACACAGGCGGCGGCATGAGCTCGGTGATCATCCCCTACAGCGAACAGGCGTTCCGGTCGGCGGTGCGCCATCCTGGGCGGCGTATGCCAGACGACGAGATGTTCGAGAAAGGGCTGGTAGACATCAAAGATCCGAACGCTATAATGCCCGCCGTGTGCTCTTATTGCCGACAGCCAGCGAGCAAGGATAACCCGATGCGCCTCGATGCCCTGGATCGCGACCCGAGAAAGCTGGCGAAATCCTATCTCTACCGATCACAATGCGCCCGGTGCGCGCATAAGAACAGGAGCCGGTGATGTCTGAGCCAACGATCCTTCGTAAAGAAATGGTGATCGCGAAAACTATCGGGACGTATCAGAACGGTCCCCGCCAGCGCGGAATCATGGACCGCACCCGCCTCCAAGACCTCGTCGATAAGTTCACCACTCACCCGCGCCAGGTTCCGATCTATGCCCTCGGTGATCACGTACTCGACTTGAATGAGCGTGTCCCTGACGGGTGGGTCGAGGGCGTCCGCCTCGACAAAGACGGCCAGATGATCATCAGCGCGAAAATGATCGGCGATGGCGCGGACTTTGTTATCGAGGATCGCATCCGTGGCGCGAGCATCGGAACGATGCAAGCCAAAGACCTCAAGGGTAAAAAGATCGGCGAGGTTCTTCATCACGTTCTCTTGACAAACACCCCGTTCATAAAAGATCTCCCGAGCATAGCGGCAGCCGCTTCCGGCGGTGAGGCTGTCGTCTGGTTTTCCACCGCCCTTGAGGAGGTGCCGATGGCACTCACACCCGAAGAAGAAAAGATCGCCGCCGCAAAACTGGCCGAGGAAGAAGAGAAAGATCGCATCGCGGCCGAGGGCGACAAGCCAGACGAAGAGAAAACGGCACTCCGGGCGAAAAATATGAGGCTCGAAGAAGAGAACGATGAGCTGAAGAAAAAGCTCGCGAACTCAAGCGCCGACACCGACAAGGATGAGCTCGCCGCAAAAAACCTGAACCTCGAAGCCAAAGTGTTCGGGATGGAAACTCGAACGCTCGTCAAGAAGGGGCTGAAAGAGGGAACGCTCAAGGCGGCATGGTGCGAGGGGTTCGCCGGGAAAGACTCGGTCGATTACCCTGGCACGCGCAAGTGGCTCATCGCCTCGCGTTTCTACGATCCGACAGCACCGGACCCCGAGGACGCTGCGTTCCGCGTGCTCAGGTTCGCGGTCGAACACAATCCGGTCCAGCAGGAAATGCAAGCGCGTTTCCGCTCAGGTGGACCGAGTGACACCCGCAACGGTGGCGACAACGCCACGCTCTCAGAAGAAGAGAAAGCATACGTCCGCAAAACCGGGGTCAATGCTGAGAACGTGGAGAACATGACAGACGAAACGACTTACGCTGATCGTGAGGACTTCAAAGTGCGCGAGAAAGCGTCCGCCTAGTTTCGCCGGTTCGGCTCAGAACTGAACCGAGAGCTGCCCGCAGGCAGCGGCCCTCTTTACCGAGGGAATAAATGGCTGCACTAGCTGCCGAACTCGCCATAGAGTTCGATGGAAATCAAAACCCATCGCTCGCGCAAGTTCCAGTCGTCGGTGCGGATTCGTACTTTCGGGGCGCTCTCATTCACGAGACAGCGGGGCTGGCTGATGTAGTGCCGGTTGCCGGATCTCGGTTTATGGGGGTCGCGTGGCAGACGCTGGTCGCGGTTGCGGCCGACGAGCTGATCTGGATCGCGATCACCGGGCGCTTCCATTGGGACTGTGCGAACTTCACCAACGATAATTACGGACTCGCGTTCGCGGATCAGGTGGGGGTGTTCTTCGACAACCCCGCCGACCTCAACATTCAAGCAGCGGGCGATGGCGGTGCCATCGGCGTTCTTGATCACGTTACATCAACTGCGGTTTCGGGGTGGATCAATATATCGAACCGCACCGATCCCACTCACGCGTAAGTAGGAGCTGCTGATATGGGCTTTCCAGTTAGCGCCAACTTAACGCGGCGCATAAACAAAGAAGCGTTCTACGCCGAGATCGATGCGGCGAAGAACGAACGGATCTACCCCATGATCTCCGAGGCGATCCCGCAGGATGTCGCGAGCGTGATCCGTCCTGGCATGGGTGCGATCCCGAAGCCGATCCAGTTGAGCGGCACGAACGCCGGTATGTCCGGCGCCCGTGTGAAACAGCTCAAGGATTATGAGTTCACGACCACGGTCGTGGAGTGGGATCTCTCGATAGAGATGCCCCGTTCCACTATCGAGGATCTGCCCGAGGAGGTTGCCCGCATCGGCCGGAACCACGGCGGTTCGGCGACGGTTTACTTCGACGAGCGGATGATCGCGCAACTCGATTCCACCACGGCGAACGGTTACGACTCGAAACCGCTCTACAGCACCACTCACGATGAGAGCGGAACGAATCAGGACAACGCCCGCACCGATGCGGTCACCGACACGCTCCCCGATGTGGGCGAGCTGGAGACGGCCCTCGATGAAGATCTGGTCGCGCTGAGAAACTTCACCGACGATCAGGGGCGGCCGGTGAACGAAGGAGCGAGCGGATGGCTGATCTTGATTCCGCCCGAGTACGAGTACCTCTATCGCGGCGTGCTTGATCCGACACTGAGCGCGCAGGCGATTGACGCCTCCGGGGCGACGGGTAGATTCCGTGGCCTGTTCGACATCAGGGTCTCCGCGTACATCGCGGGCGACCGTCACTTCATCTTCGCGAAATCCCGGAACCGCAAGGCTCTCGGATTCTTCGAGAAGACGGCGTGGGATTACAACTCGAACATCGGGACCGATTCCGATGCCTGGCAACATGGCCGCACCGCTATCTTCAGCGGGTACGCGCGGTTCGAGTTCTTGCCGTGGGACTGGAAGACGACTGTTCGACACGTCTTCACCTAGTAACACCCGGCCCCGGGGCGCACCTGGCCCCGGGGCTCACTCTCGAAAGGCGGAACCGATGGCCCTCGCAACCTGGCGAACGAAATGGAACCAGCTCATTTACACCTCCGCACTTCTCACCGCTGACGGGGACACAGGGATCGTCGAGGCTGGCACGGAGGTCGGTATGTCCTCGGCACCCGGCAACCCGCTCGTCATTCCGATCTCTTTCCGTTTCTCAGGTAATCCGGTCACCGGCGATGAAACAAACACCGTCACGATTGAATGGTACGAGGAGGCGAACGGACGCGGCGGAAATTACGGGATCACGACATTCGCCGAGATCAATTCCAGCGCGACCTTCACACCGCTCGAATTATGGCCCGGCGACGTAACGAAGCTCGATGGCTCGGTCGGCAATATGAACCCGATGTTCCCCTTCTGGAAAATCACCTGGGATGTCGGCGGAGCGGCTCCCGCGCCCTCTCACATCCTCACTCTATTTATGTCGTATATGTATTGGGGGTGAGCCGTGCCGACAGTGACGCTCAGGCCAGGCGCCGCCGGGTTTCACGCCGAGCAATCGTCGGGAACGTGGGAGGATGTCGATGAAGAGACGGCCGACGATGACACCTCGTTCATCGCCTCGACGATCCAGACGGGCGCGACCGAGACGCGGCGCACCTCACTCAAGGTAGGCGGGCAGAGCAACCTCACGCCGACGACCGTTACCGTCAAGGCCACCGCTCGCCGTGCCTCGGCGAAATCCTGCCGCATCTCTCTCGGGCTCTCGACGCCAGGGGGCTCGGTGAGCGAGCCATCGGTCTCGACTTTGACCGATTCTTATGCCGAGTACTCTCAGGCGTTCACCACGAACCCGTTCACCGGCGAGGCGTGGGC
>SDBT01019835.1_pt1 | contig 10532 bp, 7 predicted proteins | sample 2277101 | NCBI WGS metagenome assembly SDBT01 (sample SAMN10404973, study PRJNA504765) | marine sediment metagenome | isolation source: marine sediment core GS10_PC15, 103 cmbsf | place: Arctic Ocean: Southern Knipovich Ridge | collected 2010
TGTATACAGCTTGTGCTAGTCCAGCTGATGTTTTACGTAACTCTTCTAGAGACTCAGGCTGTAACCATCTACTTACTAGTTGTGAGAGAGCAAGTCCATGTTTAGGATCAAACTCAATCTCTTCCTGGTTTTTCTCGGATATTAGTTTTCTCCTTCTTAAACTTCTTTGCTGTCCCATCTGGACAATAGGCCCATAGCGTAAAAAAATACCTTTGAGTAATGTCTGACGACCTGCAGTGCCACTATAAAACTGATCAGGAATAGTAAATCGTACTACAGATGGATAACACTCATCGATTTGTTTATTGCTTATCTTATCCTCCGAAGAAGCTTGCAATGCATCTTCCTTGTATTCGAATTGCACAGCCCAGTCATCAAGATTATCACTAGGAGTCTTAAGATCAACTGGCGCTGTACTACCTATAAATACTGGTAAACTATGTTTTGCTTCTTTTTGGGATATTTGCACAATAGTTCCATATTGAGATAACAAATTATAAACATCTTTCTTTGATTTCAGCCCACTTTCTTGTAGTACTATAAAATAAACATTTGTTATCCATACTGTACATCTTATAAGTAATACGGAAGGTCTATTCCAGGGGTATAATAACGCCATGAATGCTTTGTGGACTTCAGATAGCTTTGACATCTGTATATACCAATACCATATACCATCAACCTTCCACATATAATCTTTGTAGAATGGATTTGAAATAATCTCATCTGTTTTATATTCATTTTCTATTTGCAAGTAATTAGGCGAATTTACAGTGGGATATACTTTAGGACTAATGTTGTATAACTTATTGATTACCTCATTTTTAGTGAGTACCATCAGTTGGCGTCCATACCCTGTAAAATTCCTTGCAACTATAGTTATATTTAACATATCTATATATTTAAGCTTGCCTTTTTCGATTATTTCGATTTTATCTATTATTCTCATATCAATTTCATATTTTTCATGGTGCTTGGTTACAATATTCCAATATACGTGAAAATCGCTTAATGCAACATGACCATTTAGACGTGGTTCTATGGAGTATAATGATTCCTCGCTTGGAGCAACTCTTATAACAGAGTTTTCTAACTCGCTGATGATATCATCGGCGCTCATAGGCTTAGCTCCAGATGAGTAAATAAATACTTCCGTGTCTCCGATCCGCTGGAAAGCTTTTGTATCCCGTCCGTAAATATAAGAGCCCTCCTGGACTAGCCTAATGGCCCACTTTGTCGAATATGGAGATCCTACCATAAAAGATGTGGGTACAGTATGTAATGGCCATCCATTAACATCTTTAATCCAAGGTATCAATCTAATATCCTTAATAATAGTTGATGGAATGATAGGTCTTTTAAAGCTAAGAATGTATGCGTTATAATTCATATCCCATTCTATTTTACTCAGAGGGATTCCATTTATCTTTGCATAAGCAGATATTTTACTTATAATGGTTGTTGAAGATAATCTCGTTGTAGCAGTAAGTGCCAAGAGGAATGAAGATACAACTAATGAACTTGTGCTTATAATTGGAATAACTTTACCATTAATTATGCCTTCAGCAAACGCATGAGTTACAGGATGTGTAAATATATACATTATGTATCTTTCATCATTAGTATAATACCATACAGCAATAGCTTCCTTAGGTATTTCATTATTCTTTAGCTTATTCCTTGATATCTCTACATCATTCAGCTCTTTATGTGGATCAAATTTTACAAGCCATGAAGTATATTCTTTTTCTTCTATGTCCTCCTTTATTTGTGAGGCTTTTAACTTATTAGCTTCCGCCTTTTCCCTAGCTCTTGCTATTATAGCCTTAGTTTTATCTGATAGAACAATTGATTTAACTGGTGTGGGTTTTTCTGTTTTTCTGGAAGGTTCATCCATTGATTAAAGTCTTTTGAAGGCCAAAAAATAAGCAAATATTTTTGATTTGTATTATCAATACGAATATAATATAATGGGCTATTTAAAGGATGACGTTAGATCACTCTGTGATAAAATTAAATTCCTAAGACTTAAGAGAACATAGGCATAAGCTAGTTTGTTTGCCAATTTTAAAATGTATAATTCTTTAGTCGTACTTAAATATAATGGAAAAGGTTACTGTGCATAATTCTGCTACAAGCTACACTTTGTGTTATCAGATAAAAGCTGTAGTTTCGCGTCAGTGAATAAGATGAACTGAAAAATTCATGCGAAGCTTATGGATACTTAGCTAACTGTAATCATGATAAATTCTACTAAACTAAAGTTTAGTTATTACATCTAGTAGCAATGAAAATAATAAAGCATATTTAATTCACAAACATAAAAACATGACTAAATTACAGACATAAATGAGTTACCCAAAAAGACATGCCATAAAATCATGCCCAAAATGCACAAGATGCTGTAGATATGGACATCTTGTTGAGGACTGCCGTGCTAAAACGTTTGCAAACGGAGAGCATATATTTCCAGCTGTCTCTACATCTACAGCAAGGATATCAAAATCTGAATCATCATCAGGATCATTGTCTCTATCTTCATCTTTCGATAATATATGTTGCTCTCAGACTAATAATAACCATATTCTTCAGTATAAAATATGGATTCTGCCCCCAGTAAATGGGATATATTTTCCTCACAATATACACGCATCGGCATCTAGATTCTCTAAAATTATAGGTACTCTTCCCTATTCAGGTGTTGTCAATGTATTCAGAGAGACATGCCTAAAAGAATGGGTTATCGTTATCATTGAAAATATTAAAGGATATGTTCAGACCAGGAAGAACGGAAAGAGCTACCTCACAAAAATAAGCAACTAAAGTAAGAATAGATCTATTCTCACTGCAAAACTTATCTTAGATACATATCCTTGAGCTTAAATTCTGCTTTCTCCAACTCTCCAGATCTTATGAGGCTTCTTTTCATCCCTCCAAAGTCGATATACAAAGGCAATTTGTCTGAATTTATACATCTACTAATTGGTTCTTCAGATTGTTTTTCTAATTCTGCTAAAGTATTATCTACTCCAAATGCTTCTATATAATCAAGATATCCAACAGCAAATCGAATATACCTTTCAATATGAAAGGAGCCAGCAAATATAATAGACTCTTTATCTTCGTTGTAAAGCATTTTGCTAATAGTATATACATCCATTAGTAATGTTCCCAAGCTTATAAACCTACCCATAAGTTTTGCTCCCATTGTTGAGAGTATCTCGTGCATAGTAGCTCTGTTAGCTCCATGATAGGACATATCAGCTAATAATCTAGATAACTCAATCCCTGTCTTAAGATACTTTTTGACGCTCTGAGCTTCTTCTGTCATAAACTTAGATAGCTTTTTAGCTTGAGTTGAGCCCTTTGCGTCCTTTAGAAATAGCTTATACATCTCCCATGCTGCTACATGCATTCTTTCATCGCGAGTTACTCCGCCAGTACCAGTAAAACGTCTGATTGTAGATGCATCATTTATAGTATTCTCTATCACCGTAGCTGCCTCTATGGAAATCTTACCAAGATTTGCATTTAAGATCTTTTGTTTGATTTCTTTTAGTAATGCAAAAGAGGCAGGTAGGGTATAAGCTTTCCATAGTAATTCGAAATTTTCAAGCAAGATATTCATCAGAGACACAATATTAGCTGCATCAGAAATATCTCCAGATTTCGATGCTTGTTCAAATGTAAGGCCAGCCCATGTTAATATATCTATAATACCATTCATGCTTTGCCTTATATCTACGTTATGAATCTGAACATTCGGATAATATGGGCAGTCTTTAATATTTTCTGAGCATGGGCTGAGTAATTGCTTAATCCTTCCCATCCATGATGAATCATCTTTATAGTTATATCTAGTAGTAAAGGGGGTGTTCTCAAGATAAAACCCAGTAGATACTTTTCTCATATTGTTATACAATAGTTGAACGTGTAAAGCTGATCCAAGATACATACACGGGTAATCTTTCCTTACATTTTCTAGGTTTGTTCTATCGCTGTTCATTTTTTGGCATATTGACGGATCACAACCCCAATTTGTAGAATCATGATAATCTCCGATAAGAAACAACGTTGTTTCTTCTAAAGGACTTGTTCTATGTTGCAATAAGTAAAATGAAACAGGCCCGTCTATAGCCGTAACATCTTTATTTTCTTGCATATCTTTATACAGCAAGAAAATAATCGCCCAAAAATAAAAATATATATCTGAAATAAATGGATAAACTTTGTCATATGTCAGGGTTTCACAATTGTGACATTTTGAACGAAGTTACTGCTAAAGCTAAGAAGGGAAACAAACAAGTAATTATTAAACTTGGAGATTACAATCAAAGTGTCAAACCATATATTGCAATTCAAAATAAAGGAGGGTCAGGATTTGTTATTAGGGTCTTATCGTTTACGCACTATTATCTTGATGAACTACCCAATGAATTGATACATAGTCTTAATAACTCTCGAAAAGATAATCTTCTTCAAGAAGATAGCTTATACCTAAAAGAGATGGAATACATAGAAGGATTTCCTTTTTGGGATTATTATGAAAAACAAGATTCTCTTGGTGTAATTACTCCAAAAAATCTAACAAAGCTTATTAAAGAAACCTTCTCTGGATTGAGTGTCATTCATAATGCAGGATATTTCCATGGTGATTTAGGTATGTCTGACAACATATTATTGGAAGGATCTTATGATAGATGGAAACGAGCTGTTATCATCGACGTAGAAGGCGGAAAAATTAAGACAAATCAGGCTACTATTGATGATGTATTAACTCTAGCTTACGTTATATGGTCCGTTCTTGTTGGAGATATTTCTCTGACAGAAGATAAACATAGAGAAATAATTGGCGAAGGTCATGATCTATTCATTCAATTAGTTGAGGACAATATGAGACAATTTAAGTCATATAAAAAATCACTAGAAATATTACTATGGATTTTCAAATCAAATCCTACGCCTACAGCCAATATGGTTGCAGATATAGCCTAGATTTAAATATTCAGAAGAAGGGGATAATCCGGTCGGATTATCATCCTCATCATAAAGGTAGCTGCAGATTAGCTACCTATATTCAAACAAATATATATAAAGTAAATATAGTTGCTGCTATTCTGGTTAACACCAAGATCCTTTGACGTTTAAAAAGTTATACAGAATAAAGATATGGATTTTATCCCTTTAGTTAAAATAGCTAAACTTTAGTTTAGCAGGCTTACGCCGTATAAGCTATATAAAATAGCTAAACTTTAGTTTAGCAGGCTTACGCCGTAGGAGCCATATAAAATAGCTAAACTTTAGTTTAGCAGGCTTACGCCGTAGAAGCCATAGAGTGTGAGACTTATTTGTCGGCTTAACTTCTTACATTTTAGATGAAATATTAAAACTCTTTAAATAATATGCTTAATAAAGAAGATAAAATGGGCGTTGCCCATTTGATCCGCGAACTTGTTCGCTATGGCTATAATATAAGACAAGTATCGCAGAACTTCTTTTTGAGATAAATAACGCAGAAAAAATCATCTGAATTATAGTCATAAGCAGTATGGTATCTAGATAAATGGCAAATGATCATCTTAGAGATTATATAACAAATGAAAATTATTACGAAATTTCTCAGTACTTAATGCGAAAAGAAACTATTGTGTCAAAAGGATGTCTAATACTTGCGATCTTTCTGAAAACATCAGGAGTTCTAAGGCTACTTTTAACAAAAGATAATGTTGATCCAAATCCTATTCTAGTAGAGGCAGCCGGAACAGGAAATGTTGATATTATGACAGCTTTACTAGAAGATAAACGAACTATTTTTATTAAAGGAAATTGCGAATCATTAATAGCAGCATCCTCCCACAATAAGTCAGATATAGTTTCTTTATTGCTTGCAGATAAAAGATTTAATGATTCGTTGCACAAATATGCTGTTATTGCTATAAAACATAATGCGCTAGAAACGTTACGTATATTTTGTAGCGACGAACGATTTGACCCATCTGAAAATGATTGTGAAAGCCTAATAGAAGCATGCATAATCCGTAATATTGATATAATTAATACTATACTATTACATCCCAAATGTAAAGTGTTTGGGTGTGAAGTTCTTATTGCTGCATCCAACACTTTCAACATAGATATATTTAAAGCTATTTTAAACTCTTATGGCAAGAAGAAATTATCATGCAAAGTTATAGTAGAAAATCTTAAGCCGGGTAAAGGGGAAATGTTTAAGGCTATTATTATGAAAGTTGATGATTTAAGTCTCGAAAAAATACTGATACACTGCATCAAAAATAACCATTTATGTTCGATGATTTCTATATGTAATCTTAGAAGGTTAACATTAGATGCGAATATACTAATTACATGCCTGGAAACATCTTCCACAGACAAAGCACTTCTTAAAATACTTGAAAATTATGATGTTTCTCCGTGCAAAGGAGAAGGGGATACATGCTCTATTAAAAAAGCTATTCAGCTTGGTCAAAGCGAATCAGCAGTTTGTTTGATGACAGTTAAAAAAACTAAAGATAATCTCACTTTTATATGTACGCATGCATCCGAGTTACTTTATATGTCAGTAAGTAATCGCTGTACTAGTGCAGCTATGTTGTTGCTATCACACCAGGAAAACTTATCAAATCAACTAATAGATGCCATTATATTAAGTCAAAATGAGACTTTGGTAGATGATATATCAAAACGGCTAACTAGTATAGATTCCGAAAAAATAGCAACATGTATATCTAAAGGACACTTAAGAATAGTTGCGATTATTTCTACAAATATTAATCTAGACCTAACCTGGAATAACTACAAACTACTGCGTATGGCTGCTAATGATAAAACTGATAAAACATACAAAGTACTGGGACTTTAATAATTACGCACATGATCAACTGCTCAGTTGATTAGCATTATAGATTTAAGGAATCTAAATTTAAGGGATCTAAATTTTCAAGATCAGCAAATGTTTCAATGCCCGCAGCTTTAAGATCTACTAATAATTTGGAGAACTGACTTACTAAAAGAGGTGGCTGATATACAGTAGGAAATAACTTATCATAAAGATCATGGTTCGCCTTAGTATGGAATAAGTTATAAATAGCATAACCCATTCCTTCGTCAACAAGACCATTAATATATTTTATATTAATAGCAGACCATTTGCGCTTCTTATACATCAATTTTTGCAGAACGCCAAAGAAAAGTTCGGCGTCGCCTATCGATTCTGGGGGGATTAAGTCAAGGAATTCCCTTATATCAGTATCACTAATATTGTAGTAATTCATGTGATTTTAATAGCTAAATATAAGGATTATATTTTAAACTTCAAATTAAGTCAATAGAAATTAAATGTTTTAAATAAGCCCGTTAATGAGTTATCCTTTTGCTTAGGATTACTGTATTGCAACTGGCAAAGTCCGCTTATCTTTCTCATTTCTATCTGATATACTATTTCGCCTTTCTTGTTCCTAAACGTTACTCTTGAATTAGGATAGGACGATAATGCGTACTCTACTGTTATCGCATCTCGGGGATATACTACTCCTTCTTCAATTATTATGCTATTCTTTCCGTTGTGTATGGTATAGCTTAACCATGATGATGTTAGGTTCATTACTATTCCTGGGTGGATAGAAGGACACTTCTTTACGAACAGTTTAATACATGTGTTCAACTCTTTTTTGGTAGCCTCTTCTATGTCCAGACAGGATAAACCGTTCTTTAGAGAAGACTTTCTCACTTTCCAGAATGCGTCTGTAAACAACAGTAATGTAAGGATCCCCATAGCACTGCCTCGCTTTCTCTCGAAATATATGCCTTCTGGTAGTAGAGAGCTTACATTTTGTATGAATCTGTCCTTGCATTTTTCAAGCTCCGCGGAATCCTGCGTGTTTATTGATATATGAATGTTTTTACATGTTAAATACATCATTCCTCTACCTGTTGTAATAACAGCATTAGATAACTCTATTAGCAGGGATTTCTGGGCCTCCATTGGTAACAACATATAAGGAGCTGGCGGTATATGACTTTCCCTAATTATGATGACGAACTTAAGTTTATCGCTCCAGAATTTCTCGTGTCTACTATTTAATCTTCTCATATCTATCCATGTGATGCCTATTGACTGAATTAGAGTTTTGATCTGCATAAGGAACATGTATGCACCATCGTTTTCTGGTATGGAGTTAATAATCATGAATTGTTCAACTGACGTTTCTTGCTTGTCGTCCATGGAATCTGATGCTTTTACTTCAATAACAATTTTGATATCAAAATATAAATCTTAGTCAAGATTTACTTATTCAGAGGAGTCTGTTACTAAGTCTTCGTCATCTCTAAATATAGTGGCATGTGGAAAAATAGGAACTCCATCTGCGCTTAGAGTTGCAAATTCTACTGTCAATAGTCTGCCCATATATGTATCTGCATCAGAGAACAATTGCCTTTGATATTCAACTGTACCAATTTGAGTACACCAGAATGTAATCTTTTTGTTTTTTCTATCACGTAACTTCCATACAACACATCCTTCTCTATCTGTATTTCCTTCCTTATATCCAATTACAACATATTCAGCATCCTCTTGCCTTTTTAGCTTAACCATGTCTTTATGTTTATGTTCCTTTTTTATCGTATACAATACATATGGTCTTCGAAGAACTATTCCTTCATCATATCCTTCATCTGCAGATTTGGATATGCAGAGCTTTATATCATTATCACTTTTCAAGTATCTTGTTCTAATAAGTGATATATGCTTTAAATTTTTTAGTTCTTTGGATATGTCTTTTAGCATCATTTGTCTTTTTTCAAAGGGTAAAGTATATTCCATCAGGTCAAATATGACAAAAACTAGGTCATCCTCGTTCTCATGACGATTAACTGTTCTTGATACTATAGATCTAGACTGTTGATGATGTTCTTTATTGGGTGCATAAATCTCACCATCCAATCCAATATTACCTAAGCGTGGCCAAGTATTCGATATGTGATCAAAAATAACTGAGCAATCTTTGCGAATAGCTTTCATAAATTTTTTCTCAATACATTTTCTGGAGAGAATCTTAACATTACACTCTGATGTTTTGCATTGCCAAGCCATTGCTCTGTCGCCATTCACTTTTCCCTGGCCATACCATATATTATCTTCGTCGCACTTAAGATTATCTGGTTTGCAATCTCCCCAAGATTTGCAAACAGCTGGCCATTTAATATCAGTGTACCATGCATCTATATCTTTCAGTGTTGGCTTAATATCAGAAGGATTATATTTATCTATTCGTTGTTTCTTTTCCCATTCTTGATGTGCATATGTTTCAGCAGCCTTTTGTGCTGTTTCAGATCTATTGTTAATAGGAATTTTCCTTGTTCTCTCAACTATCTTTCCCTCACTTCCATCTGCTTTATAAAGCAATCCAGTTTCGGAGTGAAAGAATCCAGGTGTCCATCCCGCTCGAAACATCCTAAACTTTCTATTGTTGTCCAAAACATACAAGGTTGGAAGCCAGTAAATAGGATAAGTATCCATGTAGTTTTTTCCTTTAAATTATATATACCAAATACTATTTTTTTAATATTTTGAAAACACGCAAGTAAGTACAAGCATTCAAACACGCAAGTACAAGCATTTAAGTATTCAAACACGCAAGTAAGTACAAGCATTCAAACACGCAAGTACAAGCATTCAAATACGCAAGTACAAGCATTCAAACACGCAAGTACAAGCACGTAAGTTCAAGCACACTTGTATGGAAGTATCCAAGCACGGAAGTATCCAAGCACACTTGTATGGAAGTATCCAAGCACGGAAGTATCCAAGCACACTTGTATGGAAGTATCCAAGCACGGAAGTATCCAAGCACGTACAAGCATTTAAGCATTCAAACACGCAAGTACAAGCATTTAAGCACGTAAGTTCAAGCACACTTGTACGGAAGTATCCAAGCACGGAAGTATCCAAGCATTCAAGAACACTTGTACGCAAGTATCCAAGCACGCAAGTACAAGCATTCAATTATGCTTACATTCAAGCACGTGCGCATGCATTCAAAATGCCCAGTGAATTAAAATAATTGCAGTGTATTTGATAATATATTTATAATTATCTATATCTAGGTAAATATTTCCTCACATGTTACATAGCTGCGTCAACATTTTATATAACTCTTATACGGCGATTTTTTTGTTAGCGTGATGGTAATATGCATTACACAATTACCATCAAGTTTGCAACTGAATATAGATTGAATTGAATATAAATCCACAGACCAAATGTATTTGTATAACTCTTTAATTATGTTTACAGATATTTTATCAAGTTTCGTGGCAAGATATAAACATTTACCCATTGGATCTAGAGTACCATTACATTCTTTTTTACTCATGAGTGCCCACTGAAACGATCTTTTACAAGCATGTCCCTTAGATATATAGTACAAATCGTTTATCTGTCTGCCGCTGAATAATTTAAGTGTCTTCTTAAGTAATTTAGACTCTTTTAATATATTAAAAGCATTGCTCAT
>SDBT01019836.1_pt1 | contig 10531 bp, 6 predicted proteins | sample 2277101 | NCBI WGS metagenome assembly SDBT01 (sample SAMN10404973, study PRJNA504765) | marine sediment metagenome | isolation source: marine sediment core GS10_PC15, 103 cmbsf | place: Arctic Ocean: Southern Knipovich Ridge | collected 2010
CGGGGACTCTGGTGGTGGTAGCTCATTTAAATAATCTCCCTGGAGTACAATCGGTCTACCTTACCAGGTCCACTACACTTGAGCTCCCCAAGGTCGATCCGGTATCCGGATACTATGTTGTGATTGAACGGGCTGATGGCACTATCCGGGAACTTGAAGAATCCCAACCCGGTGAGTACAGCAGCTTTCTGGATGAGGAATTCCTGGGGAAGGGTAATGAATATCGTCTGATTTTTATCGATCAGAATGGTTCACGTTATGAATCAGAATTTGAAGAAACGCATCCCGCACCCCATATTAATTCGGTCTATTTTTCCAGAGAGGATCGCCCAAGTACCGATCCGGAGTTGATTGAAGAGGGAATCCAATTCTACATTGATTTTGACATTGACCAGGACTCCGGAAGGTACCTTCGATGGCAATTGGTGGAAACTTATGAAATGCATAATCCGGATTACCTTAATACCTCGGTCTACGATGTTGACAGGAGCTTTAAGGATATACCTGACTCAATGGCATGGCGTACTTGTTGGATTACCCATGAAATTCCTGAGATTTATACCCTGGACCTTGGAAATGTTCAGGGTAGCAATTATAGGCAGATGCCCCTGAATTTTGTCTCCAGTGAGACCCAGAGACTACACCATAGATATAGTTTGTTGGTTCGCCAGCTTGCATTGAGCGAGGCAGCGTTCTGGTATTGGGATGAACTGAGAAAAAACGTGCAGGCTAAAGGGGGGCTTTTTGACACCCAGCCTTCATTGACACCCAGTAATATCTGTAATGTGGAGAATGAAGATGAAATGATCATTGGATATTTTAGTGTTTCAGGAGTTTCAGAATTGAGGCTCAATGTTGAGGATGTGCCTGAACTGAAAACAACTGTGGATCCATATTTTTGTGAGCCGGGAGGTGTCCCTTTTTCTTTTAGGCGGTTAACCAATGCGATGTTGCCCTACTACCTGGCGACCCTTACTGTTGACGGATTAAATAAATACGGAGGAGTTAATAAGGAATGTATTGATTGCAGGGAATATAAGGGAAGTTCCCACATCATACCTGAATTCTGGAGAGGTGATAAAAATTCCAATGATGATTAAAGCTTATCAAGGCATGTTCAGGGGTTTGATCAGGGGCATCTCCTTTATGCTGCTACTCCAATACTATCCTCTCCACGCTCAGAAAATGACCGACCTGTCAACCCTTGAGATTAGAGAGGATGCGGAGAGTAAGTATGGACCAAGTGCTGAATTATTGAATGGTGAAAAATATCAATATTCTTATAAGACCACCAGGGGTACCCCTTTTTTATGGGCTCATGTTGACTTTGAATCTTCCGTCCAGATCAAAGGAAGGGTGTATGAGAATCAAAAGATTCGATTTGATATCTATAACCAGCTGATGGTGCTCGATTTTACAGACAGGTTTGGAGGGCCGGGAAGCATGGTGTTGAACAAGGAGTGGGTGGACCATCTTATTCTAAACGGATCGCTGTTTAAAAAATACTCCAATGAAGAGGGTTTAGAGAAATTTGGCCAGGTGATATACGAAGGCAGGGCCAGCTGTATTTATTATTGGGAAAAGAAGTATTTACCAGATTTACATGAAGGAGAGAAACAGTATTATTTTTCAGATCCCATCCGGCAATCTTTTATTGTGGTTAATAATCAAACTTGTGCCTACAAAGGGAATAGAAGCTTCATCAAGTGCTTTGTCAAACAAGACCACCAACGGTTCAAGACATATTTAAAGGACAATCGGATCAAAGTGAATAAAGCATCCGATCGGGAAATGCAAATCCTAATGGATCATATGAATCAATCACTCAGAGATGAAGATTAGAGGTTTTCTGGCCATAGGTTTGATTGGATGCTCCTTGCTGCTGAATGCCCAGGAGAGGTTCCAGTACTTTTCATTGGAATTGCATAATGCGGATTTCAGCGAGTTTGTGAGTAGCGTAGAAAGCCAAACAGGGATACAATTTTACTATAAGGGAGAGTGGGTTGAGCGCATTGTTGTGGATCTTACAGGGGACAGCTTAGTCATCAATTCTGTCATCAAAAATGTGCTGTCAGGATCAGGTCTGCATTACCATTTCATCCATCCTCATGGCCTGATAATTTTGCCGGGAAGGAGCATATCCACAGATCTTTCACACCTGACCGATCCGGATAGGCTAGCTGGTAAATCCCTGGAGGAGGAGTCATTGGGTACCAATGGGGGAAAATACCTTGAAGGGACAAAACCGGAGAAGATCGTGAAAACCATTGTCATAGGTGCAAAAAATAATGGTTCATCCCGTTCTGTGGCCAGGATCAGGGGCCGGATCAGGGATATTGATAGCGGTGAACCTGTCATAGGAGCCACCATGGTGATTACCGGGACTGGAAAAGGAAGTGTTTCCGATCAACATGGCATGGTTACACTATCCTTGCGTCCCGGAAGGTATAGTGCACAATTCAGTTTCATTGGTATGGAGCCGGTTAATTACCAGCTCGACGTATTTTCTGATGGTGATTTCCAGGTGGAAATGCAGTCAGCAGTAATTGCCTTGAATGAAGTTCAAATTGTGGGCAATCATTACCGTGATATCAATAGCACCGATGTAGGGGTGGAGCGTCTGTCCATGAACTCGGTAAAACAGATCCCTCTTTTTATGGGCGAGCACGATGTGATAAAGATCTCAAGGTTATTGCCCGGGATCACGAGTGCAGGTGAGGCTTCGGTGGGTGTGAATGTACGGGGAGGGAATGCCGATCAGAATATATTCTATATCAACAGACTGCCGGTTTACAATACATCACACATGTTTGGATTTCTCTCAGCTTTTAACAGTGATATAGTCCAGGATTTCAGTGTGTATAAAGGAAATGTTCCGGTAAATTATGGCGGCAGGCTCTCCTCAGTTTTTAATATAGTTACCCGAAAAGGGAATCAGAAGAGGTACACTGCCCATGCAGGTATTAGTCCCGTATCTGCCCATGTAACCTTTGAGGGACCTATCAAAAAGGATGTTGCCTCTTTTCTGGTCAGTGGGCGGTCATCCTACTCAGACTGGATGCTGAAAAGGATGGAGGATCCGTTGTTAAGGTCGAGTAGCGCCAATTTCTATGATTTCTCTGGAGCGATTACTGCTTCTCCCAATGAAAGCAATGTTTTCAATGCGTTCTATTACCAGAGTGCTGACCGGTTTTCCTATGGAGAAATTAGTGAATATGAGTATGGCAACAGGGGTGGGTCACTGAGTTGGCAACATTCGTTCTCCCCGGCGTTCTCTTCTACAGTTACGGGGGTAATATCAGATTATACTTTTGCAAATACGGAGAGTCATGAGATTTCCCAGGCATACCGACACAAGTACAACCTTAAACACAACGAAATTGTGGGAGAGTTCTCATGGGTACCAGCATTAAACCACCGCATCGATTTTGGGACGAATCTGGTTTACTATGCCTTTGACCGCGGACAGGTTCTGCCCTCCGGAGAGTATTCACTCAAAATTCCCGTCGATCTGGGCTTTGAAAAGGGGATCGAAGGAAGTTTGTTTGCCAGTGATAATATTACCCTGTTGCCTTGGTTAACTTTGTATGCAGGACTGCGATATAGTTTCTACAGTGCTCTTGGACCAAAAACTGTAAGGATTTACGAAGATGGATTGCCGAAGTCTGATGGCAATGTAATTGATACGATTCACTACGCAAACAATGAACCTATTTCGTTTGAATCAGGTCCGGAGGTCCGGACGGCAGTGAATATAAAAACGGGTCGGAATACGAGCTTTAAGCTCTCTTTCAGTCAGATGCGGCAGTACTTGTTTATGCTCAGCAATACGGTTACCATCTCTCCCACCGACCAATGGAAACTATCGGATTCTCATATTTCTCCTCCAACCGGGGTTCAATATACCTCAGGCGTTTATCATATTTGGCCAAGGTGGGGGCTCTCCGGTACCATGGAGTTGTACTACAAGCATACCAAAGACATTGTCGAATATAAAGATGGTGCAAGTTTTATCGGCTCCCCTTATACGGAAACCTCCATATTACAAGGCACACAGAAGGCTTATGTTGCAGAAATCCTCAGGCAGGTTGGATGGCTGGATTAGCTATGCCTATTCCAGATCCCTGGTGCAGGTGAAAGGCGAAAATGAGTTCGAATCCATCAACCGGGGAGACCCATACCCTTCTAGTTATGACAGGCCACATGTTCTTAATCTGATCGCAAGTTATCACATTAACAGGCGGATTACTGTATCATCCAATGTGGTATATATGTCGGGACGTCCGGTAACTTTTCCATCCTCGCTCTATTTTGTCAATGACATTGCATATATCGATTATTCAGCCAAAAATCAATTCAGGATTCCGGACTATTTCAGGATAGATGCATCCATCTCTATTGAAGGTAATCTGAAATCAGATAAGCTATTCCATAGCTCATGGAGTATCAATGTGTACAATGCACTGGGCAGGAACAATCCTCAATCCATATTCTTTGAGCCGGAGGAGCATTTCCTGAAGGGGTTCTCCTTTTCTGTGATAGGAGTACCGGTTTTAACGGTTTCATGGAATATCAAGATGGGTAATTATGAAAGCAATTAAGGATTCTGAATGAAGGGTCTATTCTACATATGTCTGATTTGGATCTGCTTTCGGGGATGGTCGCAGCCGGTAGATGATGTCCAATCGATTGACCTTAGCACCGAAAAATTCGGGGTGATGACCGATAGAAGCATCTATATTGCAGGAGAGGTTATCAATTTCAGGATTTTCAACCTGAGCCCGGGAGCTTTGCGGAATATGGATTGGAGTAAAGTCTTTTATTTCGAGCTTGTTTCTCCGGACGGTTTCTCACACGCCCACACAAAATTCACCATGGATTCTACTGGTGCCGGAGGTGCTTTGGTCATTCCCGGGGACATTGCCACGGGAACCTATTTCCTGAAAGGATATACCCGGTGGATGAGAAATTTCGGTCCGGCTATCTACAGCTATTTGAGTGTGGAGATCGTGAATCCAATCATAAGAAATGTGCTCCCTGTTGATACAACTTCAACTTACAGCCTGCCGCTTTTTAAGCTGGAAGCGGAACCAAATAAAACCCTACCCATACTGGAAAATCTTTCAAGGTTTTATACCAAAAGGGCTACGGTCAAATTGAACCTCTCAATGATTGGGGATATTCCGCCGGCAAGTTGTTGTGTAACAGTGGTCCGAAAAGGATACTTAAACAGGCAATGGGAATCAAAACCACCCTCCAAAGGATTCATAGGGGATAGGATTGAACAGATCCCCGAAACCAGGGGTATCTCATTGACGGGAAAAGTAGTTTTAACCGGATCGGAGAATCCCGCACCCTTATCAGTTGTCTATATTTCTGTGATGGGTGAGGAGAGGGATTTTTACTGCAACTATGCAGATTCTGCAGGGAGGTTTTATTTTTCTTTTCCCGATCAATATGGGGACAAGGACTTATTTATTTCGGTCAGTCATCCCGATCCTGTTGAATTGGACCTTTACATCGATCAGGATTTCTGTACGGAGCCAATCACATTGCCTTCCTATTCTATTGAGTTAGATAAAAACAGGAAACAGGTGATCGCCGATTTATCGTTGAATGCCCAGATCAGGGATCAATATTACACCAGCCAAACTAACTCTCAAAGCGCAGCTTCACCACCAGAGAAGTATTTTTATGGAAATCCCTCCACGGTCATCAAATTTGATGATTTTATTAAGTTGCCCACCATGGAGGAGTATTTTTCGGAAGTAATCCCCCAGATATCTGTGAGGAAAACAAGCCGGTCGAGGAGATTTCGGGTGTGGGGTGAATACCCTGAACTTGGGTTCTATGAGCCATTGGTGATGATTGACGGAGTGGCCATATTCAATGTGGAGGCTGTCCTTGATATTTCACCCGGATACATCGACCGCATAGAAATTGTTGAGGCTCCATATATCAAAGGCAATGTCACTTTCGGAGGGATCATCCATATGATCTCCAGAAATGATGATATGGGATATATTGACCTTCCTGCATCCGGATTACTGGTGAATTATAGAATGTTCGATGAGAACCTGCAGGGAGATCAAATAGATCAACCAAATGATCCCAGGCTTCCCGATGTTCGGAACACCTTATATTGGAATCCTTTCATTGAGCTGATTTCTGGAGAAAACCGCGAAATCAGTTTTCAATCACCTGATATGGCAGGTGATTATTTGGTGATTATCAGAGGGTATAATTCAGAGGGGTACTACTTTGAAAAAAGTATGCCATTTTGTGTTGAATAAATTGATTATCTCTCTTTGCGGATTTCTCTATCTTTAACCTGGCATGACCATTGAAAAGAGACTGAAGCAGACCCCCAAGATGGATACACATTCCTTTGAAAAGCTTTTCAGGGAATATTTTCCTCCTTTGATGTCATTCTCAAGGAAAATCCTTGTTGATGAGGATGATGCGCGTGAGGTGGTGCATAAGGTTTTTATCAGTCTTTGGGAGAAAAGAGGAGAGATCGATCTATCTACATCCTTAAAGTCGTATCTTTTTACATCGGTGCATAACCGCAGCCTGAATGTGATCAGAGACAGGAAAAAATTCTCTTCAGAAGAGGTTCCTGAAATGGCAGGGGAGTGGGATGTAAGTGCACAGATAGAATCCATGGAGCTTGAGGAGAAGATCAATGAAGCATTGGGATCCCTGCCTGAAAAATGCCGTCAAATCTTTGAATTGAACAGGTTCGATGGTTTGAAATACAGCGAGATAGCAACACAGTTGGACATATCGATCAAGACTGTAGAGAATCAGATTTCTAAGGCTTTGAGAATATTAAGAGAAAAATTGATGAAATACATGACCCTCCTGTTGTGGTTGGTCATGCATACGCTTAATTAAAAAAACCGTGTTGCCCCGTAGGGGTATTTCAAGTTAGAAGTGTGTTACAGATGAGTATGTCACAGGAAAAGAGACATAGCGATTTTAACAGCCTGGTTACCAGGAGCCTCTCAGGAGAATTATCCCCTGAGGAGAATCTTCGTTTTCAGGAGATATTGAATCAGGATCCGGAGAAGCAGGCTCAGGCGGAGGAATTCCGTAAGATTTGGGATTCGGTGGGATCAGCAGCCGATGCAAAATCCTATGATTTGGATGCTGAGTGGGACTTGATACAGAAAAAACTTCCTGTGACAGGTACTGCGAGCATTCCCGCACGTTCATTGCTATTTTATACAACCCGCATTGCCGCTGTTCTCGTTGTTGGACTACTCCTTGTTTTTTCCTGGCTCTATGTGACCAGAATGGCAGGTACAGAAAAGATAATCGCTGATAATAATCCGGTTGAGGTATTGCTGGATGACGGAACACAGGTTACGGTCAACAGGCACTCCTGGATCAGGGTTAAGAAGAAGTTTTCATTGTCAGAACGCAAGGTCTACCTGGCTGGGGAAGCATGGTTTGAGGTGGCCAGGGATCCCTCCAGGCCCTTTGTAATCGATGCTGGTACGGCCATGGTAGAAGTGCTTGGGACCCGTTTCAATGTGAATGCTCATAAGGAGAGCGCCACTGTTGAGATCGTCGTTGAAAGTGGCATCGTAGCAGTGACCCCCAAGCAGGCCCCTCAGGAACAGATTGTACTAAAGGCAGGGAACAGTGGAACATATAACAAGGAGAAAAAGGAACTGAAATTGATCCCTTCCTCAAATCCCAATAAAATCTCATGGAAAACCAGAGAACTCTTCTTTGAGAACTCCTCACTACAAGAAGTGGCTGACCTGGTCAATAAGGTTTATAACACCAACCTGGTAATTATTAACCAGGAGCTGGCCTCTTGTCCAATTACGGTTACATTCCGGGATCAATCACTGGAGGCTGTTTTGCATGTACTTGAGACGACGCTTGATCTTGAAATTAGCCATTCAGGCCAGGAGATCAGGTTAGACGGACCAGGTTGTGATGAATAGTATGTTGCATGTCAGGATCAGGATTGAAAATATTCCTTTTGTTGCTTCTGTTGCAAACCTCTTCCTATTTTTTGGTGGGTCAGGAGCGTCATATACTTATTACTCTGCAGGTTGAAGACACCCCTTTAAGAGAAGTACTTGACCTCATTGAAAATCAAACCAATCTGAACTTTTCATACAGTTCCAGGCTTATCAATGATCAGGACCCTGTGACCCTGCAGGTGAAAGAGGGTTCCCTTGACAAGGTCCTGGAATTGCTATTCGAAGGCCGGAGAGTAAGGTTTGAAATTGTGGAACGGCAGATCGTTTTAAAGAGGGCCCGCCGTTTAAAGGTCGATATGGAAACGACTATGATCACCAGGGGAAATGAGAATAGCTCAATGCAGTTCACCATTAGTGGTTATGTGAAGGATTTAAGGACTGGCGAGGTTCTTATCGGTGCGACGATTTCGATACCGGGTGGATTGGTAGGGACCATCAGCAACAATTATGGGTTCTATTCCCTTACCCTGAAGAGGGAGGTGGAACAACTATTCTGCTCTTATGTGGGGTATCGGCTTATGGTGATAAAGTCAATTGGCAGGGACAACCAAACCATCCATTTTACCATGGAGAAGGAGGTGGCCCGGTTAAGTGAGGTCACCATTATTTCCGGTGAGCAGGATAATATCATCCGCACTTCCAGAAGCTCAGAAAAACGGATCAAGCCCGAAGCAATTCGGAAAATGCCAGCCCTGTTTGGGGAGAAAGATGTGATCAAATCACTTGCAGCCATTCCGGGTATAAAGTTTTTCGGGGATGGCTCTACTATTTTCTATGTGAGGGGAGGCAGCAGGGATCAGAACATGATCACCATTGATGAAGCCCCTGTATATAATCCTACACACCTGCTGGGATTTTTTAGCACCATCGTACCAGATGCCATTAAGGATGTAAAGATCTACAAAGGGGATTTCCCCGCCAATTATGGAGGCAGGCTCTCCTCCCTGATCGATATCCGGACCAAGGATGGGAATATGAACTATTTCGGCATGGATGGTAGCCTGGGATTGCTCTCCTCGCGACTCTCACTTGAGGGACCCATCTGGAAAGAACATATATCTTTTTTCGTTTCCGGAAGACGTTCTTACATAACCCGACCATTGCAGTCCTTTAACGACAGAATCAATGACCTTCATTTTTCAGATTTTCATTTGAAGCTTAACTACAATATCAATTCGAAAAACAGGGTATTTCTTGCCATATACAGGGGAGTGGATAATTTTGAGCAGCAGAACAGCACTGAAGTGTCCTCCGGGATTAACTGGCAAAATAGTACCACAACTCTCAGGTGGAATCACCTCTTTACCGACCAGCTTTTTTCCAACCTGACCCTGCTTGGATCCCGGTATGATTACTACCTTAATTCGCATATTGAGAACAACGATTACTGGAATTCGCACATCGATAACGTGAGCTTGAAGTATGATTTCACTTGGTATATAAGGCCTGCAAATACTTTCCGGTTTGGAATTCTGACTACCCGGCATTTCCATAATCCCGGAAACTTCTACAGGGGTGGGAAAGAGTTTGATCCCGGATTGGACCTCTCCGTTAAACATAACCGGGAGGTTGCATTATATGCTTCCGACCAGTTGATCATCAACAATGAACTTTCCCTAAGAGCAGGATTGAGGCTCACCCTTTGGCAGAACCTGGGACCCGCTACTGAATATGATATTGTACCTGCCATTGGTGGTGACTTTGCCAGGGACAGTCTGGCTATTATCGAATATTCAGCAGATAAGGTGTACCACCATGCCCTTTCCCTTGATCCAAGGTTAAGTATGGTCTACCAGCCTGGAACACGCCATATATTCAAAATGAGTTACAGCCGAACCAGCCAGTTCCAATACCTGATTACCAACTCCATTAGTCCCTTTACTTCCCTGGAGGTCTGGCTCCCATCGGGCCCCAATGTGAAGCCCCAATTTGCTGATCAGTTTACCCTGGGGTATACACACAGGTTTGATAATCCTGGTCTTAGCTTCGAGATTGAAGCCTATTATAAACATATGATGAATCTTATCGATTACCGGGATCATGCCCGGATGCTCATGAATCCACTGGTTGAGTATGAATTAAGGTTTGGAGACGGATATGGATACGGATTGGAAATGATCCTGAACAGGGAATACGGCAAGCTAAGTGGTTGGGTCTCCTATACGCTCTCAAGGGCTATCTCTCATGTGGAAGAGATCAATGGAGGAAATCCCTATTCAGCCTATTCAGACCGTCCCCACGATGTATCCTTTTATCTTTCATGGTCAATAAACCGGAGACTCACCCTTACCGGGAATTTTATATATATGACCGGTGCACCTTTTACCACTCCCACTGGGTTCTACTATTATGACAACCACCAGGTTCCCATATACGCTGAACGCAATAACGACAGGCTACCGGATTATCACCGAATGGATGTGGCATTGAACTGGCACCTGAGTAAGCCCGAACGAAAATTTCAGCACGAACTGATCTTTTCCGTTTTCAACCTCTATAACCGCAAGAATCCTGTGGCTTTACATTTC
>SDBT01019837.1_pt1 | contig 10531 bp, 4 predicted proteins | sample 2277101 | NCBI WGS metagenome assembly SDBT01 (sample SAMN10404973, study PRJNA504765) | marine sediment metagenome | isolation source: marine sediment core GS10_PC15, 103 cmbsf | place: Arctic Ocean: Southern Knipovich Ridge | collected 2010
AAAGATATTAAGGATATCAAAGTAACTGGAAATGAGGTAAATATCCCTGGAGATTACTTGATAGAGCCTGGTCAAGAAGTTTATCCAACTGGAATTGATGAGGAATTTGAACATAGGATTATATTTGAACCTGAAATCACTCTTCCAGATGAAGAAGTATATCTATCAGATTTTCCTGGAGTCCTGTATGAAAACAATGGTATACACCTAAAAAATGGATACAGATTTCTCCTTTTAACTTTGAATCCAGTCCAACATGAGGCAGGAAAGCTAGCTTATTATGATGAAATGACAGTTACGATAGAACTAAAACCAGGATCTGCAATAAAGAACTTTCGTGGAGGCGACGTAGAGGATATACTTGGTTTCGATTTTGTCAATCCCGGTGACATAGATACATATCCAAAAGTTGAAAAAAGAGATGGTGAATCCTATGAATATGTTATCATTACAACTGAAGAATATAGGGATGTTTTCCAGAGGTTAGCTGACTGGAAATCAACAAGGGGCTCTATCAGGTTTCCTCTAAATATCAGTGCCACCGCTGAACCTAATAATATAACAGGTTATGTTAATTATCTTAATGGCTCCATAGGTGGTGGTTTTAATATTTTTTTGGATTCTTTGAGTACAAAAGTTGTTCTGCTTGAAAATATCACAAGTAACAGTAGTTATTGGTATGATGGTCTTTGGGGTGATGGTGGAGATATAAATATTTTTAATGATACACAGTGTCAGATACGTAATTTTGTAAAGATGGCTTATAGCAACTGGGGTACTGAGTATGTGTTATTGGGCGGAGATGCTGATGAACCAATAATTCCATGTAGAAAAATGCAGACAAAATTTGCCTGTGACATGTATTATGGTTGCCTTGATGGTAACTGGGATAATGATAGTGACGGGATTTTCGGTGAAGATCCATTGAATTCCGTTGGTGAAGAGGCTGATTTTTTCGCAGAAGTTTATATTGGAAGAGCTCCGGTCGATAGTTTGACTGAGGCAAATAATTTTGTAAATAAGACAATTGCTTATGAACAATCAACAACTCAAGATGAAGGCTATTTAAAAAATTCATTGATGATGGGAAACACATTAGATCTCATTACAGAAGGTGGTACCGCACTTGATGCAGTAACAGAGATTATCCCACAGTTTTCACATGAGAGGATATATACAAGAGATGGGACAAAAAATAAAAGCCGCATGATTGAAATTATGAATGAAGGAGTGCATATTGTCAATTATGATGGCCACTCGAGTCCAAATGGATTTTATGGTATTAACCAAAATGATGTTAAGGATCTTATAAATGATGAGTATTTTTTGATATATAGTACAGGCTGTGACACAGGAAAGTTTGATAATAATGATGCAATTGGGGAGACGTTTGTCACTTCATCTGGTGGAGCATTTGCATTCATTGGAAACTCAAAAAAAGGTTGGTATTCGCCAGGATCTATAAATGGGCATAGTAGAATACTTCACCGATCGTTTTTCAATGTTTTAACACAAACCACACATCTCGGTAAGGCGTTGCAATATTCAAAAGAACAAGTTTCTATTGGATATTTGCGTTATGGTTATCGTCTCAACATCTTAGGTGATCCTGAAACACAACTAAAAATAAATATTACAACACCAACAGCTCATTTCACCACACCAATCAGTGAAGGTGAATATCTTGTATTTCCACCAACACATAGTGGTATCATAGAAATCAATGGAACAGCAAAAAGAGGTGATGCGCCAGGTTCTACTTTTAAAAACTTTACAGTTGAATATGGAATGGGGTTAGATCCACAGAATTGGTCAACCTTAGGTATCGTATTATATAACAATGGTATGGCTGAAATCGATAACGGGCTCTTAACAGCTTGGGATACCACTCTTGTAGATGAAGGACCCATTACACTTCGACTCACTGTAAATGATAATGATGGGCAAATTGGAAGAGATTGGATTAGACTCTTTATCGCCAATACACCAAGTGTTCATAATATCAACAAGAATAAAAATTATACATCAATACAAGCTGCAGTAGATGATGCTAACAGGGGAGACACTCTTTTATTAGGAAATCGTACCTATTATGAGAATGTCAGAATCAAAAAAAAGATATTCGATGGCAATAATACAATATCGTTAATAGGAGAAGATAGGGAGGGGGTAATTATTGATGGCTGTGGGATACGAAACGTTGTAGAAATATATGAATTTGGAGTGAATTTACATAACATTACTATAACAAATAGTGGAAACCGCGGTGGGTGCAACGCAGGTATTATAATATATAGATCAAAATATCACAACATCTCTAAAATAAATATTATGAATAATACTATTGGTATATTAGTTGATACCGGAGAAAGAAATATTATTAAAGATTGTGACATATTTTCAAATGATTTAGGAATAACGGTTAATGAACAATCAATTGATAATCTTATTTACAATAATTTTTTCAACAACACAAACAACGCCCTAGATAAGGGAAATAATATCTGGAATATTTCTAAGACACTTGGGACAAATATTATTGGTGGACCATATCTTGGTGGTAACTTTTGGAGTGATTCCATTGGTGATGATGTAGATGGTGATGGCATTGGAGAAACACCATACGACATCCCTCCTAATGGCATAAATATTGATCAGCTTCCATTATGGAAACTAAAACCTGCATCTATCATTTCATTACGAAGTGGTAAAGACCATGCTGGTACAATGTATTGGATAGACTTAAATTCCTTTCCACTTATCGAACCACGGTTAGGCGGTGTGGAGTTAATTGAATTTAATCTGAGCTGTTCAGTTAGTTTAGTTTCAGCTTCAGTTGAGTGTTTACTAAACGATGAATATGATCCAGCGATTTCAGTTACATATGTTGATCAGGATACAATAAGGGTTTATTTTGATCCACCTCTTCCAGATCAGGATGTTTCATTGATTACATTGGGTGGAAACGCATCTGGCAGCTGCTATGTCCGGGTGTTAACTGGAGAAATCTACTACAATGGAATTATTACTATAGACGATACTATTCCTATTATAGAGCGTTTTGGTCAAATGGTAACTGCATCAAATTTCAGGTATGATATTAACACGGATGGTTCTATTACTACAGCTGATTATACATCTGTTAAGCAGCGACTTGGAAACATGTGTCCATATATCTAATGAAAAACCAAATAAATAAAATAATATAAATATTTAAAACAATATAAACATAGACAACACTAAATGATTTAGACGATAAAATCAGATAAAAAAAAATTTACAGATATGGAGGCAAAATAAGATGAATAATGGTAGATTTAGAAAAACGCTTGTAGTAGGAATAATATTGTTGTTTTTGGGAACTAGTATCGTGCCGGGTAACGATATTGTGGATGATGTATTTGAAAATGAGATAAATATTGATAACATAAGATATGACGACAATACAATGATTTTCCATTTTGACTTTGATGAACCAATTATTGAAGAAAGAGGAAAGTATCATATCGTTAAGATGGGCGATTTGTCAAATTATGAGGCATCTGGTAAACCGGTCTTACCTTTTAAATCATTAAAAATTTTGTTACCCTTTGGTAAAGATATTAAGGATATCAAAGTAACTGGAAATGAAATAGATATCCATGGAGAATATTTGATTGAACCTGGGCAAGAAGCTTATCCAACTGGGATTGATGAGGAATGCAATCATGAAAGTATAATTGAACCTGAATTTACTCTTCCAGATGAAGCAGTATATGCATCTGTTTTTCCTGGAGTCACGTATGAAAACAATGGCATACAACTAAAAAAAGGATACAGAATTCTCCTATTAACTTTATATCCAGTTCAACATAAGGCAGGAAATTTATTCTCATATGATGAAATGACTGTTACAGTATATATCAAAGCTGGATCTGCAACAAAGAACTTTCGTGGAGGCGACATAGAGGATATACTTGGATTTGATTTAGTCAATCCAAAAATTATAGATACATATCCAAAAGTTGAAAATAGAGATGGTGAAACCTATGAATATGTTATCATTACTACTGAAGAATATAGGGATGTTTTCCAGAGGTTAGCTGACTGGAAATCAACAAGGGGCTCTATCATGTTTCCTCGGAATTTAATTTTCACCGCTGAACCTAATAATATAACAGGTGATGTTAATTATCTTAATGGCTCCGTGGGTGGTGGTTTAGATATTTTTTTGGATTCTTTGAGTACCAAGGTTGTTCTGCTTGAAAATATCACAGGTAACAGTAGTTTTTGGTATGATGGCTTTTGGGGTGATGGTGGTGATGTAAATATTTTTAATGATACACAGTGTCAGATAAGAAATTTTATAAAGATGGCGTATAATAACTGGGGTACTGAGTATGTATTGCTGGGTGGTGATGCTGATGAACCAGTGATACCATGTAGAAAAATGGGTCCGTTGTTTGACAGAAAAATTCCTTGTGATATGTATTATGGTTGTCTTGATGGCAACTGGGATAATGATAGTGATGGAAAATTTGGTGAAGAGCCACCTGATTCTATTGATGACGAGGCTGATTTATTTGCTGAAGTTTATATAGGTAGAGCACCAGTTGATTCACAGTGGGAGGCAAATAATTTTGTGAATAAGACGATTGCATATGAAAATGCCACTGCCAATAATGAGAGCTATTTGCAAAACGCGTTAATGTTAGGAGCACGCTTGGATGCTAGAACTGAAGGAGGTAATTCGAAGGATGCTGTTACTGAAATCATCCCACAATATACTACTACAAAAATATATGATAGGGATGGAACGCGTAATAAAAGTAAAATTATTGATGAAATGCAAAATGGAACACATATCGTAAATTATGTTGGTCATGCTACTTCTAGTGCTTTTTTTGGGATAAATAAAAATGACGCATATAATCTTATGAATGACAAATACTTTCTTATATACAATTTCGGTTGTAATGCTGGGAGATTTGACAGCGACGATTGTATCGGTGAGCATTTTGTTACGGCATCTGGTGGAGCGTTTGCTTTTATAGGTAACTCAAGAGTTGGATGGTACCATTATGGATCAATAAATGGACCAAGCGATAAATTTGACAGATCGTTTTTTAAGGTTTTAATGAATCAATCATTGAATGCTTCAAATCTCGGTAAAGCATTGCAATATTCAAAAGAAATGATGAATGGACATTTTTTACAGCGATTTATTTATTACACTCTCAATCTACTGGGTGATCCAGAGACTCAAATCAAAACAAATATCACCACTCCAACTGCTCGTTTTGACACACCTATTGATCACGGCCAATATATATTACTCCCACCAACGTATGAAGGAGTTGTAAATATCACTGGTATGGCTAGGAGAGGAAATGCACCTGGTTCCACGTTTAATCATTATTTTATCGAATACGGGAAAGGATTAGAACCTACTGAATGGTCATCTGATGGAATATCGCTCGTTAATAATGGCAGTAATGAAATTATACGGGGAACATTGGCTACATGTGATGCCTATCAGTTGGATAGCGGTCTTCATACTTTTAGACTAACTGTATACAATAATAATAGTCGAATTAGCCAAGATTATATTAAATTTTTTATTGCTCATACCAGAAGTGTTCATAATATAGCCAAGGATAAATATTATGTGTCTATTCAAGGCGCTGTCGACGATGCTGATGAAGGAGATTCAATCTTTGTAGGAAACAATCGCACATACTATGAGAGAGTAATAATACTAACTCAAGATAACTTAAATTTGATTGGAGAAGATACAATTATTGACACCTATGGACTCGGTTCTCCTACAGTTTACATAGCGCAGTATTCTTTACATGTAAAGTTCAGTGGATTTATTATTGATAGCCTAAATCTTGATAGAACATTTGAAAGCACTATTTCTGGAAACAACATTCATAAAATATTTATGACGCGTTCGGGAAATAATATCATAAAAAATAACACTATCTATGAATCAAGTATAGGAATAAGTCTCACAAATTCTCATGGCAATACCATTGTCAATAATCTAATCACAAATAACCAAAAAGGGATTAATTCAAAATCTAGTATTAATAATCTTATCTACAACAACATATTCAACAATACAATAAACGCTCATGATGAAGGAAATAATATCTGGAGTATTACAAAAACGCTAGGGACAAACATTATTGGTGGACCATATATTGGTGGTAACTTTTGGAGTGATTCAATTGGTGATGATGTGGATGGTGATGGTATCGGAGATACACCATATGATGTTCCTCCAGATGGAAGAAATGTTGATCAGCTTCCATTATGGAAACTAAAACCTGCATTTATTCTATCAGCACGGAGTGGTAGAGACCATGCTGGCATTATGTATTGGCTTGACTTAGATTCCTCAAATCATATTGAACCACGGTTAGGTGGTATGGAGTTAATTGAATTTAATCTGAGCTGTTCAGTAAGTTTAGTTTCAGCTTCAGTTGAATGTTTAATAAACCAAGGATATGATCCAACGATTTCAGTTGCTTATGTTGATCAGGATACGATAGAGGTTCATTTTGATCCACCTCTTCCAGATCAGGATGTTTCATTGATTACATTGGGTGGAAATGCCTCTGACAGCTACTACGCCCGGGTGTTAACTGGAGATATCTACTACGATGGAATTATTGCTATAGAAGATATTTGGCCTATTATGGACCGTCTTGGTCAAATAGTAACAACATCAAATTTCAGGTATGATATCAACACGGACGGTTTTATTACTTCATCTGATTATGCATCTGTTAAGCAACGACTTGGAAATACCTGTCCAAATATCCAATGAAGAACCTGTGATAATATCATTTATAAAATGTTGTTAGTGAAAAACCAAATAATTTAGACGATGGAAATCGGATAAAAAAATTTACAGATATGGAGGCAAAATAAGATGAATAATAGTAGATTTAGAAAAACGTCGGAAATTGGTTTTTCGTCATATCTTTACAAACTTCATAGCAGAAAATAAAATGGGCCAAGCCGGAATTGAACCGGCGACCTCCGCGTTGTAAGCGCGACGTCATAACCACTAGACCACTGGCCCTTACTTGCAGTACGACATCTATTAATATGTTATATGTTTTAAGGTACAAATACTAAAAATCAAGATCAATAACTAAAATACTATCACATTTTATAATCAATGTACAGTGATTGGAATCTACTGAATATCAAATGTCATACCTGGCAGATTTTGATTCTAAGATTCCTTTTTCATCTCATGGCGTATCCACCAGATGCCTCCTAAAGCCATAGGAATTCCGAAGATTATTGCAATCCAGATTATTGCCCAAAGATAAGAATACGCGAGATAGTCAAATTTCCACGTTGAAACAGCCACACCCCATTTTCCATCAATGAACACCTTAATGCAGAACACAATAAAGATCAAAAATGATACTCCTCCACCTGTATCTGACCTGCGCGAACGTTTGCCAAAAAGATGTGCACACCGGTATTCTTTCCTTTCCTTATCAGGTAATTTTTTCCACCATAGAAAATATGTAGCCGCTGCAGCTATAATTACCGGGATTCCAATGTAGATAAATAACCAGAAAATTAAATGTAATAAAAAAGGTATGATATGCCCCATTGCCCATTGACCTAAAATCGTAGGTACAAGACCAGTTACTTGAGCTTCTCCTACGAACCATCTAATGACAAGAATTGCACCTATCAATGCCAAAATAGCTCCTACTACAAAAATAATAAGCATTTTCCAATGATTTCTCAAGAATTTTTTCCAGATCTTTTCACCTTTTTCCGACTCAGTTTTCGCTATCATAAATTTCCTCTCCCTATGTTATTAACGAATATGGTTTGTGTTTATAAAGTTTTAAATTTCATACCTAGCAGGTTTTTTAATCAAATGTACAAGTTTCATATGTCCTTGAACTTTTCTGATGCAGGCTCTCCACCAATCCCCCAATGCGATTTAGGGATTTCATTTACAATTACATCCACAGCCTGTTCTGGAATACCCAAGTCAACAAATACCTGAGTAATATTTTGAATCACGGTTTTCGCTTTTTCTTCTCCAAAACCTTTCCATACATTTACTTGAACAATTGGCATTTTTTTTATATCTCCCTATAAAATTTATGATTCTGTGCTAGATTATAAATGTTTAGACTCTAATCAATGTACAGTAATGAGAGATTAAGAGTAGTATTACCTTTTATGATTAGAGTTTGCCAGATATCATAACAATGTCTTGTAGACTTTTGATTAATTAAATTTTTAATTTTTACATATTAATATTAACCTATCTAGGATGTGAGAAAAATTTAAATTTCATTATTTTATTGTCTTTAATGGGTAGAACTATGAGAAAGAATATAATTAGAAGTCTTTTTGTTGGAATTATTATTTGTGTATTGTTGAATGGTGCTGTAGGTTCAATAGTGAGCATCTCGTCACCAGAACAAACCCCAGAATCAGGAAACGATGAATGTCCATGTCTATATGGTTTGATTAGTGAAGAAGAACAAAAAGAATCAGAAGAACCATACAATGTAATCCTTGAAGATATCCCAGAGGAATGGGATTGGCGAGATGTTGATGGAGAGGATTGGACGACACCGATTAAAGATCAACTGCAAGATATCTGCGGGAGTTGTTGGGCTTTTGGAGCTCTGGGTGGCCTTGAAGCTATGATTAAAATATGGAACGATAACCCCATAGCTGATGTTGATCTTTCAGAACAATATATGCTGTCATGTTCACCAGGTGATTGTAATGGTTGGTATTGGATGCAGACATTAAATTGGATTCAGTATCATGGTGCAATCCCAGAAGACTGCCTACCATATGAGGCCGATGATACCATCCCCTGTGAAGATAAATGTGATGAGTGGGGGGAGCTTTTAGTTGGAGTTGAGAGTTATCATAAAGTTACATCTAATGCCTCGGTGATACAAAGTGCCCTAGTTGAGCATGGCCCTCTTCCTGCATCAATGGATGTCTATGAGGATTTCTACCCTGAATGGGAGGGCGGAGTCTATGAATATACCTGGGGTGACTTTGTCTTTGGACACTGTGTCACCATTGTTGGCTATAACAACTCTTGGGGCGGTCCTGATGAAGGATACTGGATTGTAAAAAATAGCTGGGGAACTGAATGGGGTGAGGATGGATGGTTCCGTATAGCCTATGGTCAATGTGATATAGAGAAAGGAGTGTATTATTATTCTAACCCGAATTATGCAGAAGATAAGCCCGAGACCCCTTCTGGACCTTCGAGTGGAAGCCCGGGTGTGGAATATACATTTTCCTCATCAGCTGTTGATCCCGACGATGATGGCATCAAATATTGTTTTGACTGGGGAGATGGTAATACAAGTTGGTCAGGGCTTGTTACTTCTGGCGAACCTGTTTCAATGAGTTACATTTGGGAAGAAGAAGGCGCCTATGATGTGAAGGTTATGGTTCGTGATGAACATAACTTAGAAAGCCCCTGGTCTGATCCGTTACCCGTTGAAATGCCAAAGAATAAAGTTGTTGTTTTAAATCCTTTTTTGCAGACTCTTTTTCAACGATTTTCTCGATTAATTTTTCCCCATAATAACATTATCAGTATATAATGATAATACATATTTTCCCCTTACAAACTCCCATCATTGTACAGTGATTAGACTCTCATCATAGACTCTTGATGAATTATTTAATAAACAATTGCAAAATATAATATTTTGATATATATTGTAAATTTTCTTTTAGTCAAATCTTTTCAAAAAACATGTAAATCTATATATAAAGTTTTATATAATATAAATTTGTTTTATAATTGTTGATATAATGAATAATATAATAAAATCATATACATTAAAAACAACGGCAATAGTGATCATACTCTTCTTGATCTCGACCAACTCTATTTCATCAAATGAAGATTTCAATGAACAATCTTCAATAATAAATAATATAAAAGAAAACCATCAAATATTAAACAATCAAAAGAATGAAAATTCAGTGATTTGTGGATATGTATCTGATATAGAGACAGGAGATCCACTTGAAGATGTCTTTGTAGAACAATATTGGGAGGATCTACAAGGGAACTCTGGTTGGAATTCTACATATACTGATTCAACTGGTTTATATTATATCAATACTAATGAAGTATTTTTTCGTCTGTATTTTCATGTAGATAATTATTTTTATGAATACTCTCCTGAATTATATATTGAAGATGGTGAGGTATTATGGTATAATATCTCTATGACACCCTACCCGGAAGTCTCAGTTTTCTTTAAAGGATATATCACTGACGATAAAACCGGGGAATCAATTGAAGGAGTTCAGATTAATATCGACTGGAATGATGAAGGTAATTATTGGTATAACTATACAGAATCTAATTCATCAGGATATTACTTTACGAGATTAAAGATTTCCAGTTTTGAAAACTTTATTTTATCATTCACATCACCTCATTCTATACATATCATAAAATATTCAACACCTGGAAGCCACCGCTTCCTTCAGGCGGCTTCCAGCA
>SDBT01019838.1_pt1 | contig 10531 bp, 20 predicted proteins | sample 2277101 | NCBI WGS metagenome assembly SDBT01 (sample SAMN10404973, study PRJNA504765) | marine sediment metagenome | isolation source: marine sediment core GS10_PC15, 103 cmbsf | place: Arctic Ocean: Southern Knipovich Ridge | collected 2010
TTTAAGGAGAATGGGTGATGACTGCTAAAGAACTAATCGAAAGGTTACAGACCTTACCGCCCGATATGGACGTACTGGAAATAGACCTTGACGAAATGGGGCTTATGGATGTGGCTGTTAAAATCTATCCTGATTTTAGAAAGCTTGTGGAAATAATGCGCGGGGTGCAAAATCTAAAGCCGTTTACTGCATCAGACACCGAGCATCCAAAGGAGGGGTGATGTATACAATAAGCCAAAATGAGGTTGCACCGTATTGGGCGGTTAATTTCCATACAAAACCGTCTGATGAGCAAATTGCCGGGGCGAGAAAATTTATAGAAGGGGCTACCGAGAAATGGACAAAAGCTCGTGCGGCGCATGACAGAGACTCAATTGAAATTAGTCTTTTCGCAAAGGTATGAGGAGGGATCGATGAAAAAGATATTTACGGGGTGGGTAGGGAACTTTGCCATTAATAAGTTAGTATGGGATAGCTACGCATATCGAGGAGTTGGAAAAACACTATCATTTCCAGAAGTTACCCAGAAAAAAGGCAATCTAACTAACCGATGTGATAATGATTGGCCTCCCATAAAGGTAAAGATAACCATAGAGGTGATGAAATGACGATAGAGGCAGAACTAGAAAACATAAAAGAAAGGCTAACCGCGCTGGAAAACAATCTAAGGGAAACCGTTGAGCTTGGTGGAGAGCAAGTAGCACTGACTAAGAAGGCGTTGGACATCCTTGATGAAAAGATAAGTGCCATTGTGAATGAACATTATAAAAATGGCTTACTGCAATGACCCCAGAACAACTATCAGCACTGGCAGGGGTGATGGGATATCCGGTATACACCCAAGACTTTTACGAATTTAATGTCGAGCAATGCACTTATCCCTGTGTAATAAAACACGATGATGGTGATTTGGAAATAGTTATAACCGATGATGATTGGGGAGATTGGCAACCGCATAAGGACTTGAACCAAGCGTTACCGCTATTGTGGAAAATGGAACTGAGAATAGTGGTAGTACCACAAACAAACGGTAAGTTATGGGTAGAAATAGAAAATGGTTACGACGCAGATAAAATGACATTCTTTTGCGAAAAAGAATATCTTGCCTCAGATATATGTGTAGTTATATTGGAGAGATTATGAATAAAGCTATTAAGGGCTATTATGATGGTGAGGAGATTACTATTACAGAAGGTTATATAGACGCATTGAAAAACTTAATGCTTGAGGAATTGATGATGATGCAAAAGGCGCATCCTGATTTTGCTGATTGTTGGTCATGGGGTAAATGTACTGTCGGTGATCTAGCAGGTATGAAACGATTAGATTTTGAATACGGTGGGGAAGAGGATAAGCCTGAAGATATGGATAGCGTTGTACAAGTTTTTATAACGGGGGGAAAAGATAATGGTAGAAGAGTTAAGATTATGTCATGATTGTAATGCTGAACCGGGACAGGCGCATTTATCTGGTTGCGATACGGAGCAGTGTTCTGTTTGTGGTGGGCAGTATATTCAATGTGGTTGTGCGGGACACGACTCTGCCTTTGCCCGATGGACAGGGCTATGGCCGGGATTTGCAGAAGCAAAGTGTTTAGGCATGGATTTAAATGAATTTCATATGAGTGGGACAAGTAATATATTTTTTATAAAACCGAAACATGTCGGGGTGTAGCTCAGTCTGGTTAGAGTATCCGTTTTGGAAGCGGAAAGTCGGAAGTTCGAATCCTCCCACCCCGACCAAAAATGAATACTACTCCCGTAGCCGAATTGGTATAGGCGACAGATTTAGAATCTGTAATTTGTAAGTTCGAATCTTACCGGGAGTACCAAAAAGATGGAAGGTTATATTATATTGCGGAGTAGAGCAGTTGGTAGCTCATCGGTCTCATAAGCCGAAGGTCGTCGATTCAAGTCCGACCTCCGCAACCAAGTTTTAAATAAGATGAGGATATAGATGGTAGATAAAAAAGATATATGCATGTGTGCTAAGAAACGTTTAGAGCGAGAGATAACGTACCCCATCCTTATGCAACCTAAGCTTGATGGTGTGCGTGGTATATACAAAATAAAACACCAACGTTTCTATACTCGTACGGGTAAACGTATTGAAGGTTTACCAACACTAGAAAAAGCATTAAAAAAATATAAGTTTAAATGTGATTTAGATGGTGAGTTCTTAGCAGAAGAAATGACATTTAATAAACTAAGTGGGGTAGTGCGTAGACTTAAAGACCAAGTATCTCCTCTTGAGAAAGAAGTGGTTTTTCATTGTTTTGATATATTTGATGAGTATCCTTATTTAGATCGACTTACGTATATTAATACAAAACTTAAAAAACAAACAGCTAAATGTGATAAAATAAAATATATCGCTCCAACTATTACAGTTAATAATAGGGAGGAAGAGGAAAAAGTACATAAAGAGTTTAGTTTAATTTCAGAAGGTTCAATATATAGAACTCGTGAAGGCCTATATAAAATTGGTAAAGTGGTACAACTATTAAAACGAAAAGACTTTAAATATATGGAAGTTGAGATTATAGACTTGGTAGAAGGTACAGGTAAGTATGTTGGTATGCTTGGTGCTTTTTCAGTAGCTATAAAATATAAGGGTGCATACGTTGGCGTATTTACCGTTGGTTCAGGACTTACTGATAAACAGAGAGTAGGGTATTGGGGCGATAATTCTCTTATAAAGAAAAAAGTAATAGTTAAATATGATGAGGTATCCGAGTATGGTATACCACGCTTTCCTAGATTTAAAGAGGTTGTAGAATAATCTATAAAGGAGGATATAGAATGGGAGTATTAATATATAGTTTATATATAGCAGGAAGTCTTTGTTTTTTTATTGGGAGTGTGCTTAGTCTAATTCAAGTTTTAAATTAAACGAGGAGAATCCTAATGACTGAAAGTACATCAATTATATCACCGGAGAAGCTACTGGCACTAGCGGTAATAGAAAAGGCGGTAAAGGATTATAAGCGCGGCAGACTTAGTGCGAAACGATTTCTATTCCCTGATGATGGTGATAATAGTATGATGGCATATTTATGGACGCAGTTAGCGGAAGTGTCGTTATATTCAATTCAGAAACGACTAAAAGATGAGGGATAATAATGAGTAACATAGAACGTGCTGGCAATATCATCTGGCGATGCGATGCTTACAATCGGTCTCTTCGCCATTTTGGGGCAGGTTCTATTGTGCTTACAGATAAGGAATGTCGCCAGCTTGCGAAGGTTGGGCAGCGTTCATATGAAACCCTCCGCGCAAATTTTGCAAGGGGCGAAAGGGGCGAACCGACCACACTTCAAGAGCAAGCAAAGGTGGCAAGAGGGGCCCTTGTTGATTTCATTGTCGAGTTTGCAGAGACAACGGGGATCGCTAAAATCGCCAAGTGGTTGCTACAATTCATGTCTCCCAAAAAGGAGGGGAAGTGAGCCGGAATAAAACCAGTGCGAAAAATGGAAGGACTGCAGGAACTTACATATACGGCGAACATCCTTTTAAGAAAGCGGCGGAGGCGATGTTTATAGTGCAGAGATTACCGATATCCAGGCTAATTTTGTACAGCGATACGGGAACCGGTATGACTTATATTACACAATCACAGCGGAAAACACGGGCAATGTCGATGTAGAGCTATGGGTGAAGCTGAAATTATCCGGTACTTTTTACGATTCCGTCTATTGGGTATTGCCAATAACTGAAAAAGACCTTTGGGAATTTAGCGGTTTTATTATCGCTGCTGGCGAAATGATATATAAAGGAGATAAAATAAATGACTGAAACAAAACAGAAATCTAAAAAGAAATATAATCCTAGCAAAAACTGGAGGATGTCGCCGGTAGATATCACGTTGGAGCTGCTACCGTGCGGTTGCCAAAAACATAATAAGCGGGATTTATTTATAGCGAAACGCGGATGTGTCCATTTTGATGAGATGTCAATAAGAGCAAAGCCGTCTAATCGTGCGGATACTATAAATTGAATAGTGATAATATTGACCAAAAGAAACCTGTATTCAAATTTAAACAGTTTGGAGGATGGTTTCTTAGTCAAGAGACGGGATGGATTAGAATAGACGAAGATGGTCTGCCTTTAGATGCAAAAGACGAAAAGGCGTATCAAAGAGTTTGGGAGCGAACAATAAAAGAATATGAGCACTACAGATAAAAAATTAGTAACAGTAACGACAAGAATCCGTCAAGACCTATTGGAAAAAGTTAACGAAGTAATTGAACAACGAAAGGTTTCAAAGGTTTTAATTTTTAATATAGCATTAGAAGAGTATTTTGAAAAGACCCGTAAGCACGTTGCCCAGTAACATTCAGTCCTATTTCAAGGAGCATGCTTTTATAATGCTTGATGAACTAAAGAGTAATAGGTTATCCGTTGTACTTATAGAGGGAAATGACCCATCGTCCGGAGCAAAAATACGAGTAGCAGAAGGGTACAATCCAGAGTGGTACAGCCAACTAGCAGAGGACATATCCAGCAGGTATAACTATATTAAAAGAAGAAAAAGGAGTAGTTATAAAAATAAAACTGGCGGTAGTATAAGAAAAAGGGTAACGGCAGCACTTGAAAGAATCAGTACTGGTAATGATAAAAACTACACGGGCAATAAGTTTAGTTATGATAGGGGACTTCGGGAGTTAATAAGGGACAGACTATTAGATGGGTATGATATCTATGTCGAGGGGTATTTCTACCATTCTATGCCGCCAGTAGAGGAAGTCGTTGCACATTTCGGATAGACAGAAAAAAAGGAACCATAAAAGGTATATGTTTGGTAGACAGTTACGCTTATTCGGCGTTTCGTTACCAGCACTAAAAAAGTACCAGATAAATCTATTCTATGATGATACTAAGCACGTAGACTATCCGGGCTGTTGGCACTATAGGTTATATCCCTCGTATTGGACGGACAAGCTAAAGAATACGATACGTAAACGTGATAGTTGGAAATGCCAAATGTGCGGTAGGCAGTGGACACCAGAGGAAAATAAAGGGGGAATCGGGCTAGACATACACCATATAGATTATAATAAGTGGAATTGTAATCCGGCTAATCTAATAAGTCTTTGTCATTCGCCTTGTCATACCAGAACTAATTTAGGTAGAGCGGGATGGATTATATTTTTTAAAGTCTTATTGGGAGGGAGACATGACTGAACCAATAATAAGTTTTGATGGGTCTAATCGGTTTTTATCTAATTTTTATAAAATACCAGTAAAAGTCGGAGGGATTATATATCCTACATCAGAGCATGCTTATCAAGCGCAAAAGACAATAGATATTGTTAAACGAAAAGATATTGCAAAATTACAGACGGCATCACAGGCGAAGCGTGCCGGACGAATTCTGGTATGCAGGAACGATTGGGATAAGGTTAAGGTAAGATTTATGAAACTAATCGTTTATCAAAAGTTTTTACAAAACACCCAACTTGCAGAACTATTAATAGCAACTAACGATGCTGAACTTATTGAAGGTAATTGGTGGGGCGATAGATTTTGGGGCGTGTGTGAAGGGGCTGGTAAAAACCATCTCGGAATAATTTTGATGATTGTACGAGATAGACTTAATTAAACACTAAGCATGCCTAAAATAAAACTGCATAGAACCGACCACACCATCGAAAAAAATATTGTGACCGGTATGATAACTAGCGATAAATTCCTATTAGGAATTATTCCTATGTACGACCCAAGCCTTATGGCAATACCATTTGCCAAGACGGTAGCGGGATGGTGCCTCGACTATTGGAAAGAATATGGTGAGGCACCCGGCATAAATATACAGCCGATATTTGAGAGCTATTCACGTAACGGATTAGATTCGGAACAGGCAGACCTTATAGCAGATTTTCTTGATAGTCTAAGTACGGAATACGAGAGAGCGGATAAACTGAATGCCGAATATCTGCTAGATCAAGCGGAGTCGCGTTTCAGGGGTAGAAGCTTAGAGATGCTAGGTGAGGATGTATTAGCCCATTTATCAAGGGGTGAGAAAACAGAGGCTGAAACGCTAGTGCGAGATTATAGACAAGTCGCACGCCCTGTATCTACCGGCATAAATCCTCTTACGGATGAGGATGCTATGAGAGAAGCATTAGATGAAAGAGAGGAGGATATACTGTTTAAGATGCCCGGCGCATTGGGTAAATTCTTAGGTGCGTTTGAGCGAGATATGTTAGTAGGTGTGATGGGAATGGAAAAAGCAGGGAAGTCTTTTACTCTATTAGAATTCGTGATGAGAGCAGTACGCAATATGTGTAACGTAGCTTACTTTATAGTAGGTGATATGACCCAGAAGCAGGTGCTAAGACGGGTAGGCTCGTATATTACTGGTAAGAATCATAAGAAAAGGGGTATCGTATTAGTACCGGTATTAGATTGTCATCATAATCAGGATGACTCGTGCCGCAAGCGCAACAGGGCATGCGACTTTGGGGTAATAGAAGAAAGCAGGGATGAGATACAAAAGATGACGCTGGAGGATGCGCCTAACTACAAGCCGTGTACTTATTGCGCTAGGGAGGAACCGAAGGCGTATAAAGGGGCAGTGTGGCATAAGGCGAAAATGATAGAAAAACTTACTTCCAATGAGGCGATAGAGGTTGGTAAGCGATTCGCCGGTCGGTTAGGCGGTAGAGGGATACGGCAAGTGGTATGGCCGGGTGGAACTAAAAGCGTACAGGATATAAAAGCACAATTGGATATGTGGGAGGATGGGGGTTTTATTCCTGATGTTATAATAATTGACTATGCCGATAACCTAGCACCAGAGGATAAGCGTAAGGATACGAGGCACCAGATAAATGAAACGTGGATGGCTATGCGTGCGTTGTCGCAGGAAAGGCACTGCCTCGTGATGACTGCTACGCAGACGGCGGCAACCAGTTATGAGAAAAAGAAGATAAGTATGAAGGACTTCAGTGAGGATAAAAGAAAGTATGGGCATTGTAATATGATGATAACCCTTAATCAGACTAGTAAGGAACGAAACGCGGGGATTATGCGAATAGGTACGATGTTCGTTAGAGAAGATGCGGCTAACCATGGCGTATGCACGGTATTAGAGTGCCGTGCGGTTTCCCGCCCGTATATCGGTTCATACCTATGAAGATTAAATTCTGTAAATGTAATTGTGGAGAACAAATAACGAATATCAAAAATACGTTTATTTTCGGACATCAACGAAGGAACAAGAAACTTTTGAAGAAAACAAAAGAGAAAATAAGACAATCTCAATTAGGTCGGGTGCCTTGGAATAAAGGACTTAAGTTAGAAGGGAGGCCGCACACTGAAGAAACAAAACAAAAGATAAGTAACACCAAAAAAGGTAAATATGCCGGTAAAGACTCTTATTGGTATGGTAAAAAGCATACACCAGAAGCTATACAAAAAATGAGCGAATCCCAAAAAGGCGAGAAAAATCCGAATTATGGGAAGCGGGGTAAGAAGCATAAACCAGAAAGTTTACAAAAAATGAGTAAGGCACAGACGATACGATTCCAAAATAACCCCGGCACTTTTACGGGTAAAAAACATACACCAGAATCCAAAGAAAAATTACGTATAGCAAATGTTGGAAAAAGACATTCTTTAAAAACCAAAAGAAAAATAGGGAAAGCCCATAAGGGTAAGGTCATGTCAATTGAAGCAAGACAAAAAATAGGTGCCGCCTTTAAAGGAGAAAAGCATCCTAATTGGCTTGGCGGTAAATCATTTGAGCCTTATGGAGTAGAATTTAATAGGGAGTTAAAAGAACGGGTACGAAAAAGAGATAATTATATCTGTCAGTTATGTCAGATAAAAGAAAATAGTGAGCGGCATAGCATCCATCACATAGACTACGATAAGAAGAATAATGACCCTAGAAACTTAATTACTTTATGTCGGCTTTGTCATATAAAAACTAATATAAATAGAAGACAATGGGAACTAACATTTAAACAGCTAAAACAAAAAGCGATATGATGGCGCGTCCGTATATTGGGAGTTATTTATGAAAACCAAACAGGGTAATTTACGCGTCTACGAGCTGTTTGCTGGGATCGGCGCACCACATGAAGCTATCCGACAAAACAACCTACCATATAAGGTTGTCGGGGCATGCGAAAAGGATAAATATGCAAGGGCTATTTATCGATATCAATTTAAACCTAAATTTGAGGTAGATCATGACGCAAAAGGGCTTCTTCCAACAACCGATTTCGACTGCCTCATTTTCGGATGGCCTTGCCAAGATAATAGCATTGCTGGAAAACGAGCCGGACAAAAAGAAGGAACGAGAAGCGGTTTACTTGGTGAGGCGGTTAGAATCCTACGGATTAAAAAGCCCTCTTATTTCATTGCTGAAAACGTGCCAGGACTTTTCTCTGTTAACAATGGTAATGACTTCTACGAAACAATTAGGATGTTCACCGACGTGGGGTATGACTGTCAATGGCAGGTACTTAATACAAGGTGGTTTCTCCCCCAAAATCGAGAGCGGATTTACATTGTCGGACATCTTAGAGAAAAACCCAGACCGAAAGTATTTCCTGTCACAGAAGATGATTGCAAGCCTATTGAATCATTCGGAACGTCACGAGGCAAAAGGAAACGGATTTGTAGCCCAAGTGTTAACGCGGGATACGGAAAAATGCGGGGAGGGGGAGAAATGTCCATTAAAGAAGATAACGGAATTATGAGAGTAGACGAAAACGCCCCGCATTATCAGGACAGGATTTATAGTGAGGAAGGTATATCACCGGCATTGCCGACAGGGGTCGGCGGCAATCACCAGCCGTTTGTGGCGCAAGCCTTAACCGAAACACGCACGGAGGAAGCTAAACAGGTACGGCGTGAAACAAAGGACAGGGATTTCTCACCACGCAGAGGCAAGGAACTTGTGCCGCGAAACGATGAAATAGGCAATACCGTAACGGCGGCGCAGGGTAAAGAGCATTTTATTGTTAAGGGACATTATGGGAATCAATCATTATCTGAAACATCATTAGCAGGTAGCTTGCAATCAGAAAATCAAGCCAATCCACAATCAGCAGGCACTACTTTAACTTTAGAAAATAACTCTATCCGTCGCCTCACCCCTATTGAGTGCGAACGCTTGCAGGGATTCAAGGACAACCACACCGCAAAAGGAATAGACGATAGCGGCAATGAGATAACCATATCGGATACGCAGCGATACAAAACGTGCGGCAATGCTATGAGCGTACCAGTTGTCAGGATGGTATTAGAAAGGTTAGTAAAAATAAAATAAAATAAATTTAATATAGTGACGTACAAACTCCGTATTATATAAGTGAAAGGGGGAAATATATGAAAGTTAAGACGATCAGACGGGAACTAGATAAAAAGTTTAAGAGGTTTCTGGAGTCGATAGACGATGCCCAAGTAAAAGAGCATGTAAAAAAGAATACGATAATAACTGGCGGTTGTATAGCTTCTATGTTAATAGGTGAAAAGGTTAACGACTACGACCTATATTTCAGAGATAAAGAAACGACTGCAATAGTCGCTGGGTACTACGCCAAAAAGTTCAAGGAACATTCATCAGCTTCTAATAAACCGGCTATGGAAGTTATTGATGATAACGGCAGAATAAAGATTATGGTTAAATCTGCCGGTATAGCATCTAGTGAGGAACCGACAGCGGTATACCGGTATTTTGAGACGCTACCGACAACCGAAGCAGACCGCGCCGGGGAATATATAAATGATATTGCTAAAGGCTTAGAGAAATCAGATAAGGATGAAAAGTATAAGCCTGTTTTTCTATCTAGTAATGCTATCACGCTGTCAGGTGATATCCAATTAGTTATTCGTTTCTACGGCTCACCAACCGATATTCATGATAACTTCGATTTTATCCACTGCACCAACTATTGGACTAGCTGGGATAATAAATTGGAATTGAATAAGGATGCGCTATCCTCATTAATAACTAAAGAACTAAGATATATGGGTTCTAAATATCCGTTATGCTCAATTATACGAACGAGAAAGTTCATACGGCGTGACTGGACGGTAAATGCTGGACAGTATCTTAAAATGGCTATGCAATTAAACAACCTCGACCTTTCCGATATTAAAATACTAGAAGAGCAGTTGATTGGAGTAGATGCCGCCTATTTTATGGAAGTGATGAGTAAATTAAAAGAAAAGGGAATGGATAAAGTTGATTCCGCGTATCTCGTAGAAGTTATAGACCGTATTTTTTAAGATGAAAGTAGAGGATAATTGATGCCTTTTATTTTTGAAAAGGATAATAAAGAAAAAGACGACAACTGGATAAAGTTGAATGCGGATATTGTTAATATGGGAATGCAATGTCGTAAGTTAGGAGAGAATCATCGTCCATATACACAAGGCATATATTTTAAAAAGGGTTATGCAGTTTATACAAATGGACATTTTATGGTTTATAAAAAAGTCGATAAAAAGGATGAAAACCTAAAAGCCATTGACGGTGAGTTATGGAATTTTGAAAATCATAAAAAACCCAAGAA
>SDBT01019839.1_pt1 | contig 10530 bp, 21 predicted proteins | sample 2277101 | NCBI WGS metagenome assembly SDBT01 (sample SAMN10404973, study PRJNA504765) | marine sediment metagenome | isolation source: marine sediment core GS10_PC15, 103 cmbsf | place: Arctic Ocean: Southern Knipovich Ridge | collected 2010
ACTTAAACAGGATATGCGGTGATTGAATGAGTGAAACAACAACGACCGATGCTGGTGCAGTCCGATTTATCCAAGGGATTGAGATTGACAAGAAGGTGCAAGCAGTGATAATCAAGGTGTGTGTCGATTACTCTGAGGTCTTTGAGGAATTGGATGACTGAACCGAAAACAGAGCAAGAGTGTCGCGAGGTGTTAAAAACGATGGCCAGTGGCAATATCGCAAAGGATGAAGGCGAACTCAAGACAATAGTGGATTGCGCCCCGCCCCCAACAACGCCCTATCCATACACTGAACAGCAGATAGAGGACTTCTGTGAGAAGTGGGGCAAGCCTTTAACGGGCAGCATGGCGGAGCCGGGCGACTGGTACAGGGCGGCGTTGCATGCTGCCGTACAGATAATCAGGCAGTTGCAGGGGCAAGGATGACAATAACCATATCTGACGATTTAGTATGTACTGCTGAGGAATTGCATGCTTCGTCATTTGGTGGGCCATGTGGATTTCTCCTGACGTGGTTAGATATGTTTGAACAGCCCGAAACTCAGGGCCACCAAACAACCAACAAGACAAAGATAGACGATCCTGAGGCAAACTGAGAGATTGATAATGACAGAAAACACCGAAAGCACGGATGAAACGAAGATGTTGCGGAATTTGTCCGATGGCGAGCTGCAGGCCAGGCTTAGGGCCTACGGAGGTATAAGATGGTTAAACACGCCAGAACACGGTGAAATGACACGCAGGCAGTGGGTGGCAAGGGGAGACACTGGTGGATAAACAAGAAAACACCAAAACAAGGCCATTGAACACAAAACAGTGTTACAAGTGTGGGCGAGCGATACATAGTCCGCCGTGGTGTACTGATGGGCTGTGTGGGGATTGCGAACCATACAGTATTTTGCCCACATTGTTCGGGTGTAAGGCTGTAATGGAAGAAATAGGGTAATGCCAAGCATAAAAGACGAAAGCACGGTAGAAGCCATAGCAAGGGCATTCTGTGGGCCATGTAAGCGTAATAAGACAGAAACGCTGAAACTGGTAGGATACAGTGAGTCATATTACAACGGAGGTAGAAGTGCCGAAGTTGTGTGGGGTAATGACCGAATAAGAGCAGCGATAGCACGCATCGATAAGGAGACAGGGGGGAAAAGGGAACATGATCGGACAGTCAGTGTTGAGCTACTGAGGCAGAACCTTGTCTTGCTCTCTGAGCGTGCTAATAATGGCGATATACAGGCAATACAGGCCCGAACCGCTGTTATCCGTGAGCTTAACGCGATCAGTAACTTGCACAGCAGTACGGTGTTCGATGGGCATGACAAGCCCACTGAACTATCGCCCGATGAGCTTGACGTACTGCGTGCCAATGCTAAGAGACTGACTGACTTAAAGCTGAGGACAGGGTGATGGACTGTAAACAATGCGGAACAGTGTTAGAAGGGCGGCAGCGTGAGTATTGCTCCGATAAGTGCCGAAAGCGCGCAAGTCGGACAAAACCAATGCCTGAGGATGCTCCACAATCCACGAACGCGGACACGATGGTAGTTGAACGCGGACAGTCTGAACGCGGACAGCCAACCCGTACAGCCGGTGATGCTGAACACCATGATGCTTGCCTGTGTGTTCAGGCGATGGTGGCGGGGCCCGGTACTCTGGAGCATTATCTCGCAAGCCCCGACAAGTACATCCCACGCCGAGAGCCCGACAAGCTGAACTGGGGACCATGGATGAACAGCCACCAACTTGAACAGGCAGGCCTCAAGGGCAACCGTGTAGCCATACCGGGGGACTGGGACTATGCAGGAGTAGCACAGGAGGCTGTAGCATGATACCACCAGCCCACACAGACAGGCCAAGCCAGGTACGTATGGTAGTCACAACCACAGGGCCAGGCAGTACAGAGCCAGTCACAGAGCCACGAACGCAGGGCAAGGGGTATCGATCAACCATGAACAGGGATAAGGGCTTAGAAGGGACAGGGGGGGCATTAAAAAGGGCATAACCCCCTTGACCGGCGGGCCAGTGTGAATCATAGTCTCCTCCACATTATATGTGGTATAATGCAATAATGGATAATATTCATATAGATAACAGTATAGAAACACAGTGTAAACTGGTTATTGGCGGCAAAGGCGGCATTACCTTTACTCTTTACTGCCCCATGCCTTCCGGCTGGAATCGGTTCTGGCAATATGTCTTTCTTGGTTTTAGATGGGAGCGTTTTTAATGTTTGAAGATGGTATTACTCAAGCTTTTGTTGACCAAGTCAAGAGTACAGCTTCTTTTATGGTCCAATACAAACGGCTCCGGGATAGCTCGGAATGGTCCACGATGAGCGAAAGGGCGCGAGATGATGCTATTTGTTTAATTGAAGATGACGGTTCTGTGTCTGTGCGGTTTTGGGACCTGCCAGAGAACCGCGTTAGAACTGAATGGTATTTGGACGGCAAGGTAATTTACCGAACGAGTAGGAGGTGTGATTTGTTTTATGCGATCAATCCATGTAGTTCCATGCTTAATCGCGTGATACAGTCTTTGGCGGCGTAGTCCCCCGCAGATTATATATGCCCCCAACCAATAATGGACAAAGGAAGTAGGAAACATGCTGATGTGGGTAGTATTTTGGGTAGGAGTAGTTATAGCGGTTCTGGTCGGCGTCGTTGTTGGCCGAAGTATGAATTCCGCGATAGCTCGGTGTCTTGTTATAAAGGATTTACATGACGAGATATCTTGTGGGACTAAGAAATTGCCGAATGTTTCTAATGCGGATTTGATTTCTTTGTCTCGTACTTGTTTTACGGTTGTTGGTGTGGGTGGCGTCGGTCCTGCCTATATCCCATCTTTTTCGATATGGCGTCTTGTTCAAGATGAGTTGGCAAAAAGGCGGTCCAGTTGAAACCAATACTGGACCTGAAAGGTAGACATGGCAATAGAAAAGATGAATGAGACTTGGCTTCACTGGCTCAAATGGCGGTTTATCCGTTTATTGGGCATATATGAGTTTAAGGTTACTTGCGGCTGTGGTAATGTGATAAAGGCCACTGACGGCCTGTGTGATGCGGAATATATTTGTTCTGGCTGTGGTGTATGCTGGGTGGCGAAGAATAAGAGTGTGTTTACATGAACTGGGCAGCTTCAAACGCATTGCCAAATTTTTGGTTCATAAGTCCTTTGTTTATTTCTAAAATAGTGCGTTTCTGTTGAATGCGTCGAGAGAATACAAAATATAATAATTGTCGTAAGTCCTTTGTTTAGGAGAAAAGAAATGAGCAAATGCACGGTCGATATTAGAATTCGTCAAGTAGAAAATGGCTTTACTGTTTATGATTCGCCGGTGGAACGGCTTGAGACTACTCAGAACGAGTTCGTGTTTACTACTATGGACAGTTTATTTGAGCATCTTGAGAAGTGTTTTAATCCGGTTCAGGAAGCGTCCGGCTAATGTGGCTCTTAATAGGAATTTTCCTTTTTGGTTCGCTGTTGAGTGAGCCCGGTTATGGAGAGAAGTAAATGAGACGTAAACCCTACACTGAAACTGGTATCAAGCGTATCCCGTGTTTTCGATGCGGGAACCCGTCGTTTCATCAGTGGCAGGTTTGTGCTTTGTACAATGAGTATAAGGGATTATGTGCTGATTGTGATATTGAGTTGAATCGTTTAGTTCTGAATTTCATGGGTATTCCAGCCAAAGAGATTGCTTGCCTGATGGATGAATATGAACATCTTGCGAGAGGGCTATGACATCCAACCTTGAAAATGCCCGCCACGGCTTACAGGAGGCCCGTACAGCGATATTCTTGGAGACGGGCAACCAACTGAACACCATGGAGCAGGAAGAGGCCCTTGAGGCTATGTGTATAATGATAAATGAAATTGAAGTGATGATTAACGCTTATGGACCCTGAACAGAAAAATCGTGATTTAATGCAGGTCGACGCTGGCTATTGGGCTTGGAAGTGCCCGATCAAGTTACAAGCCGGTCCGTTCACGTTTAGGAAGTTCGAGTATCAAGTCGAACCCATGAGCAGTAACGCCCGTCGCATCTGCTACCTCAAGGCCCGTCAGTCCTTTGGTGCTACTACGAACGAGGTACTGAAAGACCTGCACGGCATGATAATGGGTAGATACAAGTTAGGTGTTGCCCATATCTTCCCAACTAACGATGAGGTTGGTGAGTTTAGTAAATCTATTTTCAAACCTCTAATAGCGAATAACAGAACCTTCATCGGTAAATACGTTAAGAATGTCGCCGGGACTACCGATACTACGTCTCTCAAGAAGGTGCGAGATGCTTTTCTTTTCCTTCGCGGTGCCCGTTTGAGTCAGAAGGTTGGTGATTCTTCCGAGAGTACTTCTTCCAAGACTGCTGGCTTTTCGTGTGATAAGTGTGTATTCGACGAGGTTGATTTCATGGACCCGGAGTCTGTTGTGAAATATACACAAAGCATGGGCATGTCTCCGCACAAGCATGAAGTCTATCTCGGTAATCCTTCTCACGAAGATTTTGGTATTGACCTTATTTTCAAGCAGTCAGACCAGCGGTATTGGTTCAGGAAATGCAGTTGTGGCCATTGGACTTGTGCCGAGAAAAGTTTTCCCGGCTGTGTCAAGATACGCACTGACGGAACAGGTTACGTCGGATGCGACAAGTGCGGCAAGGAAGTTCTCGTGTGGGCTGGTGAAGGTACAGGCGAATGGGTGCCTGATTACCCGGAGAAGGGCGGGTACATGCACGGGTATATGGCGAGCCAGTTGATGACGCCGTTTAATGATCCTGCCGAAATACTCGAAGATTTCGTGAATCCCCCGTTCGGTGATATTGCCAATGTCTACCGTTTGCGATTGGGCCGCCCCTATTCTGCTACTTCTGACAAGTTGCGCAAGGAAGATGTTCTTGCTAACTGCGGCCACGACTCTCCGGCCCTCAGTCATACAGGACCATGCGCGATGGGGGTCGATGTAGGCAAGGCATATCACGCTGTTGTGATAGGCATTAAGACTGCTAAGGATATGTATGCAGTAATCAAAACGGTTAAGGCTAAAGATTTTCAGGAAGTGTTCGACTTGGGCCGCAGATACAATGTGCGAAGCGATGTTGTAGATATCCGCCCGTATGAAGAGGAAGCAAGAAAGTATCAGAAGAACTCAGAGCACAAGACTTTCCTTTGCGAGTACAGCGACACCCAGATAACCGATGCTGTATTCAATGACAATACAGGTATAGTCAAGGCTCATCGCACTGGCATTTTCGATGAGAGTCACCGCCTTCTTTCAGAAGGTCATATCCGACTGCCCTGCCGATGTCCGGAGATAGACGAGTTTGCCCGTCAATGTTGCAACTGCGCACGATTTGAAGAAGAAGATAAGAGGCGGGGCATCAAAGTGAATCGCTATCGCCCGACCGGCGACCGGCAAGAGCATTTCCGGAACGCTTTGAATTACTTCCTGTTAGCAGTCAAGGGGCATAGGATAGCAACGGTATCACCGTACAAAAAAAAGAGACAACTTACTGCACAGATAAGGGCATAGATATGGGTGGATTACTTGATAAGCCAAAAGCAATTAAAGCACCTCCCGTACCGCCGGTTCCTCCAATACCGACCGTAGGTGTGGAGGCAGGTGAACAGGCAAGGAAAAAGCGGCCTCGCGGCAGACGAGAAACTTTCTTAACCGGGAATCTTATTCCCGAAAGCAACTTGAAGACAAAATTTGGTTGATATTATGGCAGACGACAAAGCAATAGAACGGATTGCGATATTCGACAAAGAGCGTGGGCAAGACTCTAACTTTATGAATATGTATCAGGAAGTTGCAGAAGTCATGTTCCCTCGCGAGAGCAGGATAACCGTAGACCGTGAACCGGGTGCGATACTCGGCAGGCATATTCTCGACCCTACCGGCCTCACTGCGTCGGTTGATATGGCGGCTGGATTATCTATCAATCTGTTTCCGCCGGGCGACAAGTTTTATAATGTTCTAATGGCGGATGATACGTTAAATGAAATTCCTGCGGTGAAGAGAAAACTCGGCCAGATTACGGAAATATCTCACGAAAAGAGAGCGAATTCCAATTTTATGTTACAGGCCAATGAAACTATCAGGTCGCTGGGCACTTTCGGTACGGGTAATATGTTCTCTGAGTGGAAGGCAGGGGTTGGCCTTAACTATACAGATTATGATGTTGGCATGTATACTTTCCAAGAAAACGAACTTGGCCTCGTCGATACTATGATGTTGGAATTACCTTTCACTGCAAAGCAAGCTGTCCAGAAATGGGGCGACAATGCAGGCGAGACAGTAAGCAAAAAAGCCGACGACCCTAAGACGAGTAGCGAGGAGTTTAAGTTTATATGGACAGTGCGCCCAAGAGATTTGGATAAGCAGGCTGGTAGCGAAAATACTGCTATGCCATTCGAGTCTCTTATTGATTCAAGAACCGATAAAGTGGCTGTCGAAGAAGGTGGCTTTGAGGAGTTCCCATTTCAGGTTCCCCGATGGACTAAATCATCCCATGAAAAATGGGGCAGGGGTGTCGGTACTTTTGCAATCGGAGTCGTCAATGGATTGCAGACTGAGAAGCGGGACTTGATCGAATGCGGCAATCTCCATAACAATCCTCCGAAAGAAGTATTAGAATCGTTTGAGGGAGAGGTTCGGGTGTCGCCCGGTGATTTGAACTTTGTTGCACAGATGGGTTCGATAAAGGCTGTCGAACAGCAGGCTCTTGGTAACTTTGTGATTACCAAAGATATAATCGAGATGGACCAGGAAACTGTCCGCAAGATGTTCTTTGGTCCTGCCTTTAACCAGCTTGAACAGCTAAAGGGAGACCGCAGGAACGAACTCGAAATCAGGTCGCGTCTCGCCGAGGGACTGAGGAAACTTGTCATGCCTGTCGGCAGAATACAAACCGAGTGGCTAACGGGTCTGGTGAAAAGGGATATAAAACTTTTGGAGCGTAATGGTGAACTTGGCGAAATGCCGCCGGAGATGCAGGGCAAGGATTTTAAAATAGAATATGTTGGCAGACTTGCGCTTGAACTTCAGGCTGCACAGTCGATGGGCTGGTTAAGGTGGGTGCAAGAAGGAATAGAAATTGAGGCTTCTGTTCCGGGTACTTTGGATAACGTAGATATCGACGGTGGTTTCAGACGCAGGGGTATTACTCTTGGCGCAAGTATAGACGACATAGCTTCCGAAGATGAAGTTAAGGTTAAGCGGGAAAACCGTGCCTTAGAGAAGCAACAGGCACTTGACTTGCAAATAGCCCAGATGGCCGGGCAGGCATATCAGAGTGCAACGAAGGCACCTGAGGCAGGTAGTCCGGCAGAAGTATTAGTAGGAGCAGCATAATGCCAGTACACACACGAGCAGAGCGAAGGAAAAACAGGTCTGCACGGAAGCAGTTGAAGAAGTCGAAAAAGTTTAAGGCGAAAAGAAAATGACATGGAGAGAAGAAGCAAAAGAACGTGGCGTAGCATTATATGACCATCAATTAAAAAAGGTGCGAAAAAAGGTGGATGTTCTGGCAGATATTGAGGCCAAGAAGAACAAACCTGCCGGAAAGACAAGGGTTGTAATAACCCGGCAGGAAGCGGTTGACGTTTGTTGCGTGGCCCTAAAGGCGCACGCGATAAGTAAAGGCCTTGACCTTGACGAGGAAATCTTGGTATCGCGTTGGTACTTGCAGATGAACAGGAATAATATGACATTTATTGGGACTAAAGTAAATGGAGAGAAGTCCGGAGAATAAGACGGCCCTTGAAGTCCAGAAGGTATTTGCTACATCGTCGGGCAAGACATTGTACGAGGCCCTGACGAGGTTTGTGAAACCGAACGTAGTTCAGGTTCCAGTGGATAACACAGGAAGGATTGACCCGCTTGCCGTTCAGTACCAAGAAGGAAAACGGGCTGTCATGTGCCAAATAGATATGTGGTTGAAAAGAAATGTGAATAAAGTTAAACAGGAAAAGGCGGAAGTGAAATGAGTGAAGACGGGACAACTGAAGTTGCAACTACGGAACAGACTGCGCAAACAGAAACTGCGCAGACGACTGCGGAGACAACGCAACCAACCTCGTTTGTGGCAGATGACGGGACGTTTAAGGATGGTTGGAGGGAGCATTTCCTAACGGAAGATATCCGCGACCACGGGACTTTCAAGGATGGCAGAATAAAAGACGTGCAGGGCTTATTCCGTTCTCTTGCAAGTGCCGAAAGCATGATTGGGAAAGATAAGATAGCTCGGCCATCTGAGTCTTCTGGCGATGAAGAGTGGGACGATTTCCATAGGGCCGCAGGATGGACAGGCGAGCCATTGCCAATCGTTGCGCCAGAAGGCTTACCCGAAGGTTTGTGGAGTGAAGAGCGGGCAAGTAAGTTCTCTGAGGCATTTAACAAACTAAGACTTAACCCAACGCAGGTTGCCGGTCTTGTTGAAGTATATAATAGTGATTTGAAGGGACAACTTGTCGATGCAGGTAATAATGCCGATACAGCATTGGCGACTGCAAAGGCAGAGTTGTTGGCGGAAAAAGGAAATGCGTATACACAGTTTGAGCATAACGGGAACATTGCTATAGACAAGGGCGTGGACAACAGGGAACATCAAGAGCGATTAGTGGCTAAATTTGGCAAAGACCCGGACTTTATACGGCTTATGGGCAATCTCGGTGCAAACTTTTCTGAGTCCGGTGGCATACCTGTTGTGAAAATGGCACCTACTCCGGGTGATATAGATACCAAGATAGCCGAAGTCAGAGCGACGGATGCGTACAATAGCAAGAAACATCCGGGCTACGATGCGGCACAGGCTAATGTGAAAAGGTTATACAACGAGAAGCACGCAATCAAGCAACCCGCTTGAGGTAAAATAATGACATGTAAAACAAAAAAAGAACGAGTTGATTCTGTTATGAAATGGAAAAGGGATAATCCAGAAAAGGTGTCCGCAACGAACAGGAGGTACAGAGACAAGAAACGTGGCGGTCCTCCAAGGAATAGTTGCAAGGTATACCGTAGCACAGAAGATGGTAGGTTACAGCGTACTTATGGTATTGGTGTTAAAGAGTACATTCTTTTATATACGAAACAAAGTGGGAAATGTGCTATTTGTGGCACGCACCAAAGGGACGTAAAGCGAATGTTGGCCGTAGACCACTGTCATACGACAGGTATAATAAGAGGCTTGTTATGTGGCAATTGCAATACGGGAATAGGTTTTTTTGGCGACGATATAGAAGAATTAAAAAAGGCAATTGAGTATTTAAGTAAATCTGCTGGTGTTGGACAACCTAATTTAGAACCAATGCCTAAGTTTGCCGGATAACCCCGAAAGGGAACCGAAAGACGACAGTGATCTGTCCGTTAGCAGCGACATGCAGAGAAGACCTACGTAGTAGATAACCTTCTTGTGAATTAAAAAGTTTTCATTAGGAAGGATATTTATTATGAGTGTAACAATTAGCACTGGGATTTCCACGGCTTTCGTGGACCAGTTTAAGGGCACGCTCGATCATGTGTGCCAACAGAAGAATTCAAAGTTCGGCCAAGCAGTACAGGACGAGTCCATTGTCGGCGCAGAGGATAAGGCGTTTGACCTGCTCGACAAGTTTGAGCTTACCCCGAAAACTGGGGCAAGCCCTGACACGCCTATCATTGATTCATCCATTCAGAGGCGATGGGTTACTCCGTCTCCATTCCACAACGGAATACTGAAGGACAAAGACGAGGACTTGAGCATGATTGTCGAGCCAACGTCTGACTTTGTACTGAATTTCCGTAGAGCGGGCAACCGCACGAAAGACGATGTAATCCTTGCAGCGTTCGATGGCGATGTAGCCTCTGGCCGAAGAAAAGGACAGTCGATTACATGGGCAAGTCAGCGGGGTAATATCTCGTACACTGGGTTGGATAGCAATGGCGACGTTGATGGTCGTACCATTATTCACGACTGCGCCGTAGGCAACTGTACCGCAGGCGATACGGGCATGACCGTCGAAAAAGCCGAACTCGTTCAGGAATACTTCAACTTCAATGACTGCGATGAAGATACTCCCATCTGGGGTGCCATCAGTCCCCGTCAGGCCACGAATCTGTTTGGCCAGAACGAGTATGTCAATGTGGATTTCAGTACCCAAAAGCCTTTGGCGACGGGTAGGATTATCCGTAACTGGCACGGTATCAACTGGGTCGTTTCCACAAAGATCGTCAAGGGCACGAACAACGACCTTGATAGCGACACGGATGTATTCCGCTGCCCGTTCTGGCTTCAGGATGGGATTATCCTTGGTGTTCACGATATGATGTCTGTTTCGATATCTACTCGTAACGACAAGTCAGATGCCCAGCAGATTTATGTTCGCATGAGTATCGGTGCTTTCAGGACGAATGAGGATAAGGTTATCTTCATCGAATGTCAATAGAAACGGGTCGGCGGTTAATAAGTATGCCGGTTAAGACCTAAAACTTTTAAGGAGTAACAAATGAGTAATTACAATTATAGTTTTCGACGGAACAGGATTGAAGGTC
>SDBT01019840.1_pt1 | contig 10529 bp, 9 predicted proteins | sample 2277101 | NCBI WGS metagenome assembly SDBT01 (sample SAMN10404973, study PRJNA504765) | marine sediment metagenome | isolation source: marine sediment core GS10_PC15, 103 cmbsf | place: Arctic Ocean: Southern Knipovich Ridge | collected 2010
CGGCTAACAACGGTCACTCCATGCCTGTCGCGGCGGAATATGTTATATACAGAAAAAAACCAGCCTATAGTGTTGAATATAATTCATAAACCGGGCTTTATGTCAATCGGTTTATTTTAAGGGCCGTAACTAGTGCCCGTCCGGAAATAGTTATTTTCTCCAATCTTATTGTCATGCTCAAATTATGAGCCGCCACTTCGGCTTCGCCTGCAGTGCCGTTAGTCCTCGAAATACATACAGTATTCCGGCGGGTTAAATTCTCGCATTCCTCGATCTTGAAGAAAATACGGGCATTTCTTTTCCTTCGGTAAAAAATTACCTCATTTCCGGACAGACACTAACTAATTTTTCTACTATAACGATATTGACCATCTCACCGGACATCCAGTCTGGCGTAAAAAGGCTCTCCATTTACGAGGCCGTTGAAAAGGCGCGATAAAAAAGGCTGGATCTCCTCGGCTTCTTCCGGCTGGATTACCAGGCCGGGGAGTTTCTTATTCAGAGGAAAGTCGTTTAAGTCTAATCCGGACCCGGAGCGACGGCCTCCATCTTTCGTTTTACCCCGGAGCCACAGAAGGATCTCGGCCAGGTTTCCGAAAAAGCCGCCGGAATCAAGGTGTTCGATTATCTGCTGGCCGACCGTTATCACCGCGATTAGAGAAGAGGGTACCATGGCGCCTTTTTCAGGCTGGCATTTTTCGAGGGAGAAAAAACTTCGACAGGCGAAAGGCCGGGATTCGTACACCAGGCACTGACCGTTTTCCAGCAACGGACAAAAACCCTCTCCCCCAGCAGTGTTTTCCTCGGGTGGCTCTTTACCGTTGGAACAGGCTAGGGCCAGGTCATTAATGGTATATTCCGGGTGGAAAAAATTTCCTTCCAACAGTTCCCGCTGGTCAAGCAGACGCAAATTACCGCTTTTCTTAAGTTCCGAGAGTACCGGCCGGGCTTCAAGAGTGGTCAGGGTTACGTTTCGTGTACAGCATAGGCTGCACCCTCGTTTGCATGCCATCCGCGTTCTCGCCTCTGTAAAGGCGTCAAAAACGCGGTAAACATAAAACAGCAGATCCTGTTTTTCCTTCACGTCTTCCATAAGCGGTTTACTCTATTTTAAGTCCAGACAAAGCTGGATTCCAGGTTATGTTAAGCTGCGTCTGGCATGGCTTACCAGGAATCGGATACAAAAGTCAAGAATTCCGGAATTTGTGAAAAAGATATTGCCTCGTTTGGTGCGACACCTTATCATGAGAAATTATGGATGTTGTCGCATTCAATCCTGATGGGAGTTAAAGGCCGGGTATGAAAAAAAAGACAGAAAAACCCAGTCAGTCTGATTCAAAAGATCGGTCTGAGGTCGTCTCTTCTCCTCAGAAGGCTTTGTTTGCCTTTACACGTAAGGAGTTTGAGATTCTCAAAGGTTTGCGTGAACCAGGACAGGAAAGAGGCCCTTTAAACGGTATCACCCAGGTTGTCTCCTGGCCGGATTTGCTCCTGGCCGGACCGATTCTGGGCGCTCCGCAGGCGGCCATGGTTATGGAATTGCTCAGATTCGGTGGTGTACGTTCTTTCTTTTCTCTTGGGTGGTGCGGATCTCTTCAACCGGACTTGACCATCGGCCAGGTAGTCTTGCCTGAAACCGCTTTATCTGAAGAAGGCACTTCGGTCCATTATCTTACCGAGACCGGCCCACCTTCGGCTGACCCGGGTCTGTCCATGAGTTTAACCGAGTCTTTGAACAGAATGAATGTAGAATACCGGCAGGGATGCGTCTGGACCACGGACGCTCCTTTTCGAGAAACAAAAGAAAAAATTCAGCGGTATTCTGAACAGGGTATACTGGCCGTTGACATGGAATCCTCGGCGCTCATGGCCGTCGCCCGGTTTCGGGGGCTGGCCTGGTCCGGGCTGATGGTGGTTTCGGACGAACCATGGACCGGAGAGACTAAAATTAACCCCAACCGGCCGGAGTTCACCGAAGGCCTGACAAGAGCCGCGGAAGCGGTTATGGATGCTATTAAAAATGGATAACCCGATCCTAGCCATCGATATCGGAACCGGTACCCAGGATATTTTGCTTTTCGATCCTGAACAGAGCATTGAAAACGCGGTTAAACTGGTCCTGCCTTCCCCCACACGGATCGCGGCCCTCCGCATCCAGTCCGTCACCAGCCGGAAAAAACCTCTTTTTCTCTCGGGCCGTGTTATGGGCGGCGGGCCGGTCACAGGAGCCGTACGGGACCATATCGCGGCTGGTCTACCCGTATACAGCCTGGAGGACCCGGCCCTAACCATACATGACAATCTTGAAAGGGTTAAACAGATGGGTGTGGTCATCGTAGACACCGCTCCGGATGAAGAGACGGTCGAAGTAAGACTCGGTGACATCGATATGGATGCCCTTTCAGAGGCCCTGAAATTGTTCAAGGTTTCTTTGCCAAGGACCGCGGCCTTCGCTCTCCAGGATCACGGGTTTTCACCAGACTCCAGTAACAGGTTGACCAGGTTCAGTCAATGGCGTGGATTTTTAAAGGCCGGGGGGAAGATAAAAGACCTGCTGTACACATCACCCCCAGCCGGATTGACCAGGATGGCGGCGGCGGCCGAGGCCTTCCCGGGCGCGTACCTGATGGATACCGGAGCGGCCGCCCTGCGCGGCGCGGTTCTGGACGAGTACGCGGCCAAGCACCTGGAAGAAGGGCTTTTGGCCGTAAATACCGGCAATGGACATACCGTGGCCGGCTTGGTTAAAGGTGAGCGGGTTTGGGGTATCTATGAACATCACACCTCTCTGCTCAACCCCGGACGGCTGGCCGACCATATGGACCGGTTCGCTAAAGGCACTTTGACCCATGATGAGGTCTTCGACCAAGGTGGGCACGGCGTGATCTACAGCTCAGACTATCTGGATATGAAACCGTTCGAACCACTGGTAGTAACCGGTCCCCGCCGGGATATGGCTCTTGGACTCGGGCATCAAGCCGTCCCTTACGGCGATATGATGTTATCCGGATGTTTCGGTCTGGTGGAAGCGGTTAGTCAGTATCTAAGGTAATGGAAACAGGCCACGGGAAACATGGATGAAGTAAAAAGTCGAATAGAGTTTCTACGCGAAGAAATTCACCGGCACAACCGATTGTATTACCTGGAACAATCACCCGAGGTTACCGACGCCGAATACGATCGGCTTTTCCAGGAGTTGAAAGACCTGGAGGGCTCTCACCCCGAGTTGATAGTAACCGGTACACCGACTCAGCGCGTGGGGGCTGAACCACAGGAAAAGTTCGCGCCGGTTGAACACGTGGTACCCATGCTAAGCCTGGACAACGGGTTTGCCGAAGAAGACGTTACCATGTTCGAGTCCCGTATCAAGCGCTTTTTAAAGACCGAAGAAAAAATCAATTATATGGTCGAACCCAAAATCGACGGCGTAGCCGTGGAATTGATCTATGAGTTCGGGGAATTGAAACAGGCTTCAACCCGAGGTAATGGATACGTAGGGGAGGACATCACCCAAAACATCAGGACGATCCTGGCCGTGCCGTACACTCTGACCGAAAGACCGAAAGCGCCTTTCCCGGACAGGTTGGAAGTCCGGGGAGAAGTATATATGGAGCTTGACGAATTCGCCGGGCTTAACCGGGATAGAGAATCCAAAGGCCTGTCGGTCTTCGCTAATCCGCGCAACGTGGCCTCTGGTTCCCTGAGACAACTCGACGCGCGGGTGACGGCTACCCGCCGCCTGACGATTTTCTGTTACGCCGTGGCCCGCCCCGAAGCGCTCGGGATCAAGACCCAGGATGAGCTGTTCAAAAATTTGAGACTCTGGGGGCTGAGGGCAAACCCGAACGCGGCTGTCTGCGAATCTATCCCGGATGTTCTGGACTTCTACCATGATCTCGACCAGCGCCGCCATGAATTGGCTTACGAGGTGGACGGTCTGGTTATCAAGGTCAATTCCATCAGTCTACAGACCCGGCTGGGGGCCACTACTCGAAGCCCGCGCTGGGCTCTGGCCTTTAAATTCGCTCCGGCCCAGGAATTTACCGTGGTCAAGTCCATCGAGGTTCAGGTGGGCCGGACCGGGGCTTTGACGCCGGTGGCCATTATGGCCCCGGTCCAGGTGGGAGGAGTAACGGTTAAAAGGGCCACCTTGCACAACGAGGACGAGGTCAAGCGAAAGGACGTGAGGGTTGGCGATACGGTTCTGCTGCAACGGGCCGGGGACGTCATCCCTGAAGTGGTCGAGGTGGTAAAAGAACGGCGGCCGGACACCGCGGAGCCTTTTTCAATGCCGCTCAATTGCCCGGTCTGCGGCTCGGAAGTGGTTCGTCTTCCGGGTGAGTCCGCGCACCGGTGCCCAAACGCCACCTGTCCGGCCCAGACCAAGGGACATATAGTTCACTTTATGTCCAAGAACGCGCTGGATATAGCCGGGGGGCCAAAACTAGTGGATATGCTTGTCGACCGCGGCCTGATAAACGATCCCTCGGACCTGTTTTTTCTTCAACCGGATGAACTGTCTTCTCTGCCGCGAATGGGAGAAAAATCGGCGGCGAATTTTCTCGAGTCCCTCGAAGAGAGTAAAGACACGACCTTGGCACGCTTTATTTACGGGCTCGGAATACGGCACGTAGGCGTCCACCTGGCCAGGGTACTGGCCGAGCGCTTTGGTGTATTTGAGACGTTACTGGAAGCCGGGGCAGAGGAGTTGGAGGAGGTCGGTGAGGTGGGACCGAAATGCACCGGGAGTATCATCAGTTTTGTGAACAATCCCAAGAACATAGACCTCCTCAACCGGTTAACCTCCCCGGAGACAGGTCTAGTATTGAAAGCCCCGGTCCGCCGGACGGGAGAGACGCCCCTGGCAGATAAAACAGTGGTGCTGACCGGAGGCCTGACCAGATTGACCCGGGAAGAGGCCCGGGTTCGGATTCAGTCCGCCGGCGGTCGGGTGGCCGGAAGTGTGAGCAAGAATACAGACTTAGTTGTAGTTGGAGAAAATCCGGGAAAGAAACTTCAAAAGGCCGGTGAATTGGGCATAGAAGCCATCAGCGAAGAAGAGTTCCTGGCAATGTTTAAAGGGTGAAAATGGCTAAAAAAAGAGCGCATCTGATTATCTCCGGAAGAGTCCAGGGAGTGTATTATCGTTATTCAACCCAGCAGGAGGCAATGAGACTGGGCCTGACGGGATGGGTCAGGAATTTACCGGACGGAAACGTTGAGGCCGTGGTTGAGGGTGAGGAGACTGTTGTTGAGAGGATGATCGGCTGGTGCCACGACGGCCCGGCCGGCGCTGCCGTGAGCGGGGTCAAGAAAACACTCCGGGAGGTTTCCGGTGAATTCGAGGACTTTGAGATCAGATATTGAGTTTAAGCAACACTTATTGGCGGCTGGACTTGACACATGGGGCGCTTTCATCTACCTTCTCTGCGTCTGGAATGGGTGGTCAGAGTGTCTGCCTATAACAATCCCGATTCAAAACAAAAAAGCAAATCCGGACCTTAAAACCCCCGGAGGCTGGCCGGCAGGACAGACACCACCCTAAAAGCCGTTGCTTCAATTAGGAGATACAATGCTTCGACGAAACATCCACATAATTATTCTGACCATTATAATCGGCCTGGGCCTTTCTTTCAGCGGTTGCTCTCTTCGGAGCGGCTCCGAGCCGGTTTACTTTAAAAAAAGTAATCTTAAAAAAAGAATAGCCGTGATTCCTTTTCAGGAATACTCGACCCGGGAAGGAGAATCATTAGGCGGCCGGGTGGCTGCCGTTCTGGCCCAACGTCTGGCTCAATCCGGTAAAGTAGCGGTAATGCCATGGAAGGAAGTGGAGGCCTATATATCCGCCCAGCGTATTCCCAGGCCATTGACTCAGGCATCGGCCGTGTTAGTCGGACGCGGGCTGCGTCTGAACGCCGTGGTTCTTGGATCTATTTCAGAAATTGATGAGGTCTCGGGCAGGAGTGGTTTTTGGGCCTATATCCCTTTTATTAATGAAACAGGCTCCCTGAACGTGAGTCTGGTGGCCAGAGTTGTGGATGTGGAGAACGGAACCCTTCTTATGGCTGAGGCCAGCAGGGGTGACACTAAATTAGATTCTAAGAAGGATTCCCCGGCTAACGGCTCGGGAAAGGATCCTGACAGGGCCCTGATTGACAGGAGTCTGGATGAGGCCGGCAGGGCCATGAGCAAAAGCATCCTGAAAGTGCTGGCCAATACTCCCTGGAAGGGTTACGTACTAAGTGCGTCGGGCGGCACAGCCATATTGAGCGCTGGCCGGGAGGAAGGCGTGAAGCCTGGAGACAAATTTGTAATTTTATCGGTACAGGACAAAATAACCGGCGCGAATGGCATATCATACGTGATCCCGGGTCCGACCAAGGCGGCCCTTGAAGTAACCCGGATTCAGGCTAACACTTCTGAGGTCAGAATAATATCCGGGCAGGTTTTGCCGGGTGAGGCCGTATATCAGGTCAATTAATAAGGCGGGACTGAATTAAACAATGTCTTGTTTAAAGGGGCTTCAGTCACGCTCAGCTATCGTCACCATCTCTCTGGCCGCCTCCAGGGTCTTGGCCGTGGGTTCAACACCGCCTAACATCCTGGCAATTTCCTCGATACGTTCTTCTCCAGATAAGGGCCTAATATCGGTGACTGTCCGCCCGTTTTTTACTTCCTTGAACACAAGGTGGTGATACTCGGCAAAGGCGGCTATCTGAGGCAGATGGGTTATGCAGAGGATCTGGTGGAATTTTGAAAGGTCTCTGATTTTCCGTCCGATTACCTCGGCGATCCCGCCCCCGATACCTGAATCCACTTCGTCGAAGATCAGCGAATGAGTTTTCTCCCGACCCGCCAGGATCGCGTTCAGACCTAGCAAGGTTCGGCTTAACTCCCCGCCTGAGGCTATCTGGGCCAGGGGTTTGAGTTCCTCTCCGAGATTGGGTGATATCAGGAACTCTACTTCGTCCCATCCGGCCGGGCCCGGGGTTTTTGAGTCCGGCCTTTCGAAAAAGCTGATTTCAAACTCCAGCTTGGGCATACCCAATGTCCTGAGTTCCTTTATCACTGCTTTTGACATTTTCGAAGCGATAGCCCGGCGCTTTGAGGCCAGTCTGTCCGCCAGTTCTCGAATTTTTTCTTCGGCCTGAGCGGCCTCATTTATCCTGGCGCCAAGGTTCTTCTCCATCGCGGCCAGGCTATCCAGTCCCGACTCCACTCTCCGGCTGAACTCAATGACGTCGGACAGCCTGGATCCGTATTTTCTTTTCAGCCGGTTTATCATGGCCATACGATCCTCAACTTCTTCCAGACGTTCCGGATTGAAGGTCAGCCGGTCCAGATGGTCTCTCAAGGCTTGGGCGGCGTCGGTTATTTGATGGTAGGCATCTTCGAGCTGGCCGGCTTGTGCTGAAAGGCGGTCGTCCAATTCGACCACACGGTCTAGATCGATCCGCACGTCGTCCAATATTTCGGTAACCGCTCCGGTCTGTCCAAACAGCTTCTCGTAGCTGTGCTGAAGGCTGGTTGATATTTTTTCAGCGTTCCGCATCAGGAGTCTTTCCTTTTCCAGCGCGGTGTCTTCGTCCGGCAGGAGATTCGCCTCTTGGATTTCTTTGACCTGGAACTCGTGAAGCTCCGCGTCTTCTCTGGCCTTCATGATTTTTTTCTTAAGAACCGCAACTTCATTTCGCAGGTCGTGATACGCTCGCGAAGCTTCACCCATCACCGTGCGGTCGGTCATCAGATTTCCGTATTGATCCAGGAGCAGAAGCTGCCGTTCCGGATCGAGCAGCCGCTGATGCTCGTGCTGCCCAGAAATGCTGACTAGAGCCTCCCCCAATCTGGTCAGTTGAGCCAGATTAGCCGGGGAGCCGTTGATAAATATACGATTTTTATTAGTCCGGCTGATAATTCTTCGGATAATCAGATTATCATCGGCAGGCAGTCCCGTTTCAGCAAGGCTTTGGTTTATGAGCTCGGGCTCCGGTGGGCTAAAGGCGGCTTGAACCTCAGCCTCCTCACTCCCTTCACGAATAAGACCGGTGAAAGCACGGCTGCCGAGGATGAGGTTAACCGCTCCCACGATTATGGATTTCCCGGCCCCGGTTTCACCGGTCAGGACATTAAATCCGGGTCCGAATGCGAGTTCCAAACTTTCGATGAGGGCGAAATTTCTAATTATCAGTTCTGAAAGCATAAGATGGACGTAAAGGCAGGTCCTCCGGAGAATCTTTTTTAGCTATCCGAGGTCACCCGGAGAACTTCCTGGCAAGTGGTTTGGCCTTGAAGCATTATTTTAATGGCATTATCCCTCAGCATTGTCATCCCCTCGCTCCTGGCCGTTTCCCTGAGAGCCCCAACTTCCTGGCCGGTCTGAGTCAGCCGCCGGAGCTTTTCGGAAAAGGGCATGATTTCAAAGACGGCTTGCCGTCCATGGTAACCCGTTCCCCGGCATCTGGTGCAGCCCCGTCCACGGCTTAGTTTGAGTTTACCCTTTGTCTTGACGTCTATTCCCATGTCCATAATTTCGTCCTGGCTGGCGTTAAAGTCTTCTTTACAATGGATACAAATACAGCGCATCAATCTTTGGGCGACGCCGCCGATAAGAGTCGAGGTTATAAGGAACGGCTCAATACCGAGGTCGATTAGACGGGTAACTGCCGACGGGGCATCGTTCGTATGTAAGGTGGAGAGGACCAGGTGACCGGTGAGGGCGGCTTGTACCGCGTGTTCCGCCGTTTCTTTATCCCGGAGCTCACCGATCATGATTATGTCCGGGTCTTGCCGGAGTATACTGCGCAATACATTACCGAAAGTGATCCCAACCTGGGGTTGAACCGCGATCTGGTTGAAGTCCTCAAAGACCATCTCGATGGGGTCTTCAATAGTGGTGATATTCTTTTCCGGGCTGCCTATAAACCGGAGGGTTGAATATAGGGTCGTCGATTTACCGCTACCCGTCGGGCCGGTTACCAGGATGATACCGTGGGAACTGCTGATAAATTCTTTATATTTCGACAAGTCAAGTGTGGTCAGTCCCAGACTGCCAAGGTCTTGAAAAAGAACATCAGGGTTAAGAATCCTTAATACGGTCTTTTCACCGAAAGCTACCGGCAGCGTTGATACGCGGATTTCGATCTCCTGGCCCTGGCGTCCGACCTTTATACGGCCGTCCTGAGGCCGTCTTTTTTCGGCTATGTCCAGACGGGCCAGAGTTTTTATTCGGGATATCAGGGCTGAATGAATTGTCTTGGGCAAGCGGTAGACGTTGTGAAGTATACCGTCAATCCGCAACCGAATAAGGGTCTCGTTTCTTTTAGGTTCGATATGGATATCACTAGCGTCTTGTTCAAAGGCGTAACCGAACAGATAATCAACGGCGTTCTTGATATGCTGATCCGTGGCCTGGATTTCCTCGGTCGGCCGTAGACGGACATACTGCTCAAGGTTACCCAGATCAACGCCCAGGTCGGAGAATTGGTCCTCGGCCCCCACGATGGAACTCTTAAAGCCGTAGAATTCACTGATCAGTTTCCTGATATCTGTTTTAGTACTTATCACCGGCTGAATGTTGTACTGGCTAACCCTTCTGATATCCTCCAGTACCGCCTGGTCAAAAGGATCATAAATGGCCACTTCCAATGTACCGTCTTTCAGGTCCACCGGAACAATAAGATGTTTTAGAGCGAAAGAACGGGGAAGGTTCTTGGTGACAACGTTTAAATCCAGTTCCAAAGGATCGATTTTACGGAACTTGAGACCGCAATCATCGGCCACGGCCTTCATAATCACATCCTCTGTCAGTACTTTTTCGTCCTGGCCGGTTACCGGAAACGAATAGTGGGTAAGAACGTCGATCGGCGAAGTCTCCTCAGCCTTGCCCCCCGCGACGTCAGACTTTCTTTTCGCTCGGAGACGAAGTTTTTTAAGCTCCGATTTGTATGATTCTTGAATGTGAGCGATCTGGTGAGGAGACAGCAGCCCCTTCTCCTCTAAGACTTTGATCAGATATCCACCGGTTAAGCTGGCTGCGGCCATGAAAACTCCCTAAATCTCAAAGGATTGAGACCATTTAAGGTCTGGTTCTTCCAATTCTTATATAACGACGGGAATAGATTTATGATAAACGCTTTATTTCTGACAATCGCTAGCTTTTAAAATTACGACATCGTCTTGGTCAAGGCAAGTAAAAAGAGCGGCGCTGTCTAGCGGCCGCTCTTCAAGGGTAAAAGTATGGGTATTGGGTTTATGGAGGTTATATAGTGCCTGTCCGGAAATGGTTATTTTTACCAATCTCATTGTCATGCTCAAATTTAAGTCCTCGAAATACATACAGTATTCCTGCGGGTTAAATTCTCGCATTCCTCGATCTTGAAGAAAATTCCTCATTTCTGGACAGACACTATATAGTGGTTGTCAAAATTATGTGCCGTTAAAATCGTGGCGTTTTTCATGATACTAACTTGGTGTACCTAGTAATTGTCAATAGTTATTAGATGGTTACCTTAATTACCCTCCCGGTGGAT
>SDBT01019841.1_pt1 | contig 10529 bp, 7 predicted proteins | sample 2277101 | NCBI WGS metagenome assembly SDBT01 (sample SAMN10404973, study PRJNA504765) | marine sediment metagenome | isolation source: marine sediment core GS10_PC15, 103 cmbsf | place: Arctic Ocean: Southern Knipovich Ridge | collected 2010
GGTGGTTTGGTGAGAAAATGGGATTAATGACCGCTGTTATTTTAAGCTCTCTTGGAGCTGGGCTTGGATTGTATTTTGCACGACGCTTAGCGAAAAATCTTTTATGATAATAAATAGTTGGATCATAGATATAGCCTCCCACTTACCTTACTGTTAAATAAAACAACAACTCATAACCCAACTGCTACACTCTGACGGCTTGAAACTAGGCTACTTAAGAAAGTTCTTGGTTTATCGAAATAGCTTATGTTTTGGACATACCTATTGTATTACCCGTCGCAGGTGAGCGGGACGAACCAGCAATGCACGACCTACCTTTGATGTAGAAAAATAGAAGGCCGAAAAATGCTTGATTTCGATTAGAAATCTGCTATTATATTGGATTGATAGCGGTAGAAACATCAGGCAATCGCGCATTTCAACAAGTTGCAAAAAGTGATGATTCGCTACAGACATCTTCAACCCTGGGTAATCGGGTATGATGCTTTTTCCAGTGGCAAATTGTAAATAATTGTGATAGTATACTTAAAATCGGGTAAATTTAAGTATAGTGCAAGTATCCTTTCGTCCTGGCCCTAAGTGGATTATTATAAATACCAGATGAATCTTATACCTTTGGTAGGGTAAATCTTTCAATAATGGAAGGGATTGAAAAGCCAAAAAACTTTCCATTTATGTTTTTAATTTATCATAAATTCAGATAAAGCCCGACCAACAACTATGGCACGTGATCTATAATCTCAGAACAACAGGAGCCATTCAACATCTTGTGGATCTATGTACTAATTTTTTTCTGTTCTGCTTCCAATTTTCCGCCTGTCAGTCGTCCGATAATGGTTTAGGTGGATAGCTGTACCCTAATCCCGCCAATTTGCCTCTTTTGGGGCAATAAATCCTCCAAAGACCTGTCTTTAGCTCGTTGCTTCGAGACATTACCGTCCAACGAATTCCACAAAAGGTCTTCAACCACAACATCATGCAGGCATTTTGTGCTTGACACACAACAATAGTTTCCCTATACCTCTTGCCACAAAAAGGGAGTTCTTATCTATTACTTATGTAGAATTATAGATAATTATCTCTCCTTGATCTTTTGGCATAACTACTGCAAAAAACCCTGGAAATGATTTTGAATCATTATACGAGGTAACGAAAATGAAAGATGGAGACAAAACAAAAGAACAACTCATGAATGAATTGCATGAAATGCGCCAACGGACTGCTAAATTGGAGGCATCAGAAACACAGAAGAAAGAGGGGGAGGCAGCGCTGCGGAAGCTGTCGCATGATCTTGGCGAGCGGGTCAAGGGACTGGATTGCCTCTATGGAATCTCTAATATTGTAGAGAAGCAGGGCCTTTCGGTGGAGAAGATATTCCAGGGAACGGTTCATCTTATTCCCCCCTCTTGGCAGTACCCTGAAATCACCTGTGCACGGGTCATTCTGGAAGGTCAAGAATTCAGAACAAGCAACTTCCAGGAGACTATTTGGAAGCAGACCAGCGATATCACCACACATGGCGAACGGATTGGCGCTTTGGAGGTTTTCTACCTCGAAGAAAAGCCAGAGCGTGATGAGGGACCTTTTCTGAAGGAAGAAAGAAGTCTAATCAATGCTATTGGCGAGCGGTTAGGAAGAATCATCGAGCGGCTGCGGGCCGAGGGGGAATTGAGAAAACACCGTAACCACCTTGAGGATATGGTAAAAGAGCGCATTGCCGAACTAACAACGGCCAATGAACAACTTCAAAAGGAAATCACCGAGCGGGTGCAAGCCCAGGAGGCGCTGCAGGAGAGTGAAGAAAAGTACCGTTCCCTGTTTGAAAAGATGCTCAATGGTTTTGCTTACTGTAAAATTCTATTGGATGAAAACAATCACCCAGTAGATTTTGTTTATCTTGAAGTCAATGATTCTTTTGAAAGGCTAACCGGATTAAAAAAAGAAGATGTCGTCGGGAAAAAAGCTTCAGAAGCAATACCTACCATCAAAGACACACATCCAGAATTATTTGATATTTATGGAAAAGTTGCTCTAACTGGGAAGCAGGCCAAATTTGACATCTACTTTGAGCCTTTAGATATATGGCTTTCTATTTCCGTATATTCCCCCCAAAAGGGATATTTTGTTGCAGTATTTGACAACATCACTAAACGCAAGCAAGCGCAGGAGGGCCTAAGGGAGAGTGAGGAGCGGTTTCGGACTTCGATTGAGAATATGCTGGATTGTTTTGGTATTTACTCGGCCATTCGAGATAAATCGGGCCGAATTATTGACTTCCGAATAGATTATGTAAACAAGGCAGCCTGTGAGAACAACCTTATGACCAAAGAGGAGCAGACTGGCAAGCCGCTTTGTGAATTGCTGCCGGCTCATCGGGAATCCGGGCTTTTTGACGAATACCGCCGATTGGTAGAAACGGGCAAGCCACTGAGAAAAGAATCGCTGATCTATGAGGATGTTTATAAAAAGAAGCACCTTATCAGGGCGTTCGATATCAGTGCTTCAAGATTAGGAGATGGTTTTGTAGCCGCCTGGCGCGACATCACCGAGCAAAAGCTTGTGAATGAAGACCTTGATCGTGCACGCCAAGAGTGGGAAGACATTTTCCAGGCAATTGGACACCCAACCTTGATCCTAACCCTTGACCACAGCGTGATATCAGCCAACCGTGCGGCATTGAGAGCGGTGGGCGCATCGCAAGAAGCAGTGTTGGGCAAGAAATGTTACGAGGTGTTTCATAAAACTGACGACCCAGCGGAATGCTGTCCGATGGAGAAGATGCTAACCTCCGGTCGTTTCGAAACGATTGAAATGGAAATGGAGGCGCTCGGGGGCGTATTTCTGGTCTCCTGCACACCGATACTCGATGATACGGGTCGTGTTGCGCAAGTCATCCATATCGCAACCGATATTAGCGAACGCAAGCGCGCTGAGGAACAAATCCAGAAAAGCAAGGCCACGCTTCAGGCAGTCTTTGACGGGATTTCAGAACCCTTGATGATTCTCGGCGAGGACCTATCAGTCAAGATGCTAAACAATGCTGCTATGGGCTACTATGGAGCATCTCGACTTGAGGAAACTACTATCAAATGCTGTTTCAATGCCCTCATGGGGAAATCAAGTCCGTGCGAAGGCTGTGGGATTTCTTCGGCGGTGCTAGGCGGGCAGGCTAAGACATTCGAACAAAGTAGCGTCGTGCATCCCGGGAGGCTCGAGCAAGTCGTGACATACCCTCTTCAAGAAAGGGAAAACGGGGTGACCGGTGCTATTGTCCGCATAACTGACATCACAGAGAAGAGAAAAACCGAGGAGCAGTTAGCTCGTGCGGATCGCCTCGCCTCTTTAGGGCAGCTTTCGGGTGGCATCGCACATGAGATCAGAAACCCGTTGGCCAGCATCAACCTATTTGTTGATATTTTGCGTGATAAAGACAAGTTTGACCAGACGGATAAGGAGCTGGAGATCCTCGATGAGATCAAGGGTGACATAGGCAGGATAACCGGGATCATAAAGCGTATACTCGAGTTTGCTAAACCATCAGTTACATCCGAGGTCGAGGTGGACATAAACGCCCTGATCCGGGAAAACCTTAAACTCTGGTCTGCGAAAATGAGGAAGTCAAAGATCCGCTTGGAATTGTTCTTGGAGGAAGGACTTCCTCGCATTCATGGGGATGCGATAGAGCTCCAGCAGATCATAAACAATCTAGTTTTAAATGCAATTGAGGCGATGAACAGAGGGGGCGTCCTGCGGATTAGCACATCAAGAGGAATATCATCCTTTCACGAAGGGCGCAAGGTTGTTTGCATAAATGTAAACGACACTGGTCCCGGGATCGAAACAGAGCACGCGGAAAGCATCTTTAACCCATTTTTCACGACCAAGGCCGCCGGCACAGGATTGGGTCTGGCCATAACGTATCAAATCATAAAACGCCATGGTGGACTTATTTCGTTTGAGAGTAAGCTGGACAATGGAACGACATTTACCATCGAGCTTCCTGCCAATGCGAGGGATTGATGATGGGAGCAAGCATCCTCATAGTAGATGACGAAAAGACTGTCAGGACGGCGCTACGTATGACCCTTGAAGGAGAATACAGCGTCACGACCGCAGGACAGGGCTCTGAAGCGCTGAAACTTTTCCACGAGGAGAGGCCGGATTTGATCTTGCTGGATATCGGCCTTCCGGATATGAACGGCATTGATGTGTTGAAGAGTATGAAAGACAAAGATCCCGATGCGATGGTGGTCATGGTTACCGCGGTTGACGAGGTAAAAACGATCGTTGAAGCTGTAAAACTCGGGGCCTTTGACTATCTGGTAAAGCCGATTGATGCTCAAGAACTGGTGCTGACCGTACAAAACGCCCTCGAAAATAAGCAATTGAAGAACCAAATCCAAGTGATCCAAGAGCCCAGTGTTGAGCGGTATAAGTTTGATCTTATCGGAGATAGCGCCGAAGCTAAGCAGATGATTGAGATAGCCAAAAAGATCTCGAAAAGTGTGGATACCCCAGTCTTGATCGTCGGTGAAAGTGGGTCCGGAAAGAGTGTTCTGGCCAGGGCTATACATTACAGCAACAAAGAGGCTCCAGGTCCTTTCATAACGGTTAACTGTGGAGCCATTCCCGCAGAGTTGGTCGAAAGTGAGCTATTTGGGTACGAACGGGGCGCCTTTACAGGAGCTAATGCTGAGGGAAAAAAGGGGCGCCTTGAGCAGGCAGCAGGTGGAACGCTTTTATTAGATGAAATCGGGGCCATGGCGCTCTTGGCCCAGGCAAAATTGCTCGGCGTTTTGGAGGATCGAACATTCCAGAGGGTGGGAGGGACAAAGACGATTTTGCTCTCATCGAGAATCATTGTGGCCACCAACTCCGACCTTGAAAGCGCCGTCGAACAAGGTTTGTTTAGAATGGACCTTTTTTACCGCCTTAACGTGGTAAAAATCGAGGTGCCTCCATTGCGCAAACGACGAGACGACATCATCCCTTTTGCCGAGCAATTCATGGCCCACTACAATCAAAAGTTTGGCAAGCACTTCTCAAAGGTTTCACCTGAAGCAAGAGAATTTCTGCTGCGGCATCGTTGGACTGGGAACGTGCGGGAGCTTCGAAACACCATAGAACGGATTATTCTGCTCGAAGAAGGAACCACGCTCCTGCCAGAGTATCTCCCCTCGATCTCTAATCTGGAAGAACAGAACCCTGGCCTTAAGCTTGATCTCTCCACTGGTGGCATTGACTATGAAGAGGTGACCAAAAGTCTTGTTGAGGAAGCCCTGAAACGGACCCAGGGAAATGTTCTGGAAGCTGCACGCTTACTGAACATGCCGGCCCACAAGCTGAGATACCGCATTAAGAAGTTCGGTCTGAGGAATTAAACGAGGGTTTGATAATTCGATGACAATATTGTTAATGAGATAAGTTATTAATTTCACATAGCAATTCTGAGATAATACGTTTTCAAAAGATTTTTGCCTGATAATATTCTCACATTTCCCCCAAGACTCGCCCCGGTTTTCCTGTAATCCATTTCTGGATGATTCATCATAACTGTTTGTAATTACGCAATATTTTGCAATACACTATCACTATCTAATTCCTTTGGCACATTTCATGCTAGAACGCATTCAGTATCATTCGAAAGGAGCCGTACGAGAAAGACATGAACCTGATTCTTGTGGTCGATGATGATTCTTCCATCTGTAAAGCAATCGCTATAGGTCTCTCCACACAGGATTTTGAGGTAGATGTGGCCAAGGATGGCAAAGGTTGCATTAAGTCTGGAACAAAGAAACCGTATGATATTTTGATCGCCGATCTAATTCTTCCTGACATGGACGGACTTGACGTGATCAAGGAAGTAAAGCGTACCCGTCCTGAAATCATTTCCATTCTCATCACAGCAAGTCCCTGCATGGAAAGTTACAATAAAGCCATTAACCTTGAAGTCAAGGGTTATTTAGAGAAGCCCTTCGGTATGGAAGATCTTAAAAACTCAATTCTAAGGGGACTTGAAAAACGAAATTTGAAACGGAAAATGAAATCTACCGAGGCCACTGCAAGTGAATATAGATAAAAACCCTCTTAGATGATTGTCTTAATATGTTTAAAGGCCTAATGGTCTTTGAGGGGCTTCGCTTGGAAAAGATTTTATCTGACTTGCAAGGCATGGCCTGAGACCTTCAAGAGCACTGTTATGGCAAAGATTCTGATCATTGATGACGACAAAATAATTTGTGAGACGCTATCCAGCCTCGTACGGCGCATGGGATATGATGCAACATATGCCCTCACCCTAAAGCACGGACTCAAGAAAGCTTCTTCAGAGGTATTTGATGTGGTATTTCTCGACATACGGATGCCTGATGGAAATGGGCTCCATGTGTTGCCAAGGATTCGACAAACGCTCTCATCGCCCGAGGTCATTATTATGACCGGGTACGCCGACCATGGGGGAGTTGAGCTTGCAATCAAGAGCGGTGCCTGGAACTATATTCAAAAGCCATTTTCTACAGAATCGATTGCCCAACAACTGGTTAGTTCTCTCCGGTACCGGAAAGAAAAGAAGGCCATAAAGGCACCAGGAGCCCTAAAACTAGAGGGTATTGTTGGAAACAGTCCGCAGATGAGGATCTGCTACGACCTTATAGCTCAGGCAGCAAACAGCCGCGCTAATGTTCTCATAACCGGTGAAACCGGCACTGGCAAAGAAATTATTGCACAGGCAATCCATGCCAACAGCCGTTACGCCAAAAGAAGTTTCGTTGTGGTAGATTGTGCATCCCTACCAGAGACGCTTGTGGAGAGCATACTATTCGGTCATGAAAAAGGTGCCTTCACAGGAGCCGACAGGCCCCAGGAAGGCCTGATTAAGCAAGCTGATGGTGGGACGCTCTTTCTCGATGAAGTAGGTGAACTTCCCCTGTCTATTCAAAAGAACTTTCTTAGGGTCCTTCAGGAACGCCGTTTTCGCCCCGTAGGTGGCAAAAGTGAAATAGAGAGTAATTTCATGCTTGTGGCCGCAACCAATCTGGATCTTGAAAAAATGGTGCACTATGGGCGGTTTCGCAAGGAGCTCCTTTTTCGCCTTCGGGTTATAGCCATCGAGCTGCCCCTCTTAAGAGAACGCAAGGAAGATATCAAAGAGCTGGTCTTTTACTATATGGCCAAACTATGCGAGCGCTACGGGATGGAAAAAAAAGTTTTGCTCCTGAGTTTTTGGAGACACTCATTGCGTATGCCTGGCCTGGAAATGTAAGGGAACTGATCAATACTCTTGACAGCACACTCGCAGCAGCACAAGATGATCCAATCCTGTTTTGCAAGCATCTGCCAACCGAAATTCGCATCAAGATAGCGCAGGCCTCGGTCGGTCAACTGGTTTCAGGCAAAGACAGTCCAAAGGAAAGTGCAAAACCGTCTAGTTCACTCCCTAAACTGCAGGATTTTCGGCAAGCTGCTATTGCTAAAGCAGAAAGCCAGTATTTGCATAATCTGATGTCACTTACCAGAGGCAGCATCAAAGAAGCCTGTCAGATCTCTGGCCTAGGCCGCACCCGGTTGTACATACTCATGAAGAAATATAAGATATCTAGATTAGGCTGGCCGTCTTCCGACGCTTCTTCTTGAATGTTCATTTTTTCTAAAAAAATGTTCATTTTTATAAAACACTTGTCCTTCCCCACCGAAAAATTCTCAGCTCTTTTCGTTCCCTATGTGGGTCTCTCAAATCCCCTAACTAGCTGGAATTAAATCAAATCTACATTTAGCCCAGGTTTTGGAACGTTTCTTGCTTTATATGGATGAGAATAGAAAACAAGATTTCCTGTTAAGACAGCAAATAACAGCGAGCGGAGGAATGAATTTGATTTTCTATGGAGCGGTAACAGAGGGGGCCTGGGAACGGCTTCAAAGGGTGATTGAAGCATTGGTTCCGGAAGAGAAGATAGAGATTTACCGAAGCATAGACAGACTGGCTCACAGGCTCCGCCAGCCTACTTATAATCTGGATATTGCTATCCTTCTCGCAACCACCAGGGAAGACCTTTTGAACATTATTTCCCTTAGCGATTTGCTTGAGGATATTCGTATCATACTTGTTCTGCCAGACAGAGAGTTAGACACGATTAGGAAAGGCCATTCATTGCGACCACGTTTTTTGAGCTATGCGGATAGTGATTTTGCGGAGGTTGCCGCCGTACTAAGCAAGATGGTTGAAAATACTAACCTGTCAAAAGGAGACAAAAGAGAAGATGAACCATAGAAAAAATGCCCAGTTTGGTGTGAAGGAAGGTTCGAGTGGAGAAGTAACAGAGATGCCCATGAATATCCTGATCGTAGAAAATAGTTTTGCCGTTGCTTCGGTCCTTATGGAACTCATTGAAAGGTGGGGTCACAACGTTGAAAAGGTGACTAGCGATAAGGGCGCCTTAAAAAGGTTTACTCAGAATATGTTCGACTTGGTTCTACTCGATATCTTTCCTCCCGATATGGAAGGTTGTGAGCCCATTTCACAACTTAAGAACCTGAATCCTGAGACAGATATTGTCGCCATGACCGGGTATAATTCGCGGGAATTGGAAATCCAGGTCAGAAAGGAGGGCGTTCTCTATTATATGATAAAGCTTTTTGAAATGAAGGAGCTACAATCCCTTTTAGATCATATTTCTCAAAAACGTGCTCAACAAAAAAATTAAACAGAAAGGAGGTTATAAAGAGAATGACAGAATTAGCAGAAAAAATGGATCAGGCCGTAAAGGTTATGGCTGACAGGGAGGGTAAATATCTCACTTTCAGCATGGCCGATGAAGAGTACGGTATAGAGATCGAGAAGATCAAAGAGATCATCGGAATGATGCCGATCACCACCGTGCCTCAAACACCTGAGTTTGTCAAAGGTGTAGTTAATCTTCGCGGCAAGGTGATCCCGGTGGTGGATCTCAGGCTAAGGTTCGGTATGGATTCCATCGATTACACCGAGCGGACCTGCATCATCGTAGTGGAGATTCAAGGGCAGTCCGGCACCGTTATGGTTATGATCGGCATCGTGGTGGATTCAGTATCAGAGGTATTAAACATAAAGGGCGATGACATCGAAGACACACCCACTTTTGGTACCAAGCTGAATACGGACTATATTCTTGGTATGGCCAAGATGGAAGGAGGTGTTAAAATTTTGCTCGATATTGACCGAGTGCTATGTGAAGGCGAAATAAGTCTTCTCGAACAAGCAGCATAACTAACCGAAAACTAATAATATTTATGGGGGAAGAAAAATGAATTTCAGTTTAAACAAAAAAATTGTTGGAACCGTGCTAGTGGTAATCGTCATGACGGTCGTTCTTGGCGGCGTTTCTTACTGGGCTACCAAAAAACTGGTGGGCGCAGCAGGCGAGGCTACCGGGCGTTTATCTGATGCAATGGAGGTACATAAAGCAGCCTTCTGGGCGGTAAAACAGTACCAGAACCAGGCCGATCTGATTATCAACCAGGACCTTGAGATTGTAAAGGATTTCAAAGAAAGTGCCAAGGCTTTTGAGGCTTCTCGGAAAAAGATTCATGAAATGGTTGACACTGCTGAGGAAAAGGCCTGGGCTAAGGAATTGGATGAGGCTGACGAAAAATTTGATGCAGTTTTCCATGACGGTATCGTTCCAGCCGTCAAGTACCAATTAGAAGGTGTTCTGAAAAAACTGGATGGTGAGGCTGACGAACTCATCGGCCAGGTAGAGGAATATGGCAATAAGATTGCCGCTTCATTGTGGAAAGAATTCGAAGAGGCGGCCCAAAATGCTAATGATCAGGAACTGGTCAAAAGGACCAGAGATTTAGATGCTACAAACAAAATGATTTATTGGACGATAAAACAGTACCAGAACCAAGCGGACCTAATCATTAATCAAAATCTCAAGTCTGTGGAGGATTTTAAAAATAGTGTTGCCGAGATGGACGGATTTAAGGATCTCGTGGCCAAAGCGGTGGACACTCCAGAGGAGAAGGAATGGTTCAAAAAACTCAGTGAGGCTAACGAAAAATATGATCAGTTATTCTTTGGCAAAGTTGTCCCGGCCGTCAAGAGAGAACTGAGAAAAGACATTCAAAGGCTGGATGGCGAAGCTGATGAGGCCCTTTTAGTAGTTGGAGAGAATGTTGATAAATTAGTCAGGTCTCTAAATGCCGAAGCGAACGAATCAATTAATGATTATCATAATACAGCCCGACGGGTACGTCTAATGATCATCGTGATTGCAATCGCTGCCATAGTGTTGGGGCTTTTCCTTGGAATTTTCATGGCCCGATCCATAACCAAACCCGTCAACCGCATTATTGAGGGGCTTAACGAGGGTGCCGATCAAGTTGCTTCTGCTTCAGGGCAAGTCTCTTCTTCCAGCCAGTCCCTGGCCGAAGGGGCATCCGAGCAGGCAGCATCCATTGAGGAGACCTCCTCCTCATTGGAAGAGATGTCTTCGATGACCAAGCAGAATGCCGATAATGCCAATCAGGCCAACACGCTTATGAAAGATGCC
>SDBT01019842.1_pt1 | contig 10529 bp, 7 predicted proteins | sample 2277101 | NCBI WGS metagenome assembly SDBT01 (sample SAMN10404973, study PRJNA504765) | marine sediment metagenome | isolation source: marine sediment core GS10_PC15, 103 cmbsf | place: Arctic Ocean: Southern Knipovich Ridge | collected 2010
GGAGAGAAAGAACTGGGACATGATATAGGCATCGTTGGCCGTGGAAGCCTTGGGTGAATATCCGTCAAGATAATCATTGGTAGAAAGCCTGCCGCCTACCTGGAAACCCCAGAACCAGTCAGCATTGATCCGGTGTCTCATGCCAACACCCCCGACCAGGATAAGGGTATAATTACTGAAACTTTCAAGTTCCACAGCATCCTCATGGTAATGGCTGGGGAAAAAGAACAATGGCCCTCCTCCGGCATAGAGGTAAGGCCTGATAATCGGCTTATATCTCATATGCCGTGTCGATCCGAAGCCACGTCCCTCTACAAGGAAGAAGTACTCTATCTGCCCGGTTGATTCCACAAGGAATGTATAATATTTCATTCCCCGCTCGGTATTGTCTTCACCGAAAATCAATCCGAGGTTAACATTTGCTTTTACGGCAAAATGAGAATCCAGCATTCGTCTGACCCCAAGGGCCACATTGCCCCCAATGCCCAGATCGCCTATGTCCCCGAGAAGAAAGGCAGGTCCAGCCCCAAACTGGAATTCCGTGAGCTTTACCCGTTTTCCCATCTGGCTGAAGGCCGGGACTGACAGCACGAGTAAGGCTGCAACGATCAGGAATTTCTTTTTCATGAAATGACAATGTGGAAACTGCCCGATAATAATAGCAGGTTCCTAAATTTGAAATTAATCCCTATAAATTGTTTCAGCAGATATTTACGAAAAAAAAGGAAGGAAGGTTACCTCTTAGCCGGTTAATACATCTTATTGATCATCTCCCCGATCTCATTGCGCTTTTTGAGAGAGAATTTTCTCTCCTCTCCGCTCTTCAGTACCACATTCAGTCCATTGGGCAGGAACCTCCTGACATTGAAGAAAATGACCTCCCGGATATCAGATGGAAGGATCTCCTGGTTATATTTTTCGGCATGACCATTGGAGGTTACAAAATAAATTCGCTGATTCGTCAGGATAAGTTTGCCGCAGATCTTTTCAGTGCCATCTAAATATGACGAATCACCAGCTTTGATGACAACCTCGTTCGCTTTCAGGGGAATTACCATAGTGCCGGATTTTATTAGGTTTTGACTTGAATTTTTACTTCCATATATAGTGCCAAATAGATCAACTGTCTAATTATTTGATAGTTAATGTGATTTAACACTTGTGCTTTAATAATCTAGTGTATCATATGTGAACAGTAGCTGTACGGATTGATACATGGCTGTTTTAGTATATGACGAATAATCCAGATATTCGTTACAAAAAATAATTTAGACTGAAAAATTTGAGATAATATAACAGAATAAGATATTTTTCTCCTTAAATTTACGGCGGCAAAATTAACATTCTTTGAAGAAATTCCTAAATATTTTCCTTTCGTTCCGGCTCATGGGACTGATCCTTGTGGCCCTGGCTGTCAGCATTGCAGTGGCCACATTTATAGAAAATGATTTCGGGCCAGAAACTGCCAGGTCCCATATTTACAATGCCACATGGTTTGAATTGCTGTTCCTGCTGGGAAGCATTAACCTGCTTGGCAGCATGATCATCTACCGGGTTTTCAGAAAAAGTAAATTGACCATCCTTGTTTTTCACCTCTCATTTATTTTGATCCTGGTAGGAGCAGGCATAACCAGGTACCTGGGTTTTACGGGGATCATACACATCAGGGAAGGCCAAAATTCATCTACCGTCATTTCAGACGAAGCCTATTTACGGGTCCAGGTACTGGAAGATGATGCCACCTTCCTGGCTTCCAGACCGGTTTTCCTGTCAGGGATCAGGAACAGGAGCAAAATACTCAAGGTTCCTGCAAAAAACAGTCCCCTGATGGTGCAATACCTGGATCACATAACCCAGGCAAGACCAACAGTCAGGGCTGTCCACGGAGGAGACCCTGCCATTATCCTTGTTACTTCATCTGCATCGGGAAGGGATTACTATGCCTTCCTTGGAGAGGAGAGCAAGTGGATCGGGGGACAGATATTTCATTTCAATAAGCAAGCCTCTGAAGGCATCCGGATAAAGATGGACGGGGATTCCCTTGCCTTTCTTGCCCCCTACCCTGTCAGCCTTTTCAGCATGGCGGACCAATCCAAAAGGGACCTGGCTGCAGATACCTGGCATCCCTTTCATCCCATGAGAGTGTATACATTCGGTGAGGTCAGCCTTGTACTGTCTGAATATGAACCTGAAGGGGAGGTCCAGGCCATGAAAACATCTGATGAAGAGGGATCGGGCAGAACAGCCCTGTCATTGAGACTTCAAACAGGTTCAGCATACAGGAACATTACCGTCTGGGGTGGCAAGGGCATGTCAGGCGAACCAAAACAGGTGTCGATAGCATCGAAAGAAGTGCTGCTTTCATATGGATCCGTCTCACGGATCATCCCATTTTCACTTGCCCTTGAGGACTTCATCCTGGAAAGGTATCCCGGCTCTGACAGTCCATCCTCCTTTGAGAGCCTGGTGAGGCTTGAAGACCATGAAAGGGGACTGACAGCCAGCCACAGGATCTATATGAATCATATCCTCTCCTACCGGGGATACAGGTTTTACCAGTCATCCTATGATACGGATGAAAAAGGTACGGTCCTGTCAGTCAACAGGGACAGGCTGGGGACCAATGTCACCTATGCGGGATATGCACTGCTCTTCCTGGGCATCCTGCTGAGTCTTTTTAATCCCAGCAGCAGGTTCCGGAAACTCAGCAGGCAGCTTGCTGAAACAGGGAATCCCGGCAAAACGGCTATGATCATCCTGGCCGTGGGCATTGGACTTTTCTTGCCGGGTGTTCCGGCTCTGGCACATGAGATCCCTGCTGTACATGCAAAGTCATTTGGTGAATTGCTGGTACAGGACTACCAGGGGAGGGTAAAACCGATAAATACACTGGCCTCCGAGGTCTTACGGAAGGTTTCGCGCAGAACCAGGCTGGAGGGATTGAATCCAGAGCAGGTCCTGCTGGGCATGATGGCCGATCCCATCACATGGCAAACCATTCCCATGGTAAAGGTTTCACATCCGAAAATTGGCGAAATCCTTAATATCGAGGGAAAACATGCTTCCTTCCTGCAATTTTTTGATCCCGACAAAGAACGCTCATACATCATTGGTGACGCTGTTGGCATTGCCCATCGCAAAAAATCTTCGGAACGATCCAAATTCGATACAGAGATACTCAGGGTTGACGAACGGATGAACATATGTTACATGGTTTATTCCGGCAATCTGCTCCGCATCCTTCCTGACAGGGAGGATATCAACCATACATGGCACAGTCCGAATACGATCCAATCCGTCTACACGGGTGAGGATTCCCTGTTCGCCGTGAACATTACGCAGTTATATCTGGAAGGTGTCAGGGAAGGAATTGAGACGGGGGACTGGCAAAAGGGGGATGAATACCTGGGGTACCTGAAGGTTTTCCAGGACCGTATGGGTGCCGGGATCATGCCTTCACCCGGAAGGCAGAAAGCGGAGATCATCTACAACCGGATCAATCTCTTTGACAGGCTGGCCCGTTTCTATATCGCTATCGGGATCACCCTTCTGATCATACAGCTGATCAGCGTTCTGAGTGTCAGCATTAACCCGCGCAGGATGCGCAGGATCATGGTGATCCACCTGCTTGCAGGGTTTGCCGTACAGACTGTCGGACTATCACTCAGGTGGTTTATATCAGGACATGCTCCATGGAGTAATGGTTATGAATCCCTGTTGTACATCAGCTGGGCTACCATGCTGGCCGGAGTATTCTTTTCACGGCGGACCGCAACTCCGCTGGCTGCAACGGCCGTACTTGCCTGGATGATGCTGCACACCGCACACCTTAGCTGGATGGACCCGCAGCTGACCAACCTGGTACCTGTGTTGAAATCCTACTGGCTTACCATACACGTGGCAGTGATCGCTTCGAGTTATGGTTTCCTGGGACTGGCATCCATACTCGGCTTCCTTAACCTGATACTGATGGGGTTACAATCCCGAAAGAACCGGGAGAAGGTTGAAAATGCTATCGTTTCCCTCAGTTCCATTGGCGAGATGACAATTATCGCGGGACTCGGACTGCTTACAATCGGTACTTTCCTCGGTGGGATCTGGGCCAACGAATCCTGGGGGAGGTACTGGGCCTGGGATCCCAAGGAGAGTTGGGCCCTGATCACCATACTGGTCTATGCATTTATCGTACATATGCGTTTTATGCCCGGACTGAAAAACCTGTATCCGTTCAACCTTGCAGCAGTCCTGGGTTATGCCAGTGTGATCATGACCTACTTCGGAGTAAATTATTACCTGTCCGGGATGCATTCATATGCCAAGGGCGATCCCGTACCGGTTCCGGCATTTGTGTATTATACACTCGCGATCATTGCCCTGGTGGCCATAACTGCATATGCCAGGCGAAGGAAAACAGTAATCACAATGACATGAACAGCCGTATCAAAATACTTTCCATAGTCCTTCTGGTCATCCTCCCGGTGCCTGTGACAACCTTGGGGAATAACTATGTTGCACTGGATGAACATCTCGGAGAATACCTGCCCTCAAGCCTGGTATTTATAACTGAAGATTCAATGATGGTGAACCTGGTTGATATGATTGACAAACCCACGGTGATCTCACCGGTTTACTATAATTGTCCGGGCTTGTGTACCCCCATCATGGATGGTCTTGTCAAGCTTTTGAACCGTACTGATCTCCAAATGGGAAAGGATTTCCAGGTGATCAATATCAGTTTTCATGAAGATGAAACACCTGTACTGGCCGCCGTCAAAAAGAGGAACTACATGGAACTGGTGCATGATCAGCAAGCCGGCGAGAACTGGCATTTTATGACGGGCGACAGTGAAAATATAGGCTTCCTGCTGGAAACCCTTGGCTTTTCGGTGATCATGCATGGAGAAGATATCCTGCACCCTGCCGCAATCATGATTGTTAGTCCCGGGGGTAAAATAGTTAAATACATCCAAAAACAGGTTACCATCCTTGGATTTATAACCATGTTGAGCTTTGCCCTGATCTTAATAATTTTATATCCACCACTTAAAAACAACAGGTGAGTAATAACAGCGTTTCCATATGGCTTGAACTTGGGAAGGTCAGGATTACTGCTGCCGTAAGTATAACAACAATAACGGGATACCTGCTTAATACTACCCGGCTGGATCCCGGATTGGGCTGGACAGTCCTGGGTATTTTCCTGCTGGCAAGCGGAGCCTCCTCGCTGAACCACCTGCAGGAATACAGGTACGACAGCCAGATGCTGCGCACCAGGAACCGTCCCCTTCCGTCCTGGAGGATCACAGAACAGGGTGCCATCGCGGTTACACTGGCCTACAGTATTCCGGGATCCCTGTTACTGTATTTCGGAGCCGGGATACAGGGCATGCTTCTGGGTTGGCTGGCCTTTTTCTGGTATAATGTTATATACACCTACCTGAAACGATATACGGCCTGGGCTGTTATCCCCGGATCTCTGATCGGCAGTATTCCGCCGTTGATCGGATGGGTAAGTGCCGGAGGATCCTTGCTGGATCCCATGGTCATCTCCATTGCCGCATTTTTCTTCATATGGCAGGTGCCCCATTTCTGGCTGCTGATCATGAAATATGGAAAAGAATATGAATCTGCCGGCTTCCCCTCCCTGTCCAGAACCATGAGCCAGATTCAGATGGGCCGGATGATATTTCTGTGGGTGGCCGGAACGGCTATGATCACCGTTGCATTTACCCTGGTGGGTCCCATGGATTCCATGATCTCCAAAGCCGGATTGTGGATTACATCAGCCTGGCTTATCATCGCTTTTAGGCCCATCCTGAAACATTCCCTCGCAAAGTTAAAGCCAGGCAGGTATTTTATGAAAATCAACTATTTCGTGCTGCTTGTAGTGGTTTTCATGTGCCTTGATAAGCTCCTGCTCGAATATCTGCACATCTAAGCTGCCGGGCTTAGCGTGGCGGGAAGTTCTTGAATACCTTCTGTACGATTTTGTTTATGTCTTTCTCGCTGAGAGTATTGGAGTCTTTAATATCCCCGGTTGCCTTACCTGACCATACCAATTGCTTTCTTTTGGCATCTATGATATCAAAAAAGAGGGACCCTTCTGAGTATTCACTGTAATCCATATAGGTTGTTGAAAATCCTGAACCCAGGTCATAGGTTGCCCCCTGACCATATGTGATATTGGTTTTTGTCCTGCCTTTCAGAAGCATGTGTATATGCACATATATATCCGGATCGGCGGCCCAGCGGATATCGTTCTCATTCATTTCTGCTGAAACTGCATTAAATAACCTCCTCTTGTTCAGTTGGTTGATTGAGATAGAGTCAGCTGACGGCGTAAAGTTATAAGTCTCATAACGGTTGAAATTAATAGTGGAGTCATGATCCTGAACAACTTTCAGTCCGCTGCAGGAGGCCAGTCCCATGGCCAGTATCGCAAAATATACAGGTAGTAATTTCATGGTCTGCATTTTTATATTCCTGAACAACTCTTCAATTATCATACCAGAATCTATGCACTACACCTTTACATTCAGATAAAACAGGAATTTGGTATCATCGACAGGAATGATCACGTATTTGGGTTTTGTGATGCTTGCCCTGATGATATCTATGACCCCCAGTCCGGATCCCCTGAAGGGGCCATCTTCCCGTTCCTGAAGTATCAGTCTTGACAGTTCTTTCAGATCATGGTCCTCGAGGGATAAGAAATGATCCATCTTTTCTTTCAGGGATGGCACCTCCTCACACTCCACATAGTTAGCAGCACTGATGGTAAAATGGTTCTCGTTCAGGCCGATTGTAAAAAGGCCCTCGCGTTTATCATTAACGGTCAACCCGTGGTGCATTACATTCTGAAGCATTTCCACAAGGACATGAAAAAGGGTCTTGTAGGCAGCATATTTTGTTCTCTTCACCATCAGGTTCTTTTCAATCATGTTAAGCAGGGGAAGGATGGTATGCTGCCTGAAATCCCCCTGGTAGGCCATAATCACACTGTTCTTCCTCAGCAACTGGTTCATCTGTATGGCATGGTCAATATGGAGTCCTTCTTTGCCGGCCTCATCCGATTGACCATGTGAATCAATTATCATCTGAATATAGAAATACGCCATCAGGTCACTGATCTGCTCAAATTCAGTTTGCAGCTTCCGCCCTGATTTCCTGGCCATTTCAATCATGCCCAGTCCGGCTCCTCCTTTTGCCGTAAATGCTTCTCCCCCCAGTACTTTCATATACATCTCCTTCAATTCTTCCTGGCTTTGCATATTGATGTTTTCAATCCTGTTCTGAAGAAACCGGATCTTGAATTGCTCGATCAGGTTGCCCGAAGCAATATAAAACTTGTTGTTGTGATTACGGGTCATGAAAAATCCCGTCTGTTCCTGGAGGTAATGATCGGAAGTCAGTTCTTCACCATACCTGATAACATTCTGAAAACATTCAGCCATAAGGAAGGAAACTTTCTTTTTTAAAGACATCTGTTCCTTCCCTTTTTTGAAGTGAGATTCAGACAGATCAATCAGGCGAATGGTAATATCGTCTGCAAAATCACCCCTGTAAAACAGGCTGAGATTATCGTCTTCAATCAGCCTGAAAAATTCATGAAAATCTGTCCAATCCATGAAGTGCAGATCTAGGTGGCCGAATGGTTATGACCACGAAATAAAAATAATTGTTATTCCCGGAAATTCATAATGATTCAGTGATTTTTCAAATATTCCTCAGACTCAAGCACTTCCCTGATCCCTTGCATGCATTCATGTTTATTCCGGCAATGCTGAAAGACGTTCCAATATAGAGATAAATCGAATATTCTGCCATGCCCAGCCGGAATTGTTAATAGAAAGCTCCACCTTGTTAATAATCCAGCTGTTAACATGTCAAAACCAATATTGAAACAACATAATTTTGGATCTATATAAATTAACCCTTCGTGATGAAAACTTTATTACTCACCATAATTTGTGTATTTTTTTTGACAAGCTTCAACCTGGGAGTCAATTCAAGACCCTTCAAACGGTCTTTTGTTGAAGCCCAGTACCTCTTCCTTACTGAGGATTATGAAGCAGCCCTTAAAACTTACGAGAAGTTGCAGGAAATTGAACCCGGGAACCGGAATGTCCAATACCTGATCGGTCTATGTTATCAGAATATCCCGGGAAAAAAGCATGAATCCATACCTTACCTAGAAGGAGCCATACAGGCCATGACAAAGAAATACAAGGATGGTTCATACCGGGAAAAGGAAGCACCTTATGAAGCGCTTTTTTACCTGGGAAGGGCACATCACCTCAATTTTGATTTTATGGATGCCATCGACTATTATGTCCATTATAAGTTTGAAGTGGAGGGAGATGACTTTGCAAACCTGGAATACGTCAACAAACAGATCGAGGCTTGTGAATTGGCCGAAGAAATGACCTCCCGCCCACTGCAGGTAAAATTTACTAAAATGGAGACCGGTGATGAATTCATAGATAATGCATTATTCGGTGTACGATCGGCCGACAACACCACCATGGTTTGCATGGCGAAAACAGCTGAGGAGAAAATCATCATGATGGCCAAGAACATTGACGGTACCTGGACACCGCCATCGACCATACATACCCAGCTTGGGGACTACCCGGATTGCCAGATCAGTTCTCTTTCCCATGATGGATATACCCTGTTACTTACCCGGTCTGATCCCTTTAATTCCGATCTGTATATAAGTCATTTTGACGGCAAACGGTGGTCAGGTATGGAGGCATTGCCCAAATATATCAATACGGCATATTATGAATCTTCAGCCAGCCTTTCCGGTGACGGGCAGAAACTCTACTTCACAAGCAATAAGAAAGGCGGATATGGGGCGCTTGATATATATGTATCTGAAGCACAGGAAGATGGAAAATGGGGCAAGCCCAATAATGTGGGACCAAAACTGAATACCATGTACAATGAGAATACCCCGTTTATAACAGATGACGGGGAATTGCTCTATTTTAGTTCACAGGGACATACCACCATTGGGGGTTATGACGTTTTCCTGACCAGCAGACAGCCTGACGGATCATGGGCCCTGCCCAAAAACCTGGGATATCCGATCAACACACCGGATGATGATTTGAACTATATCCCGGAATACGGTGGAAGGAATGCTTATTTTGCCTCCGCAGCCAGGGGTGAAAACGGCGAAACCGGTATCTATATAATGGAATCCCTTGAACTCGGGGAACCCGGCTTCCTGGCAAGCACGGATAACTACACGGCCCTCAACCGGGAGGTAACCCCCCTGGAATCAGAATTGTCAGAAAAATCTGAAACAGAGATCCACGGGGTTAATACCGGGGAATTCCTTGTCATCAAGAACATCATGTTTGAATTTGACAATTTTCTGCTCGATGATGGAGCCATACAGGATGTTGACAGGCTCTGTATGATCATGGAACAGTTCCCTGAATTATCTGTAGAAGTTATAGGTCATGCCGATGCCATGGGAAAGGAAGATTACAACCTGGAGCTCTCCAGGAAAAGGGCCAGGACAGTAGCCGGTTTTTTGACCGGAAAAGGAATAACAAATAACCGCTTCATAGCTAAAGGTGTAGGTGAACAGGAGAACATTGCCATCAATTATAACCCGGACGGAACCGATAATCCGGCCGGACGAGAACTGAACAGGCATGTTGAGGTGAGATTGATGAATTTTGAGGATGAACGGATCACCGTTGAAGAGATCTTCGTACCCGAGCATCTCCGACCGAAGGTGGATCTCAATTATTCCGTGCTCCTGAGTACAACAATTGAAAGAGATTATAATATCCCGAAGATCCTGAATAAGGAACTGATCCATGAAATCCAGACCAACAGCTCATTTATTTATACGACCGGGAGATACAATAAGAAGGCAGATGCACTAGACCTGTTGAATACTGCGGCGGATAAGGGGTTTCCCGGCGCCAAGCTTATCGAAAAACGTGAACTTGACCGCATCATCCGGGTGGAAAGCAGCATGCATGATTTATCGAACAAGATCTACACCATACAGATCATCGCGATGTCAAGTCCCCTTGACATGGATTATTTCATCGCCATACACGGGATCAAAAGAATCATCGGCAAAGATGGAATATACCGGTATGTGGTGGGTGAATTCGAAACACCGGAAGAGGCACTCACTGCAATACCGGGTATTAAGATCATCGGCTATCCCGATGCATTCGTAATGAACCTTGCCCGTTACAAGGACCTTATCGATACTAAGGACTGGAATCAGCCTTGATGCATTGTGATCCAGGTTATACCTCGGTGTTATTTTCTGAAATGTGAGAATTTCTCAAACCAGATCACCCACAGGATAAATACAATGCCATAGATAGCATAGTCATAAAGGGCATGGTAATCAACAATACCAACATAGGTTCCATGTTCCTGGATATGCATGAAAAGCAGTACCAGCCGCATGATGTTGGCAATATTCAGGATGAGCAGTCCGGATACAATATAGATCCAGCTTGCCAGGCTATTCTCACCCATGATGA
>SDBT01019843.1_pt1 | contig 10528 bp, 8 predicted proteins | sample 2277101 | NCBI WGS metagenome assembly SDBT01 (sample SAMN10404973, study PRJNA504765) | marine sediment metagenome | isolation source: marine sediment core GS10_PC15, 103 cmbsf | place: Arctic Ocean: Southern Knipovich Ridge | collected 2010
GGATTACCTTCTGCTGGTTTCCCCCAGAAAGTTTTGTTATTGGCTGTTCCAGGGATACTATCTTTATATCCAGATCACTTACCTGTCCATATGCAACTTTTCTTTCTTTTCTATTACTGATCCAGCCAAATCTGCTTACATCCTTTAGCATAGCTATTGAAATATTATTCTTTACAGAAAGAGCAGATAATAAACCGTCTTTTTTTCTATCTTCCGGTACCATCCCAATCCCATTATTTATTGCCTGCATAGGATTTGACAGTTTTAATTCCCTGCCATCAAAGAATATTTTTCCGGCACTTAATTTATCCATACCAAAAATACAACGCACAATCTCGGTTCTTTTGGAACCTAGTAGACCACTAAGGCCTAATATTTCTCCTTCCTTTACTTCAAAAGATATATTATCAAAAACTCCCTTTCTGCTCAGACCTTCAACTTTTAATACAGTTTTTCCTTTTTTAATCTTTTCTTTTTTTCTATTAAATATATCCGACAGATCTCTTCCAACCATCAGTTTTATTAGTTTTGCTTCATCTACTTCGGAAATTGGATGTGTGACAATTTTATTCCCATCTCTCATTATGGTAACAATGTCGGCTATATCAAATATTTCTTCCATCCTATGTGAAATATATATTATACCGACACCACTCTTCTTTAAATTTCTGATAATGGAAAACAGCTTTTGTTTTTCCTCCTCTCCAAGCGAAGAAGTGGGTTCATCCATTATAATAAAGCTTGCCCCAAAAAATATGGCATGTGCTATCTCAACCAATTGGTGATCGCTTGTTTTCAATTTCTTGATCTGTACATTGATATTAACCGATAAACCAAGATCTTTAAGCATTTCCAAAGTCTTTTTCTTGATATTTTTCCAATTAATAAAGAACTTCATCCTCCTGGAATACTCCCGTCCCATAAAAATATTTTGAAATACACTCATTTCCGGAAATAGGGAGAATTCCTGTTCTATCATACTAATACCTAGATTCTTTGCATCCAGTGGCTCATTTATTTCAACTTCCTTACCGTCTATTTTAATACTCCCTGAATCCCTTTTGTGAATTCCAGCCAGTACCTTCATTAAGGTTGATTTTCCAGCACCATTTTCTCCGACAATAGCATGAACGCAGCCGCTTTCCAGTGTAAAATCAACCTTATCGACTGCCTGAATGCCAGGAAAAGCCTTGCTTATATCAATCATTTCAATAATTCTCTTAATATTTGAATTATCCAACACTACAATTCCTTCCTAATACTCTCTCTGATATTTCTGAGTAAAATAGTTTACTGTTATAGCCATAAGAAGTATTATTCCTTTTATAAGTTCTATATAAATAGCAGGAACACGTATGAGAGTAAGGCCACTTATTATCATTCCAAGAAGTATGACCCCCAGAAATGTTCCGATCAGATCAATTTTTCCACCTTCCAAAGAGGATCCTCCAATTATCACTGCAGTAATAGCTTCAAACTCTAATCCAACTGCAGAAAAAGTTGCCGCAGCAGCAGATCTTCCAACAGTTATAAGACCAGCTACTCCTACCAAAAATCCTACAATTATAAAAATAAATAATACGTTTCTTTCTACTAATATACCTACTGCCCTGGAACTAAATGGATTACTTCCAATAGCCTTTAATTTTCTTCCGAATATTGTAAAATTCATAAGAGCATGGAATATAATATAAAATAGAATTATGAAGAATAGAGTTACATAAATACGTGATTCTGAAACTTTAAAATAGGACCCCCCCAACCAATTATAAATGTCACTTTCAATTCTTCTTGTTTTAGCACCCAGTACTATTATATTAAGGCTTCTTAACATACCAAGCATGGCCAGAGTAAAAACAACTGCGTTTAATTTTAATTTTCCAATTGCTATACCATTAATAAACCCTACAGCGACACCGCATAGTATTGTAAAAAATATAGCAAGATAAGGATTTCCTGTATTCGTGATTACAAATGCTCCAACTGCTCCACATAAAGCAGTATTTGAAGCAACCGATAAATCAAGATTACCGGTAAGTATTACCATAGCCATTCCAATTGATATTAAGAATAATGGTGCTACCCTTCTCATTATATTCATCATATTTGCTAAACTTATAAACTGGGGATTAAATGAAAAAAATATAAGACTCAGCAATATTATCACAATAAGTAGCACTATATTTCTTAGATTTGACCTGAAGAAAAATCCTATAGCAGCTCTTCTTTCAGTTATTACCTGTAATTCATTTCCCATTATTTTTAACGTCTCCAAACACCCATACTATTATTAAATTACTGTATTAGTATATTGGCAGGATTAAAAAATCCTGCCAATATCTTTTTACTAACTATCAGTTATTCCAGGCCAAAATTAGCATCTGCTGCTTCTTTACCATATGTTTCTGCAAGAGTGCTAATATAATCCCTCATTCCATCAGGAGTTAACCAATCCAATGCATCCAAATCAATACCCTCAACACCATTTGCTACTAAGATATCATATGTATCCTGTGACATAGCTCTAGGGGATGGCATTATATATGGATCATCAGGCCATGTTCGAAGATCTGCACCCTTATAATGTGCATATGCAATATAGTTCATATACCAGCCAAAGATATTCGGATCTACCAACGAATCAAATAACAATTCACCATTGTCCATTAATTCCAGTCCGACAGTGTCACAGGTATATCCAACTGCAAGGATATCTTCCCTTCCGGCACTCTTAATGAGTTCGATTGATGGAGCAGCTATCTGGTTATCAACATAACCGATGGCATCAATATCATCATATTTATTTAACCAGTCTTCCACAATTGCCAAACCATTTTCAATAATCCAATCTGAAGCTTGCGTATCTAATACAGTAATATTCGGATAATCTGCCATAGCATCCAGGAACCCATTCATCCTGTCATCACTATCTGCATTACCTATAATACCTGCCAGGTAAAGTACATTACCTTCATATCCCATATATGCTGCAAGTAAATGGCCATTATCATTGAATGAATTGTAGCTGTCGAAAACAGTATTTGGTACTCCATCAGCCATAATTGGAGTTCCGAAACCAGTAACTGGAATTCCTGCTTCTACAGCTTTTTGCCCAGAGGGAGTTTCTGCAATATTATCTACCGGTATAATAGCTAGTACATCAACACCCATCTGTATTAGATTGTCGATATTTGCTAGCTGTTGTTCAATACTAACATTTCCATCCAGGTAAAGTGAGTCACTTCCAAAATTTGGATCTATTTGAGTTTTTTGAATATCTATCAGCTCGCGGTGGAATGGATGCGTGGTGATTATGTCAGCAACACCAAAAAAGTATCTTTCTACCTCAACAATAACTGTTTCGGTTACTGTTTCGATTACTGTTTCGATTACTGTTTCGGTTACTGTTTCGGTTACTGTTTCGGTTACAACTTCAGGTGCCTTACAGCCCGAAAGTGCTATAAGCAACATTGACACTACAAAAATAGCTGTCACTAAACTAATTAAAATTCTTTTCATAATACTCTCCTTCTTTATGGGAAATTGTAATTCCCTTTGCTATAATTCCTCATGTGATTTGCTCTTTTAAAAATACCGCCAGACATTATGAATTTAATTAAGCAAATCTTTTTTTATCATAGAACCACCTCCAAATTGTTAATCAATCTCATATTTATTAATATTTTACTACCCTTATCTTCATCACCTCCTTTAGGCTAAGACCCTTTTTTCTTCAATCATTTCTATGCCCCTATTCATCATCATCACAACCACAATTACAAATCCTTTAAAGAAACCATTCCATGCTGGTTGTATATCTACTATATTTACTATACTATTAATCAGTGCTATGGCTACCGTACCAAAAAAAGCAGCCTGTACAGAACCTTTGCCACCACCGATTAATACTCCCCCGATAATAAGAGCAGCCAGGGTATCAAGCAAAAGGGGTGTCCCACCTAATGTCGGAGCGACATAAGCGATCCTTGCAACTATTATCAAACAGGCTAATCCCATTGAAAATGCTGACATCATGTAGGTAACAAAAATATAATTATATACTTTTATACCCGCTATTCTTGCTCCATCCAGGTTATTTCCTATTGCCAAAATATAATTTCCAAACCTTGTATGATTCAGCAAGATATAAGCAATAATATAAAAGGCAACCATGATCAAAAATGGAAGAGGGATTCCAAAAATCTTTGTATATGTTATAAATGGGAAAAGTGGTGTGTCTATTTTTAAAGTAACTGATCCCATTTGGAATATTATATCTAGAGTCCCACCAACAATCACCATCATTACAAGAGTAGTAATTATTGAATTATACTTAGCCTTAGTTACCAAGAGACCATTGATAACACCAATTATTAATACTGCAATAAAACTGCTAATCACAGCAAGGGTTATATTATGGGTCACTGTCCATATTCTTTCCAAAACAACCGCACCAAGGCTAACCCCGATACCTGCAGTCAGGTCCAAGCCTCCCGCTAGAATAACAAACATAGAACCCATAGCCAGTATACCTATAGGTGCTAGTTGTGCACTTATATTTGTAATATTTTGAAGTGATAGAAATTTTGGATTATATGTCCCAAAAATAATTACCAGAACAATAAGGGTTAATAGGATCCCATATCTTTGAATAAATGCATACCAGAAATCTGAATAGTTTTTTCTATTTTTCATTATTTTATTAATTCCTTAATACTTAATAGAAAGTTAAGATCATTTTTCCATCATGGATATATACATTTTCTTATTACATATACAATACTTTTTCTCTCTCTTCCTTAATCACCTGAACCATTGCTTTTATATTTTCAACTGGAACATCATTCATGATCTCCTGGGATGGGGCGATAATATATCCTCCACCCTTACCAAGAATCTGAATTGTCTCCCTGGTCATTATTTCAGTCTCTTTAGGAGTTTGAAAAGGAAGAATTTGAGTATCTATTCCTCCCATAAATATCAGGTCTTTTCCATATTCTTTCTTTAGGAATCTTAAATCATTGCATGGTTGTGCAGGTTCTAATATTTTCAATCCTATATCAATTAGGTCCGGTATAAAATCAACAACTTTTCCACAGGCATGAAGTAATATTGGGATATTAGCTTTGGTATAAACTTCCCAGACTCTTTTCAGGCCAGGCAATATATATTGCCTGAAGGTGTCAATGGACCATAATGGTGCTTCTTGAGTACCCAGATCATCACCATGATGTGCAATTTTAAATCCATATTCAACTACTTTTTTTGCAAAATCTATTTTATAATTTATTACTTTTTCCATTAATTCTTCAACTACGTCAGGGTATAATTTAAGTCCCACCATAAACTCTTCCCAGCCCATTACCCCATAGGTTCTTTCATAATTTCCCAGATAAGCTGTCGGCCAAATAAGTAAATTATTTGGATTATTATTCAGGTCATATTCCCATTCGGCAAAATTGCCAGGTTGATTAATATCTGGAGGATTATAGTTTTTAACTCTGGTTTTAAGATCTTTGGCAAAGAGAGCTTTCTCGGGTACATTGGGGGGCATAAATTTCGCATTGTGTTTTGTAGCTTTTCCTTGAACAGGATGAAATACCATAAAAAAAGTACCGGTTCCATAGATTAAACCCATTCCCCAAGTGTCATATACTATATTATTTTCCCAGTCAGGATTGCAAAATCCCAGTTCATGAAGCCTGTCACTTTCTTCTATTATTTCACGGTAAAATATTGGCTTATCTTGTAAAGAAAGAGTGTGGTGAAGATGGTTTTCAAGATAATCATCCAATTCATCCTCCGAAGAAAGTCCCAATAATTTACTTATTTCACCCCACCTGCTTCTATCTGTAAAAACTATTTGGCTTGGAAGGTAATCAACTTCTTCTCTATTTATAACCCTTAGAACTCTTTCTTCTTTTGTTAAGGTATTCATTACGCCTTACCTCCTGTTAATTTATGATGTTCTAATTATTGTTGATTTAAATATGTTGGATGATTTATTAATTATGATGAAATTTATTTCATCATATAAAATATATTTAAATACTATAGTTTTTTCCTAAAAAAGTCAATAAAAAATATTTTATAAGCAATTCTCTTGTTATCTTAACCCCAAAAGCCTTCTAAATTTATTTAAAATTTTATTACTAGAATAATAGTTCAGCGGTACGTGAATCTGTAATAACAGTATTAGCAATTCCTGTTTTTAAAAATCCTCTTAATGATGCTATTTTTTCTTTACCAAAAGCTATTAATACTTTATTCTTAATCTTTCTAATATCTTCAATACTTAGATTAATTATTCTATTTTCCATTCCAGATTTAACAAATTCTCCATTAGCCTTAAAAAAATTCAATCCGATCTCTCCAACAATTTTTTTCTCTTTCAATTCTTCTAATAATTTTGTGTCAAAAACACCCAAAGTAAATCCTCTGGATTTTTTTGATATAAATCCTATGCTTGAAAAATAATAATCAATTTCAGAAGGTTTAAAAATTGTCCTTTTTGAATAATTCCTACTTAATAATATCTCTTTTTGTTCAGAGCTATCCAAGAACAAAGGAAGATATATTGGGTAGCTCCTGCCTCCAACTTTTTCACTCATTAATTGTGTTAAGTAATTAGACTGACTGGTATCACTTGTTAGGTTTACACCCCCCAATGAAGAATATATCCCAACATCATATTTTCTCTTTAAATTTAATTTTTTAATTACATTATATAATGTATAACCCCATGATAATGCTATCTTTAAATCATTTTTTAGAATTTTTTTAATATACTCAGCACCTATACCGCCAATCTCTTTTAAAGCTATTTCTTCATTATTATATTGGGAATCAGAATTATACAATACTATTGCCTCATTTAATCCATAATTTTCTTCCAATTTTTTTTCTAACTCAATACTTCTTCTTTCAGAGTCATCTAAATTTATTCTAAACTCTATTATACTGTCTTTTCTTGCTTCCTTTATTATTCTACAAACTTTTGCCCTTGAATAATTGAACTTTTTTGCAATCTCGATTTGATTTAAATCATTAATATAGAAAAGTTCTGCTATCCTTGCAATTGTCCTTTTATTAACCAATTTTTACCTCATTAATATTTGAAATACATAAAATATTTTAATTATGATTATATATTATTATTCAATAAAAATGTTATAAACAAAATTCTAGATTATTTATTAACATCCAATAATCTAATTGATCTTTTTATATTCTTTAACTCAGCTTTGTGCCGTATTTACAGCCTGATATATTGCTATTATATTCTCTAAAGGTGTTCCTGGTACAGTCTCATGTGAAGGAGCAATAATTATACCACCTTTTTTGTTCCAAAAATTTATTATTTTTTTTACATGATTCTCAACTTCCTTTGGAGTACCTGAAGCCAAAACTGTTTGTATATCAATTGCTCCGTGCAGACAAATCTTATCAACACATATCTTATAAATTTTATCAATACCCATATCTCTTGCAGAAGTTTGGACAACGTCAAATACATCTATTCCTGCCTCAATCATTGAAGGTAAAATTTCATTAACATTGCCACAGCAATGCCATCCGTACATTAACTCATATCTTTGTACATTTTCTATTAACTTTTTATAAATCGGTAAGAAATATTTTTTAAATAATTCCGGTTGAAACATCAGGCTGTTTTGATTTGCTACATCATCCCAGGAACCATAGTATTCTGCTTTATTCCCAAAACTTTCCAACTCCCTTTTGTTAAACTCGATACAGAACTCTGAAACTTCTCCCACTATGAATTCTGCTAGTTCTTTATTTATCATTAAATCCATTAAAAATTTATCCATCCCTCTAAGATAGCTACAAATCATAAATGGGTAATTTAAGAGACCAATTGAAATTACATAGTCTATATCATCATAGATTATTTCATATTTTAATTTGTTATTATCATATCTATTTCTATAAGACTTAAAATTAAATAAATCTAATTTCTTGGTTAAAAATCCTTTTTTTAATTCTGAAGCAGTCTCAACATCATACAGTGGTGGGTCTACGCCAATATTGGGATAATTGGTATTATATTCTTTAAATTCTCCTAATGTTGAATTTATTCCCAATGTATAAAACAAATTAGAGTCCTTAATATATGGATCTTTTGGTTCCGGGCCTAAATACTCCGGAGCAAAAACAGAAAATTTATTCATTTTTGAGCCTGTAGACCAAAAATCACAAGCCAATTTATTCACTAATTCTTTATGGTTTATTTCTAATTTGTCTGAACTCTTAATTCCAAAGTACTTCATTAACTCTTTTGATATATAATCATTTCCCCTATAAGTTGTAGGAATTCTATCTACATTTTGGAGTTTTATTGCTCTGAATAATCTTTCTTTTTTATTCATTGGATTTTCTTTCTTAAACCTAAATTGAAATATTTACAAAACAAAATATAGTTAATTATAAAACTTTCTCATTTTGTTCAGTTTTTCTAATAAAATTATTAATATTAAAAACACTTTCTTTTACTGCATAATATGTTTCAATATAATTATCTACAAAAATTTTATATTTCTTATAATTATTCATATTAGGTTCAACTACCTCATGAAATTTGACCATTTTCTTTGCAGCCTCATCCAGGCTGTTAAATCTACCTGAAGCAAGCCCCCCCACTATACCAGATCCTAATACAGCAGCTTCTGGATTTATCGTCCTTTTTATTGGAAGTCCGGTAACATCTGCATACATCTGGACCCATAGGTCGCTATTCATGTGTCCTCCGCAGGCAATAATTTCCGTCATGTTGAAATTACTCTCTTTTAAAACCCTGAAAGTTGCCTCAGTACCATAGGCACTGGCTTCCATAATTGCCCTGTAGATATGGAATGGGGTATGTTTTAGCGACAATCCCCTTACTAAACCTCTACTGTTTGGATCTACAAACGGAGTCCTGTTTCCCTGAAAATGCTCTAATACTATTAAGCCTTCTGAACCCACAGGAATTTCTTTTGCCATTTTATCCATATATTTATATATACTAACTTTATCTTTTTCGGCTTCATTCTCGATTTGTTTATTTAAAAAATTTGTTATAAACCATTTCAAAACTGACCCTGATGATGTTTGTCCTCCTTCTATAGTAAAATTATCAATAATCACATCCGGATAGCTACCAAATAAACCTCTTTTATGAAAAGCCTTATCAATAGATATCTGAAAATAATTACCTGATCCGCCAATAAAAAATACTTGACCGCTACTAAAAGCATTGGAACCAATTACTGCACAATGAGCATCTGCGGCGCCCTGCCCAACGGGCGTACCTTCACGTAAACCAGTATTTTCTGAAAATTCTTTCGAAAGTCCACCCACCAGTTCTCCTACCCGTAGAACCTTTGGGGGTAATTTTTCAAATAAATCTTCCAATCCCATTTTTTTATAGAAATTTTGCTGCCAGCCTTTATTCCTATTATCATAATAAGCTCTTGCACCGGCTGTCGATATTCCAGTAGTCCATAGACCTGTTAATTCATGTGTAATCCAATCTGTATACTCTGCAATTATTTTTGATTTTTTATAAACATCTGGTTGATTTTCTTTAACCCACAAGACCTTACAGGGAAACCATTCTGGAGAAACATTGGCATAACCGTTAAATCTTCTAGCACTATCATCTATAGACTCAATAAGTTTAGCCTCTTTAACTGCTCTGACATCCATCCAGATTATAGGATCTCTGGTCGGATTATTATTTTCATCTACAAATATAACAGAACTGCAAGTTGCATCATGCCCTATGCCAACAATATTTTTTGGATCAATTTTTGCTTTTTCTATTACATCATTTACTGAGGATATAAGACCCTCTTTCCATTCCTCAATTTTTTGTTCTGCCCACCCTAGGTTCTCATAATAGGTACTATAGTTAAAAATACTAATGGCAATCTGATTTCCATCCAGATCAAATAATCCAGCTTTTATGCCTTCTGTTCCCCCATCAATTCCTAAAAGATACTCTTTCATTTGATCTCCTAAAATTAAACTTTTTATCTATGAAATTTTTTTCAGTAATAAAAATTAATTTTACTTTATTATATTATAATTTTGATATTTTTCAATCATAAATTTTTTTGTATGTTGTTGTTCTGCGATATTGTCACCTCTTAGTTGTTCAGGGAAAATGTCACCTATGAATAAAAGAGAGGAAACATATCATATGACAGATAAGGAGATGGCAAGGCTTATAGTAGTAGAGAGACTGATAGCAGGAGAGATTACGATTAAGGGTGCAGCAGAGGTACTAAGTGGTAGGGTCGAGAACTGGCGCGCCACTTAATCTTCAGTACGTTTCCAGCTCCCGCCACATCAAACGCAGCATGCGGATTTCCCGCACTACGCTTTCTTGTTAACTTCTCCCAAAGCTTATTTGACCTATCGGACTGGCAGCACTTTTAAGCATAGCAATATCTTACCTTGTAATCATTATAAAGTTCCAAGGTATTATAAAGCCAATCTCTACTCCACCTGTTCCAGCCGAAGC
>SDBT01019844.1_pt1 | contig 10528 bp, 8 predicted proteins | sample 2277101 | NCBI WGS metagenome assembly SDBT01 (sample SAMN10404973, study PRJNA504765) | marine sediment metagenome | isolation source: marine sediment core GS10_PC15, 103 cmbsf | place: Arctic Ocean: Southern Knipovich Ridge | collected 2010
ACGTTACATTTTAATAATGTGTGCCGCTTTAGTGGCTTTATAGCGAAAACGTTCGATGAATTTGCTAATTCTTGCTATCTCTTCTTTTTGCCCCAAATATTCTTTCCACAACATTTCGACTCTTTTTTTCCTTTCCCGTTCATAAAAAGAATAGCTTCCCGGATAAAGCAGCAACTCACCCCGTTCTAAACAAGCGATTTTTTTTACTGTCCGCTCTAAAAAATATCGATCGTGGCTAACAATAATAAAAGCTCCGTCGTATTGCAGCAAATAATTTTCCAGCCATTCTGTTGTTTGCAAATCAAGATGGTTAGTCGGTTCGTCCAGAATTAACAACTCCGGCCTGAGCAGTAATAATTTCGCTAAGGAAATACGCATCTGCCAACCACCACTGAAGGTCGATGTTTGTTTATCCCTATCTTGTTCCTGAAATCCAAGTCCTTGTAAAATTTTCTTTGCCTCGAATTCTATCCGGTAGCCATCCCCTTGTTCAAACCGATTTTGCAGATATCCCAACCTGTTCATCAACTGCTCAAAACCGGCGCTTTGATCTGATAAATTGCTAATCTGTTTTTGTAAATGAAAAATCTCTTGTTCTATTTCTAAAATGGATTGAAAAACGGAGAGGGTTTCTTCTAAGAGAGTTTTCCCCTTTAAAAACATAGTTTCCTGGGGTAAATAACCGGTCTGTATAGCTTTTGCCTGCTGAATTTTCCCGGAATCGATCAACTGCTTTTTTAAAATGACTTTTAACATTGTCGTTTTCCCGGCGCCATTCGGACCAACCAATCCTATCCGGTCGGCCGGCCGGATATGCCAGGATATGTGATTAAAAATCTCCTGAGTGGCAAAACTTAAACAAATATTTTCTAATCTGATCATATTTTTTCCAAAACAATTAAACCAGGGAAAAATAGTGAATTATTTTTCAACAGGCAAGAACAAAGGAGTGATAACTAATGTTTTGTTCCGAAAAAAAGAATTGTTTTAAAAAATAATTGGAATCATCTTGTACTCTCTACGGTTTTATGGTAACAAGTTATTTGAAAAACAAAGTAACTACTTAGCCTCGAAGTCTCCCTGTCTGCTTCGGCAGGAAAGACTCAAAGGATACAATGACAGTAAGCAAGGAGTCTTAGTGGCTGAGCAATTATAAATCAAGATATAATTAAGACGGAGGTTTTAATATGCAAGCAAAAATAAGGGATTTACTAAAAGATAAAGGTTCAAATATCGTTTGTATCAGTCAGGATAAAACAATTTATGAAGCGATAAAAACCCTGGTGAACCACAATATCGGTGCAGTTTTGGTTTTAGATAAGGAAGAAAAGTTAGTAGGAATTTTTACTGAGCGTGATATTCTAAAAGAAACGGTTCGGCGAAATGATCATATTAAAGGAACCCAGGTGCGGGATGTAATGACAACAGACCTGATTATAGGTTTGCCTGGTGATGATATTAATTATTTGATGGGGATAATGACGGAAAATAAAATCCGTCATATTCCAATTCTTGATGATGGTAGAGTGATCGGTATTATTTCAATAGGAGATTTAGTAAAAACCCAGCTCCATGATGCTCGTTATGAAAATCGATATCTAAAAGATTATATTATGGGAAAATACCCGGCATAGTTTTTTGGATGATTGGATGATTGGATGATTGGATGATTGGATGATTGGATGATTGGATGATTGGATGATTGGATGATTGGATGATTGGATGATTAAAAAAAATTAAGTTTTTTTTGAAAATCCTATGAAATTCTGAGAACTATACTTCATAAAATATATAGCCTTTTGTTCATTTTACCAGCCACAATTCTTGCTGAGGAGAACTCAAAAACTCAGCCCCTGATTCCCTGATTACCACCATTTCTTCGATTGTGGCGACCCCATAACCCTTGACCGTTACCCGGGGTTCTAGGGTATAAACCTGTCCGACTTCAACCTTTTTAAAAGGCAGATCCCGGTAGCGTTCCCATTTTGGCCCAAGCAAACCGCCGCCATCATGAGCCAGACGTCCAACCTGATGACCTAATCCATGTGGGTATTCTTCAAAACCTTCCGACAGAATATGATCCCTGGCAACTTTATCAACCTGCCAGCATTCAATACCCGGTTTTAAGACATCTGCAGATTTGCGGATGGCATCCCGAACTGCAAAAAATCCTTTCAGGACAATCTCCGGCGCTTCGGTTTCACCTCCTTTTAAAACATACCAGGTTCTCTGTAAATCCGAACAATAATTTTCTCTTTGCACTCCAAAATCCATATTAATAATATGGCCGGGTTGAACTCTGCGATCTGTCGGACCGAAGTGGGTTCCGGCTGTATCAGGACCGGTAAACACCGAAGGGCACATCTCCGGATCCCATGCCGGAGTAACTTCCAGTTTTTTTGCCTGGCTCTTTATATAATCAGCAATTTCTTTTTCTGTCAATCCGGGAATTAAAAAAGCGTCAACCCTGGTCCATATTTTCTCCGTAATTTGGATGCTTTTTTTAATTAGATCGATTTCCTCATCTGATTTTCTACCCCGCAAGGCAGAAACTATATCTTCGGAAGAAATTAATCGATCTATATAAGGAGTGTCTTTTAAGTAATCTTCCAGGATTAAAAACAGTCCGTAACTCAATCCATCAGCCATATAATCGTTCATCGAATAATTTATTGCGATTTTAGCAGGGTCAATCTCTTTTAGAATCCGGATTAATGTCTCCTGAATTGAATTTTCATAACTTATCACTTTTTCATAAGCATCAACTTTTTCGGTATTGGCAGCATCAATTTTGCCGGCAATAACAACAGTTTCCCCTCTTGAAGTAATAATAAACGCCGCCGGCCAGACACAACCGCTGCCAAAAATAATCGGCAATACCGGATCGGGTGTTGATGATGTTTCACGGACAAATGTTAACCAAAGATCTATATCATGATCTTTTAAGATTGAAATTGCCTGGTTTATTTTTTCTTTTACCATATTACTCTCTTTGTTAACTCGGTTGTTGAATCGTTGAATTGTGTATTTGTTGAATTATTATAACCGGTAAAAATCACAAAATAAACGTTTCGGTCCAAAGCATGGGCGGGAAAATCAACTTTTGCTCCGGAACCTTAGTGTATTCTTTGTTGCCTCTGTAGTTAATAGTTTTGGTTATCAATCTTATGTCAATTCATTCAAATTATCCGGAATCGAAATAGTAAATGAGGATCCTTTGCCAACCTGACTTTTCACAGCAATTTCACCCTTGTGTTTATGAATAATGTTTGAGCTTGAATATAGGCCGGTTCTCATCCTTATTCTTGAATCAACCTCAGTAAATCCCGGTTCAAAAAGATGGTCTAATTTTTCAGGCGGTATTCCTTTACCGGAATCGGTAATTTTTATCACAACATGACCGTTTTTTTTGCATGTCTGAATTAAAATCGCCCCTTTATTTTCAACCGCCTTGGCAGCATTAAGCAACAGATTCATAAATACTTGATTTAACTCATTTGGATAACAATATATTGGTGATAAAGTTTCATACTCTTTAGTCACTTTTATATTTCTGCCGATATTTTTGCCGATAAGGGTCAGGGTATCATCTAGTCCATCATTAATATTTATCTTTTGAAAAGACGCTTGATCAAGCCGGGTAAAATTTTTCAAACTTTTAATAATATTCAGAACCCGGTCCGTTGCTTTAGAAGTAATTTGTATGTTTTGCAGGAAAACTTCAAGTAATTTTAACAATCTTTCAGGATTTTGTGACGGATTAAAAATTTCAGTGGATTTCAAAATTTTTTCAAATCGCCCAAAAACCCTTCTGCTATTATCAACGGCGCTTTTAATTACCCCGGCAGGCGTATTGATTTCATGAACAATACCTGAAGCTAAATTACCCAGGGCGACCATTTTTCCGGCCTGGAGTAATTGTGCTTGAGCGGCATTCAACTTTTTTAATGTTTTTTCAAGTTCGTTGTTTTTTTCTTTAAGCTCAACATTTTTCAATCGATTAATTTCTGTTTCTTTTTTTGAGGCCTCTAATTGAAATGTTGTTTTCAAATTATCCAGTTTTTTTTCTAAGTCTTCGTGATAGACCTCATCTTCTATTTTGTGATAAATTTCATGATGTTTTAAGGCTTTTTTTTCCAGGTTTTGCTGTTTATAGATGTCATATAAAAAATAATGAGCTTTGCACATTTTAGGTTTGGCTTTTATTTTTGTTGACAATCTTAACGCTTGCTGAAACATATCGATGGCCTGATCATACTTTTTTTGATGGGAATAAACTTTACCAATATCCAATAAAGTTGTAGTTTCACCGGTAGAATAAGCAATTTCTTTTCTGATTAAAAGACTTTGTTCATGGTATTCCAAAGCGTGATCGTAATTCCCAAGTTTTTGATAAAGCAATCCTACATCATTTAAGGTTCTGGATTCGCCGTGTTTATCCCCTACCGATTGCTGAAGTTTCAGACTCCTGATTTGGTATTTTAGAGCCTCATCGTTTTTTTCCATCAGAAGATAGGCATTCCCAAGACCATTTAATGCCCGGGCTTCTCCCCTGATATTTTGTGTCTGCCTGAACAGGTCGTGGGCATTTTGAATATAACTCAAAGATTGTTTATAATCTTTCCAATCATAATAATAGCCCCCTAATGAACTGTTGGCCCATGCCTGGCCATCAATATTTTTTGTTTCACGGAACAAATTTAGTGCTTTACTGGTCATATTAAAACCGCGATCAAAATCTCCAAACCCCCAATAAATAAGACCCATTCCCAAAATTACATAGGCCTGACCATCCTTATCGCCATTTTCTTCAAACCATTTTTGCGCTAATAAAAAATATTCCATCCCTTTTTCAACCTGAGATTGGGAATAATAAAGTAATCCCAGGTTCCGCTGGGCATTGGCGACTCCTTTTTGATAATTAATTTTCTGAGCTAAAGACAGGGCCTCCTCACTTAGCTGTATTGATTTTTTCCCATCACTGACCCACAAATTCCAGGCTAAATCGATCAAAACATCAACACGTTCTTTGGATTTATCTGCAACGGATAACAACCTGGCTTCTAATTTTTCTAATTGGTCTTTCATAATATACCCTTGTTCAAATAATATTAAATAACCGCAAATTCAGCATCAATTCACTATCCTTTCAATAACAATATATTCGGTGGGTTTTATTTCAATATTTGTAATTACTCAGGGTGTTTAGGCTGTAGGCTTTTAGTTTTTTGTAAAGCTCGAATCAATTACTGCAGTGTCTGTTAATTCAGATGCATCTGGTTTTATTCTCTCTAAAAGCCTAAATGCCTACAGCCTAATAGCCTAAGTAACACCGGCATATTTAATCCCGGTTAATGCCGCGATCTCTTTTTTCCAGGTTGTGAGATCTTTGATAGAAAATTTATTCAGATGATCGTGGCCGCATGCCCGGGCCAGAACCTTCATTAGTGAAACCGTGGCATCGAGGTAGTTTTTTAATTGTTGAGCGGATTTCTCAACCACAATTCGACTCCTTAACTGCTTTTTCTGAGTAGCAACACCAACGGGACAATTATTGGTATGACAGGCACGCATGGCCAGACAACCGATAGCTTGAATTGCTGAATTTGCGATGGCTAATCCATCCGCTCCCAGAGCCAGCGCTTTAACAAAATCAGATTCAGTGCGTAAACCGCCGGTAATTATTAAAGTTATTTCATTTCGTCCTGATTTGTCGAGGTGGTTTCGTGCTCTAGCTAAAGCAACCATTGTCGGTACCGAAATATTATTTTTGAAAATATCCGGCGCCGCACCGGTGGCACCTCCCCGCCCATCCAAAATTATATAATCAACTCCGACATCCAGGGCAAAATTTATATCCTCTTCAATGTGCTGAGCAGACATTTTGAATCCGATCGGGATTCCACCGGTTGTTTTTCTGACCTGATCCGCAACTTTTCGAAAATCCCCGGCAGTTTCCAGATTTTCAAACCTGGCGGGACTAACAGCCGCCTGGCCCGGTTTCAAACCACGTACCCGGGCAATTTTTTCGGTTACCTTGTTACCGGGAAGATGGCCGCCGGTGCCGGTTTTTGCTCCCTGTCCTGCTTTAAAATGAAATGCCTGGCATTTTGCTGCTTTTTCCATACTCCAGCCAAAGTATCCTGAGGCAAGTTCATAAAAATAGCGTGAATTGGCTGATTGTTCCTCGGGCAGCATACCCCCTTCTCCCGAACAGATGCCGGTACCGGCCATCTCAGCACCTTTGGATAGAGAAATTTTTGCCTCCTGGCTTAATGCGCCAAAGCTCATGTCGCTGATAAATATCGGAATATCAAGGGTTAATGGTTTTCCAGCTTTGGGTCCGATGGTTAGTCTGGTATCAACTTGACCATCATCCGCCAGGGGTCTGGTCGCCAGTTGAGCTGTCAGTAACTGAATATCTTCCCAGCGTGGAAGATCGGTGAGAGCCACACCCATCGCCGAAACCCTGCCATGTTGACCATATTTTTTTAAACCGTGTTTAGCAAGGTGCTGAATATAATTGGTATAAGGTTCGTCTTTGGTTCCATGAATATCGGCATAAAGACCTAAATATGAATCACGATAATATGGTTGGGGATTTTTATTTTCCCAGGTTTGAATCTCATTTTTATCAACAAATACCGAATCTTTATCAAGATCGATCCAGGTTTTAAATTTGGGCAGGGCCTCTTCATTGTTATACTCGCTAACACCGGTGTCATATCGATAGTCCCAGCCGTGAACACCGCACAAAATACTATTACCGTCAATATATCCGTCGGACATAAGCGCCCCGCGATGGAGACACCTTCCATAAAAAACCGAAACATTATTATCATATCTGATTACAACCAGATCTACATTAGCTACAAGAGCATAAGCCGGTTTGCGATCTTCCAGACTGCGCCAGGTTGCCACTTTTATTTTTTTCATAATAATTTCGCCTCGAAGACTCCAAGGCTCCAATTTTAAAGATAAATTTTTTAGACTGGTTAATTCATAAATCCGTATTATAACACTTTAGGTGCTATCATCCAAAAAGTTTCCGCCCAGCTAGAAACATAGCCAGGCTTGCTGAATGACATGTTTGTTGTTGGTTGCACACATCAATCTTCCATCATTCCATCATTCCAACATTCCTGCTTATTCTCTAACCTGTATCAATTGGTCCAGGTCTAATTCAAACAAATCCCTCTGCTCATTGCAAATAATAATCTGAGTTCCGGCAAAACAGATCCCTTCACATTGTTGTGCGAAAATCGGCAGCCAAAATATTTTGCCACCAAAATAATCATCGGAAGAATCTGAAACTTCAAACATCCATATTGCACCATAAGTCAAAACAAGCAATTTTTTGCCGTCGGGAGACACATCTGAGGCAGTCACCATAAATCTTGTATCAAACGTACTAATCGGTTTTAATGGATTACTTTTGTTAGCAGCCATGGAATCGAACCTGTAAAGTTTTGTAAAACTATCACTCCTGTGTTTTGTCAATAAATAAAGCTTGCTCCGGGCCCAAAAAATTGCTTCGCAATCAAAATTTTTTTTAGCCGGAGGAAAACTATCCTGATCAACATAATAAAAGAGGATCTTTTTAAAGGCGGTGCCGCCGATTTTTCAAATGGATCAGGCTCTTTTACAAAGTAAATCGTAAGATCTTTTCTAAGGTTGTCATTATTACCGGAATCAGCAATTATCAAATTCCCGGCATCATCGACGGCGATCTCCTCCCAATCAACATTTTCAGCCTGAGTAATCTTAATTCCGCCGTAATTATTTAAAGAGTTCTTGGATTTTATAATACTACCGTCCCGGCGGATTGCAAAAATCCTGGCTTTATCTTCGGAATCATTATGGGTCCAAAATACATCCTGGAAGGTTCTGCTTTTTACCAGGCCTGAGGATTCATTGATGGGCTTAAAATTTATCCGGTTAACGGGAGATAAAACTATTGGCGCCTTATCGGGGAGTGAAACGGGTACAGTTGCTTTCTGAGCGGCACAATAGAAATAATTTAAGAATAATACACAAATTACTAAATTAGATTCAAAAATCTTTACCATAAAATCCTCCGATGACTAATTATAGCCAAACAAACGCTTCGATACCCTGCCAAATACATACCCTCTTCAAAATTGGGACAACAATCACTAAATAAACATAAGTTAAAAGAATTCTAACTTTCAATGTTTTTTGTAAATAGGCAACATCGGTGTAGGGGCGAGGGGCCCTTCGCCCTTACGCAGGGGCAAAAACGCAGTTGGGGGAATTATGGAATGATGGAAGTTTGGAGTGCACACCATACGCCAAACGTCTCATTCAGCCTGCCCGGCTATGTTTCTAGCGGGTAGGAAACTTTTTGGATGATAGCACTACAGGTTTTATAATTCGGATTCATGAATTAACAAGTCTAATAGATTTTACTGTAAACTTGGAGTCTTCGAGGCTAAATTATTATCTTTTTTTAATCCCTTTTATCGCTCCTTCTATTAAATTGTATGCCGCTTTTAGTGAAAGTCCTTCTTTATCATTTTCTCCAAAAGGAAGCGATGCTATTCCGATCGCAGCAGCTTTTTCAAATGTAAACATTTTTTCCAAGGCTGCCGCCAGTTCTTTGCTGGTCGGTCCCTCGGGAGCTGTGAGAGGATGACCACTTACTTCAGCCGGATTTAATACATCCATATCGATATGGATATAGATTATATCGGTTAACCTGCTTAATCTTTCCATTTGAAAATGAATGTTTTCAGATACGTTTCTGATATCCTGAACAGAAATAAATTCAACCTGAGAGCGATCCAGAAGCTCTTGTTCCAGAGGATCAACATCACGCAGTCCGGCCATAACAATATATTTTGACGGTAACGCAGGATCAAGACCGGTTTTCAAGCGAAGCCGGGTCAAACAAAGACCCGATGCTATTGCCACATTCATCCCTCCCAGCATTCCACTAAGTGTTGTTTCCGGAGTATTAAAATCGGCATGGGCATCTATGTAAACAAATCCGACTCTAAGAGGTTTTTTTCCCGCTAATCCTTCAGTTTGCAAACTTCGAAAATCAGATTTTGAAGATCCTACTCCCGGGCCCAGATGCTGCAATCCGGAAAGCATACCTAACAGATCCACACAATTGGTTAACAAGCCAATGGTAAAATATTCATCCTTCCTGTTTGCAGAAATTAGTTTTCCTATATGTTTACTCTCAATAGCGTCTTGATTCCAGGCACCATATTGTTTTTTATCTTCCGGTGTTAAGGTTACCGTTTTAATATTTACGAGTTTACAGCCGTTTTTTTCAAGAAGTTTATTAAGGCCGCTACCCGCCATAGTTTCCGGTCCCTGGGTGTTGTTTTTGACAATAAAAACTTTTATCTCGCCATCATCCATTTTATATCCTTGTGAGAAACATAAAATCGGAAAACTTACCAGCAACAAACAAACAAATAATAAATGTCTCATAATTTTTCCTCTTTTTTTTAGCCTCGAAGACCCTATAACAATGAACAATTATCAATGAGCAATGGTGTATAGCTGTCAGCACTCAGCTTTCAGCTATCAGCTAAAGCCAGTAACCATACTGCCCGTCGTTTGCTAACGGGGAATCATCAATGATTCTTAATATTTAAACAGATCCCTCCTGGATGACAGTTTCGGGACAAAGGGACATAATCTCGGTCAGGAGGGTTTATCACCCACCCATACATCCAACCATCCAACCATCCATCACTCCATCATCCATCACTCCATCATCCATCACTCCATCACTCCATCACTCCATCATCCATCATCCATCACTCCATCACTCCATCACTCCATCACTCCATCACTCCATCACTCCATCACTCCATCACTCCATCACTCCATCAAACAATCTAAATCAATATATCTAATACTAATTTCAAAAAATTATAAATCATACATCCTCAATCATAAAAAAATATTCGCTACTTTTTTTCTTCTTTCAAAAGTCTCCAGCAGTTTCCACTGGACAATCGGGATCTTATTCAAAAGATTACCGGGAATTTCTAAAATTTCAGATTTTTTGATTATTCTGATATTGAATAATTCTGAATTACCCTGAAGAATCCCCTCTTCACCAAAAAAACTGCCGTGCTCAAGTGTCTCAATCAGTTTTTCCCGGTAATAAATCTCCACGACCCCTTTATTAACGAGATATAATTTTGGAGTTTTATTTTTTTCAACAAACTCGCCTTTAGTTAATCCTCTTTTTGTTATGGCCTGAGCAATTTTATGTTGAATGGGAAATGAAAGCATATCGCCGAATAACCAGGTGCTTTGTAAAAAATTCCGGTTTTCAAGAACTTTGATAACATCTTCATAAAGGCTGTTTCTAATGATAAATTCGGAATACAGATCGGTCGGAATTTTAAGGCAAATATTTGAGCTGACAGCCTGATAGGTTCGTTTTGATTTTTGTTTCAGCAATCCTGACCATTCTCCTAAAAGTGCATTTGAAGAAAATGTATTAATAATCCCCGAATCCTCATGAACAAACTCAACC
>SDBT01019845.1_pt1 | contig 10528 bp, 6 predicted proteins | sample 2277101 | NCBI WGS metagenome assembly SDBT01 (sample SAMN10404973, study PRJNA504765) | marine sediment metagenome | isolation source: marine sediment core GS10_PC15, 103 cmbsf | place: Arctic Ocean: Southern Knipovich Ridge | collected 2010
CTTTTCTTTTACAAGCTGCTGCCACGGCACAATATTCGCATGATGCTCCATTTCAGTAATAAGTATCTCATCACCGCTCGAAATATTGTCTCTGCCCCAGGCGTACGCAACAAGATTTATACTTTCTGTTGTATTACGGGTAAAAATAATTTCCTGACTGCTGTCCGCATTTATGAATTTCTGAACTTTTTCCCGGACATTTTCGTATGCATCCGAAGCCCGCTCGGACAGCTGGTATATTCCACGATGAACGTTTGCATAGTACTGCTCATAACATTCAACAATTGCATTAATTACTACTTTAGGTTTTTGAGTCGATGCTCCGGAGTCAAGAAATACGAGATCCTTATTGTTCTGAAAGATGGGGAAATCCTTTTTTATTTCTTCTCCTAATTCTGTTTTCATAGTGATGAAATCCTATCATAAATTAATTGAAAAAATCCTTTTGAGATCATCTGCCGCGCGGCACGTTTTGAGATTCCCCTTGACTGTAAATAAAACAGTTGATTTTCATCGAGGTTATTCGTCGTGGATCCATGAGAGGCATGCACGTCATCCGCCTCGATCTCAAGGGTGGGTACGGATGTCGCCATGCCGTCATCCATTAACAGTACATTGTCGGTGAAATACGAATCAGACTGCTGAGCTTTTGGATCTATCTTTATCAGCCCGGAAAATGAACCACGGGCTTTACCTTCATATACGGCTCTTATCAGTATATCACCTTTTGTATTTCGTGCCTTATGATGCATAACAATATCCATGGAATGCTGGGCTTTTTTAAAACCGTGGAATCCGCTTGATACATACGCCTGTGCTCCATGACCACTGAGCTCAATGAGGATATTCTGTTTTACGGAACCCTCTGATTTTATAATATCCGCCACATATAATAATCCATTTCGCTCGACAATAAACGTATATGAACCATTTCCGGATAACTCAATGTTTGTACGGGTATTTGCCTTTACGGTAATCCGTGATGACGTTGATACTGAAATGCTCTTATTAATTTTATGTTGCATACTTATTACCCCACACTGCCTTCCATTTCAAGCTCAATGAGACGATTTAATTCTGCTGCATACTCCAGTGGAAGCTCTTTGGCAATCGGTTCAATAAATCCGGAAACGATCATGCTCATCGCTTCTGCTTCGGATAATCCCCTGCTCATCAGATAAAACAACTGCTCTTCACCTATTCGGCCAACCGATGCCTCATGGCTGATTCGGGAGCTGCTTGATTTGATATCCATTGTCGGATACGTATCAGAACGCGAATGTCCGTCGAGCAGTAGCGCGTCGCATACAACATTTGATTTCACATTGTGCACATTTTTCGGAACACGTACAAGTCCGCGGTATGATGTCCGTCCGCCCTCTTTTGATATTGACTTAGAAATAATATTTGAAGACGTTTCTGATGCGCCGTGAATAGCTTTTGCGCCCGCGTCTAAATACTGGCCCTTTCCGGCAAACGCTATAGACAAGACATCGCCCCGTGCCTTCCTGCCGAGAAGGTATACACTCGGATACTTCATGGTTACCCCGCTGCCCAAATTTCCATCGACCCATTCCATTGCGCCCTCTTCATACACGAATGCTCGTTTTGTCACTAGATTATAAACGTTCTTTGACCAATTCTGAACTGTCGTGTATCTGACACGCGCACCCGGCTTCACGATAATTTCAACGACTGCACAATGAAGTGAGCTAGTAGTGTATACAGGTGCCGTACAACCCTCCATATAATGGACGAAGCTTCCGGGCTCCGCAATAATCAGCGTCCGTTCAAACTGACCGACCCGCTCCTCATTTATACGGAAATACGCCTGCAACGGAAACTCAACATGGACCCCTGCCGGTATATACACAAAACTACCACCCGACCACACTGCCGTATTGAGTGCCGAAAATTTATTATCACCGGCTGGAACAATCGTGCCAAAGTACTTTTTTACAATCTCCGGATATTTCTTCAGGCCCGTATCCATATCGGTAAATATCACTCCGATCTTCTCCATCTTTTTCTGGATATTATGGTAGACTGCTTCGCTCTCGTATTGAGCCATGACGCCGGATAAATACTTTTGTTCAGCTTGTGGAATGCCAAGCCGGTCATAGGTGCCCTTGATATTTTTTGGAACATCCTTCCAGTCCCGTGCTACTTTTTCTGTCGGCCGTAAATAATAAAGAAGATCATCATAGTCTATGGCCGATAAATCCGGTCCCCACGTGTGCATCGGCTTCTTCCTAAATGTGGAATAGGCACGCAGACGGTTTTCACGCATCCACTGTGGTTCGGACTTAATTCCTGATATTTCTTTGATAATATTTTCAGTGAGTCCCCGCTTGCTCTTATATAAATACTCAACCTTGTCGGGTTGCTCTTGGTCAATGGTTTTATTGGTCTGCCGCAGTTTTTTATCTGTCATGTCTGCCTAAAATGAATTACCGTTTTTCGCTTATTAACCAATCATATCCACGTTTTTCAACATCCGAGGCAAGCGTTTTGCCGCCTGACTTAATTATTTTTCCATCGCTCATTATATGGACATGATCGGGTTTGATATACCGTAAAATTCTAAAATAATGCGTAATTACCAATATACTCATTTTTTTATTCATCACCCGATTAACACTCTGGGCAACGGAACGAAGCGCATCAATATCCAGGCCCGAATCTGTTTCGTCGAGTATGGCAACGGACGGTTCAAGCACTGCCAGCTGTAATATTTCCAGCTTCTTCTTCTCACCACCAGAAAATCCCTCGTTAAGCGAACGGCCAACCAGATCTTTTTTTATTTTCAGTAATTTTACTTTCTCATTAAAATACTTACGGAATGCAAGGGGTGCCAACTTTTTATTAGGATTGATTGAATTGTATGCAGAGCGTAAAAAATGTTCAATTGAAAGTCCTGGGACTTCCACGGGATACTGAAACGATAAAAATAATCCGCGCTTTGCGCGTTCATCTGCTGTCAAATTTTTTATACTTTTGCCTTTGAGAAATATTGAGCCGCTTGTTACGGATAATCCCGGATGACCCATTATAGCTGAAGCGAGCGTTGATTTTCCTGAACCATTCGGGCCCATCAAGGCATGAATCTCTCCGGGCTTTATTGAAACGTCAATCCCTTTTAATATTTTTTTGTTTTCTACGCCGACACGTAATTTTTTTATTTGGAGTGAATACATATTTTTAGGATCAATACTAAACTTTTACATACGCGCAGTCTGTTTGGAATTTACATTCAGTACAAACCGGCTCTTCACGTTTTAAGTCGTCATTTAGATGGCCGCACGCAATGCAAAATAATTCCGGTGTCAGCTTCCGCGGATGTTGTTCCATTTTACAGTGCTTACAGATACCTTTAATCTCATAATTTTCGGAACGTATATAAAACTTGCTTTTTTCTGCAATCATTTGCATTTCACGAATCATTTGGATATCTTTCGCATCCTCGACATCCTCTATTCCGTGGCATTCCTCGCATACAAAGTGGACATGACTATCAACCCGGGCTTCAAAATGAGTCACCTTATTAATAACAAATTCTTTCAATAGACCATGATCGCGCAGAAAACGGAGGTTTCGATACACCGTGCCGACACTAATATTCGGAATAATTTTCTTAACACCTTCATGAATCGCTTCGGCTGTTGGATGAATTTTATTACTTCTGACAAAATCCAAAATTTGCAGCCGCTGCTTGGTTAGGCGCCAATTTTTCTTATTATTTTTCCGCTTTGGAGCTTTTTTATTGACCATATAGTTAAATCCTTATTAAGAATGATTCTTATTAAGAATAATACTCCCCTGACATGAATATGTCAAAACGCCTACTCTATAGCAGGTTACTATCTGATAATAATTTAGTCTTTTCGATTTTTTCGTTTTCTTTCCCACTTCCGCACGTGCTGCTCATCCATTCCTAAATAATGTCCGATTTCATGATGTACAACATTGTGGATTAGACGTCTGATTTTTTCCGTATCTGGACCGGCTACCCGCTCAATTGCATTCTTGAATAACGTAATTTTGTCAGGCAGTACGGCGGAATAGTAGGCACTGCGGTCCGGAAGCGGAATTCCTTCATATAGACCGAGGAGTATCCCGCGTTCGATAATTTCACGTTCACGCGCACGTGCCTTTCGTATATCATCTTCTATGACAAATCCAACATTATGAATCTTATCACGTATCTCCTTCGGTATTTTTCGTATCGCTTCATCAATATATCGCTCAAATATTTCTCGTTCCATATGCTTATTTAATAGTGTAACCAGCAGTATACCTCTAATCACTCCCTGCTACAAATCTCCTCCCTCAATAGAGGGAGGAGATAAAACCGTTATCTATATCAGTTCTCTAGTTTATAAACTTCGTAAGAACTCCGCCTCTGAATGATTCTCCATACGCCATAAACCAGCTTGATATCGAAAACTCCCCGTCAGTAACATCAAATATTCTGACATTTGGACCGCCCTCATTGAGAGGAGAAACAACGAGCGAAGAAACTCCATCGCCATCAAGATCAGCTACCTTAACCGACATCTCACCGCGAAAATTTTCTGCGTATGCCAGCGTCCAATCAAGCAATGTCAATTTGCCGTCTGCGTCATATTCATACACACGAATGTTCGGACCGCCACCAAGCAGCGGATAAACCACAATTTCACGGAAGGCATCACCATCCATATTTGATAATCCCAATCCGACACCGCCCTTGAAATCTTCCTGAAATACCATCTTCCAGTCCTTAAGCTCAAATTCTCCACTGTCAGCGCTATAGCCATACACACGAAGATTCGGACCGCCATCAGTGGCAGGTATAGTTACTATCTCAAGCTGACCGTCTTTATCCAGATCTGCCAATTTTACTGATAATGTCCCACGATACGTACTCGCGTAGGGCTGAATCCAGTTGATTAATTCAAAACTCCCGGTATCCGAATCATACGTATATGCGCGTACATTCGCTCCGCCATTGCTTTGCGGATAAGTAACAATATCACGAACTCCATCACCATTGACGTCGCCGAGCTGTGTAAGGACGCCGCCTCGGAACTCCTGCTGATATGCCATAAACCAACCGTCAAGCTCGAGTGTCCCTAAGTCAGTATCGTAATGAAACACTCGTACATTCGGTCCGCCATCAGCAGGTGAAACAATAATATTGACATTACCATCGCCAGTCACATCAGCAGCGCTGAGATTAATTTCTCCTCGGAATGTCGCATCATACGCAAGTGTCCATGCAAGGAGCTCAATTTCTCCGGTCACCGTATTATACTTGTACGCCCGGAGGTTTGGTCCGCCATTACTGCGAGGTACTACCACGAAATCCTGCATTCCGTCTTGGTCAATATCAACATTGTTTATTACCTGAATGCCATTCCGGTAATCCTCAGCAAATGCCATAGTATGCGCAATGAAGGTTCCGTCCTTTTCAAACAATCTTACTTGCGGACCGTAGCCGTCTCCGTACGGGTAGACGATAATCTCCATTTGATTATCTCCGTCGACATCTGCAGTTATAACCCTGAATTCCCCGCGATAGCTTTCTGAATAGGCGTAAAACTGTGATACCAACGTACCGTCCGGATTAAATACCCTGATTTGAGGCGCTGAATCTTCATTTGTCATAACCACGACGTCATAAGGTATGTTTGTAACAGAATCAATTGCGGTACCGTCGCCGCCTGAATATACGACTGTTCTCGTGACAGTTGACGCACTCTCTAATCCAGCGACCGCATCTACCGTTACTGTATTGGTGCCGTCAACGAGACCAGTTATATTTTTCGAGAAAGCCCCAGAGGAACTTACGGTTACCGTTCCGGTACTTACTCCATTTCGTCTGATGGTAACTACCGCATCGGCATCCGTTACGGTACCGCTTACAAGAACAGAATCAGAGGTGACAACGGCATTATCAACAGGTGTCGTTACCGTGACTGATAGTGTGCTGTCAGCAGCTGATGATAGGATTGATGAACCGGGAGCCACCGCACCAAACACACTGAAGTGATCGGTTGTAACGGTCATTGTGTCATTAACCGTATCGGGAATATTAGCTGTTGTTTCTTCCCAAACGCCGGATGTCGTATCATAGAACTCTCCGCTCAAATCATCTTCTTCAATACCGACTTCTGCAACAGTCGCATCGTCATATGGCAGTGTCAACGAGACATCGGAATTAAAATTAGAAATCAATGAGCCGTTACTATCACGGGCCTCAAGCTCATACCCATAACCAGCTAGGGGTTGAGCGCCTGCCTGGTATGGAATATCTGCTGTCGGTTCAATCGTAACCGTCACGCTACCGTCGGTGGCCAAGGATCGTGCCGGGATTTCAAGTTCCATCCCATCTGACAGCACCATTGTTTTTGCAACCGTAGAATCAAATGTCGAACTTGTCGAGTCAGGCATCTCACCCTGATACTCAAGCGTCAAATCCTGCTCAGCGCCATCTTCATCACTTACCGGCACTTCTTCCTGGTCTGTTAAGTAATATGAATTGCCATCTTCATCAACTGCACCAACCATCCATGTGTTTCCACTCGTTACCGGAATCGTATATGTTCCATCACTTGTAGTTGTTTCTGAATAGCCTCCGGTATCAGTATATGCATAGATGAAAGCTTCGTTGCCGGTGCCGCCTAATAGTACTTCACCGGTGATCTGGGAATCAGCTGATTCAAATACAACAACTATGTCATCAGCAGGATCGTCCGGTGATGCGTACACAATCTGTGCGCCGGTGAAAATATAACCCATTGTTGGCGGCAGTGAAGCATTCAGATAGTATTCTCCTTCCGGCACATACATGACAAACATGCCATCAGCACCTGATGTGGCTTCCATAGAATTAAATCCATAGTGATCATATGCAGAATCCCGTTCATACCCGGCGTAATCAAGTGAAGCAAATACATGCGCCCCTTCAATTACAGTACCATCCTGATCCTTAACAATGCCGGAAATTTCAGAATCGGCTTCGAGCAGTGTAAAATTCAGAGTAACCGTCTCACCATCTCCAACGGTTACAGTTTTTTCTTCAAGACTCGACGGCATGTACGCTGCACCCATCCACGGATCAATGAAATAATCCATATTCCATGTACCGGCAGCAATATTCAGGCTGTAGGTGCCATTCCAATCAACCCACGTATATGCAGACCCTCCTTCCGGCCGTTTCGCAAAGACTTCTCCCCAAATATTGTATACTGTATTACCTTCAGAATCTACAAACTTACCCTCAATGACTGCATTATTTTCAAGCATGGTAATCACTACATCATCTTTGGTTTCTCCTGATGCAATTTCTACAGAAACTTTAGAATCCTGGGTATAAGAACCGTTCCAGTCCATAAATACATCCAAACTGTAATCCCCCGCGGGAACCATTATCTCAAATTGTCCGCCATTGAGCGGTCCGCCGAGCATGCCGCCGTACCACATATCTCCCTGTGAAAATGAATCGAGAGAATTCGATGCATTGACCCATCCCCACACTCCTGAAATTAAATTTCCATCAGGATCTTCAAGGTGGCCCTTTATAGTAGCGTCAGCAATGCCGAGTTGAAAATTAATATTCGGTACAGTGATATTCGCAAGTGCAGTAACCTCCACTGGCGGTTCAATAGAAACATACTGGGCGCCTGATTCTGTTGGCTCCCATGAAGGAAACGCATGTATCATATACGTGCCGGGAAAAGCAGACAGGGAATAGTTTCCGTTATCGTCGGACATCGCTGAGCCCCACCCCATTGAGGTGGTTGACCACGCATCAATATATTGATTTGCAAGCGCCTCTCCATTTGTATCTGTAACTTTGCCGCTTATTGTCGCACTTTTCTCCACCAATCGTAATGTGCCGAGATTTAATGTTTCTCCATCACCGATTTTTGTCGGAGTTATCGTAGGGCCGCCATATTCAGTCCCGCCCATCATCATGCTCCACGACCAAATATAAATTTCATAGGTTCGGCCACCGGCTACGCTCAGAGAAAAATTACCATTGCTGTCAACTTCTCCCCAGTTGCCCATAAATCCTCCTTTTTCCCATGCATCAACACTCACTTGTAAATTACTGTCGAGAGCGCTGCCGTCAGGCATGACTATTTTTCCTCTCAGCGTGGCATTGTATTCCGCGACGGTCAAATTTACTACCTGAATCTCTGTAACATTATTATCTTCAGTAAATTCTACTGTTGTCGGTCCGGGAGATCCCCAATCAGGTTCTTCTCCTCCTCCCCAATTTGGCCAGATATTTACCTGATACTCCCCCTGTCCTACCCAGAGCGTATAGTTACCGCTACTATTCGTTTGGCTTTGGGAATAGCCTCCGTACATTCCTCCCATAGCCCACGTTTCCACTTGGGCATCAGTTACCGCCCTGCCATCCGGATACGTCACTTTTCCTGTAATCCTCTTTTGTGCTGCCGATAACTCAATAGGATCTGTATAGTAGGTAGTATTAGTCTCGCCTTCGGTTAAACTTACTGCAATTTCATTTGACGGCAGAAGACCTTCAGCATCCCACGGAGGATTTACCTGCATGTAATACGTACCTGTTGTAAATTCCTTATCTATAACGGCGACACCATTTTCATCAGTTGACCCCCAATAACTTCCATTCATACTCCAGTTTTGATCGTGAACATCAACATTCGCATACGCCATTGGGTTACCCGAACCGTCTGTCACTTTTATCTTCATTGCCGGGACACCAACTTCGATGTTCCCAAGATCAATCGCCGAACCTGAATAAGTCACTGTTTGCGTAGCGGGAGAGGCATAGTCAGGATATGTCCACGTATCAAGCCAAAAATCGACATAGTACGTACCGTTTGTACTGACGGCAAATCCGAAGGTTCCGTCATCCGCGGTATTTGTCCCCCGATTGTAATTCCAGTTAGAAGAATGGAAATCTACCCATGCATTAGGTATTCCGTTCCCGTCAGGATCAACAAATTTACCGGTAATGTTTGGGTTTACTAAATACAATGTTCCAAGATCATTATTTTGACTTGCGTCAATTACAACTGTGGTTTCTTCGGGGGGTGAATAAATCTCATCACCCCAATAATCAACCCTATAATAGAACGTTTTACTCAGATCAATATTAAGTGCAAAATATCCATTCTCGTCCGGTTCTGCCCAGTATGAATTGTTCCAGTTGAAGTCCCAAAAATTAATGGAGCAGTCATCACTGCACGGCGTATCATCGGGCGCTTTTATATATCCCCAAACATTCGGCGCTTTGAGACTTCTGGAATAAGCAAGATCGGTACCGCTATAAGTAAAATTAAAATTGTCTGGAGACGACTCCCCCTGGTAACTGCTCCAAAATTCAACGAAGTATGTTCCATGTGTACTCACAGCAAAAGAAACCACGCCGTTTACGTCCGTCCAGTCGCAAGTCCAATACCAATCAATATCGCGTATACAAACCTGGTAATCAAACACTGCGGTAGTGTCATCAGATTCAGTAATGGTAATTACAACTGATTCTTCCCGCAACAGAATCGCTCCGATATCATAAATGCCGGAGCCGCTGTAATAAATATTAAATGGTTCAGGATCACGATATTCACTATGATTGCCGTATACTTCTATTTCATAGGTGTCAGATACGGTATCATAAAATTCAAAGGAGCCATCTGATCCGGTTGATACAAAATACCAGTTATTATACGCCGAATCGTGCATCACTACCGATGCCCCATGAACAGGAGTTGCCAGATCAGGCTCCAAAACCGTCCCCATCACGGAAACGTCCTGTGCATTTGCCTGTTGAGGAGCTACGGTAAATAGTACCGCAGTAAATAAAATAAAAATTCCGCTTACTACGAGTTTGTTAGAGATTTTCATAATTTTTTAAATTAATATTTTTTTATATATCAAAAAAGCCAATAAATATACTATTTACGGAAACTGCTATATAATGATTGTTTTTGTTTTACTTTATACACACCCCTCTGGTAAAAGTAAATCATACTGAGTTGGTCAGTACTTATGGCACTAATTATAGCGTAAAATACGATTTTTGTCAAAACAAAAAATCCCTCTTACTTTAAGCAAGGATAGCGTTTAACTGCTTTGGTACCTGACCAAAACCGCCCTAAACCCCAATAGTCTCCCGAGTTTGCATACACGCATCCGAGAAGTACTAATATATAAACTATATGCTCGTCCAGAAACGGATGGTGTTCCGGAGGTAGATGTGCGGACCACATTAATAACATCAATAATGCTCCTGAATACCCAGCAATTCTTACACCAATACCTAAAATTAATGTGAGGCCAATCAGTAATAAGCCAAGCATAAACAGCCAATCGACAAAAATGCTCCCGGATAAACTTTGGAACAATGAATCAAACGGACCATCGGTTCCAAATTTTAAAAAACCAAGCGTAGGTGATACTCCATCGATCCACGCCTTTCCTCTTTCAGTTGCAAAGCCCAGGCCAAATACTTTATCGAAAAAAGCCCAGATGAAAATTAATCCTACCACGA
>SDBT01019847.1_pt1 | contig 10527 bp, 8 predicted proteins | sample 2277101 | NCBI WGS metagenome assembly SDBT01 (sample SAMN10404973, study PRJNA504765) | marine sediment metagenome | isolation source: marine sediment core GS10_PC15, 103 cmbsf | place: Arctic Ocean: Southern Knipovich Ridge | collected 2010
TGCGATCAGCGCGATTAAAAAGAATCAAAATCTGGCGCTCCACGACATCTATCTTGATAAAATAAAGGTTTCCTCTAAAAGGCTATATGTAACTCCCAAATCAAAAGGTCAGAAAGAATATGTGGACGTAATTCGAAAATACGACATAGTTTTTGCTATTGGGCCTGCCGGAACCGGCAAGACATATTTGGCGATGGCGATGGCAGTCAATGCCCTTAATAAAAAGTTGGTTTCAAGGATTATATTGGCACGACCCGCTGTCGAAGCCGGTGAGAGTTTAGGGTTTTTACCCGGCACCTTACATGAGAAGGTATCGCCTTATTTAAGGCCCATTTATGATGCGCTTTACGACATGGTCGAACCCGATAGAATACAGGATTATATCGATAGGGGTATTATTGAAGTAGCCCCATTGGCGTACATGAGGGGTCGGACCCTGAATGACTCTTTTATAATTTTAGACGAGGCGCAAAACACTACTCCGGAACAAATGAAAATGTTTTTGACCAGGCTCGGTTTTGATTCTAAAACAGTTATAACCGGAGACATAACGCAGAGCGATCTGCCTAAAGGAAAAATTTCAGGACTTGTTCAGTCGCAGACGGTTTTAAAAAATATAGAAGGGATAAAATTCGTATATTTACAGAGTGAGGACGTAGTGCGCCATGAGCTGGTTCAAGAAATAATAAAGGCATACGAATTAAGTGGAAAATGATCCATGAAAAATTATAAGATAAAAAAAGAAGACATAGATTTTAAGAAATTTTTTACAGGAGGAAGGGTTTCCTTTGTATTCGTCATTTTATTTACAACGCTTCTTTTTGGCAACATAATTTTCAGTCCTGTTTATTATAGCGGGAAGATAAGGGAAGGAGAAATAGCTTTGAGAAGTATTTATGCCACCTATGATTTTGAATACCCATGGGGCATAAATGAGAACAAGACAAAAGACATGCGCAAGAAAATAGAAGAATCAAGCCCGGTCGTATTTGACATAGACTCTCATCGCCAAGAAGAAGCTATAAGAAACTTAACAAATTTACTTGATAATATTGAAAGCGTAAAAGATCTTCAAGATTCGGATAAAAGAAAAGAGGCGCTTAAGGCATTAAAAATTAAGAGCAACATTTCCGTTCCAGACAAAATATTATTATACACAGCCGGCATCAAAGATAAAGAAGAAGTAAAAATAAAATTAATTGATATATTAAGAAGCGTATATCCGCTGGGCATAATTGATTCAAAGACCCAAAAAGAACTTTTAAAAGAGGCCAGGCCCGTAAAGATAAGAAACGAGGAGATTAAAACAGAGCGGGTGCGCCCTCTCGGAGATATCCTCACCAAAGAAGATGCCCAGAAGGTATCCGCCGAATACATCTCTAGAATCTTTCCCAGAGACGGTAGATTACGAAATACCACATCTGAATTAATTGCGGCATTGCTTTCTCCAAACCTTATTTTTAATGAGCAGGAAACAAAAAGGATTAAAGACGAGGCCCTCAAGAAAAAGCCGCCTGTTTACGACATGATTGAGGTAAAAAAGAACGAATTAATAGTTGAGCGCGGCAAGCGGATTACAAAACAGCATATAGCCCAGTTGGCCGAGATAGGCGCCGTTGGCGGCATAACCCATAAGGGACCATATCTTGCCGGCATGTTATTATTGCTGATCATCTTGATTGTTATAGGGGCGGCATATTTATTTATAGTAGAAAAAAAGATTATCGCATCTCCTAAAAAGGTCGCCATTATATTGATTAATAGTTTTACTGTGCTTTTAATAGGCCAGTTCATTATTCAATTCCCGCAATCAAATTATATAATTCCGTTATCCGGCGCTGCCATGCTAATAGCCCTTTTAGTAAGTTCAAACTCTGCGTTACTCGTCTCGTTTCTCTTAAGTATTTTTTTAGGCGTAATGGCCGGCGGCAAAATCGAAGTGGTCCTGGCCCTTTTCGTAGGGGCTGTTATAGGCAGTTATGTTGTGCGGGATGCCCGACGGCGATCCAGAATAATTCTGGCTGGCTTTGCGGCCGGATCGGCGAGCCTCATCACTATAATATCTATCGGACTTTTGAATAATCTTGATTTCAAAATATTCATCTCTGAAGGCCTATGGGGATTTGGAGGCGGCATTTTATCTATATTTTTAGTTATGGGTTTTTTACCTTTATTTGAATATTTATTTAAGATACCAACCAACATTACCCTTTTGGAATTATCCGATTTAAACCATCCCCTGCTAAAGGAATTGACGTTAAAGGCGCCGGGGACATATCAACACAGCGTTGTGGTTGGCAATCTTGCCGAGGCTGCCTGCGAGGCCATAGGCGCCAATTCTCTTCTGGCCAGAGTGGGTTCCTACTATCACGATATAGGTAAGATTGAAAAGGCCGAATATTTCAGCGAAAACGAGATGGGGGCTCAGTCAAAACACGAAAAATTAACGCCATCAATGAGCGCACTTATAATAATCAATCATGTGAAAGACGGAATAGAGCTGGCTAAGAAATATAATTTGAATCCCAAAATAATAGATTTTATCGCCGAGCACCATGGAACGGGCCTTATATATTATTTTTATCAAAGGGCGCTTGAGAAGGTTAAGGATGAGGAGATTTTAAAAGAGGAAGAATTTAGATACGTGGGGCCAAAGCCTCAGACAAAAGAGGCTGCTGTAGTACTTTTAGCGGATTCCGTAGAGGCCTCATCCCGCACATTAAGCGATCCTGTGCCGGCACGCATAATGGGGCTTGTCCAGAAAATCATTAATAATAAGTTTATAGATAATCAGCTGGATGAATGCGACCTGACTTTAAAAGATTTAAATAAGATTGCGTCTAGTTTTGTAAGGGTGTTAACGGCAGTGTTTCATGCCAGGCAGGAATATCCGGAAAAAAAGAATAATGGGATTAAAAAAAGAAATAATAAAAATAAACGTTACAAATCTAAACCCCGTTAGATATGGAATATCTAAGGGGGCAAATAAGAAAAGAAGGATAAATACCAAGGCTATTAAAAAGATAGCGGCATGCGTTCTTAAGAGATTATCCGGAAAAAAAAGAAAGTTAAATTTAAATATCATATTCGTAAGAGATAAATATATAAAGGAACTTAATAAAACCTACAGGCGCAAAAATTTACCAACGGATGTGCTTTGTTTCTGTATGGCCGAGGGAACAGATATATTTATTTCATCTGAGAGGGCTCTATATAATTCAAAAAGATTCCGAACAACTTTTTTAAACGAACTATATCTTTACGTAATACATGGGATTTTGCATATGAAGGGCTTCCGAGACGATACTGCTAGCCATAGACAGAGAATGGAGAGAACACAAGAGGAGATTTTAAAAGAATTAATATGAAGAACAGAGGTTTTGTAGAAAGCCTGAATGCCGCGGTAGAAGGGTTTATATATGTTTTAAAGACGCAAAGGAACATGAGGATTCATTTCCTTCTTGCGATTCTCGTTTTAATAGTAGGTATTTATATCAATTTGAGCAAAGCCGATTTACTTTTAGTATTTACGGCGATAAGCCTTGTTTTAGTATGCGAGATGATAAACACTTGTTTGGAATTAACGATTGATTTGATAAAAGATCTTTTTCACCCCGTTGCCAGAATAATAAAAGATATTTCGGCAGGGGCGGTATTTATAGCCGCCTTAAACGCCTTAATAGTGGGATATATAGTTTTTTCCAAGAATCTTGCCTTTGGACTGGAAGACGGAATACGCAAAATAAGACAATCGCCATGGCATATTACTTTTATCGCCCTTATTGCGGTATTGTTTTTAGTAGTTTTGGGAAAAGTCCTTTCCAGGAAAGGAACACCCTTTAGGGGCGGCATGCCCAGCGGCCACACTGCCTTTGCTTTTTCGCTTTGTACAATAATCGCATTTCTTTCGGAAAAAGGTCTTGTAGCCGTGCTTTCTTTCGTTATGGCGATTTTAATAGCAAGGAATAGGGTGATTACCAAGATTCATACCACATGGGAGGTATTTGTAGGCGCAGTTTTAGGAACTTTAGTGACAGCGCTTGTGTTTCAGGTTCTTAGATAAGTAGAATAGAAGGGGTCATAAACATGTTTACAAAAATAAGAAATACATTTTTAGCCGGGATAGCCGTTATATTTCCAATCGCAATAACTTTTATAATAATGAGATTCCTTTTTGTCAGAATCAATAGCTGGATACTCAATCCGCTTATCAAGGTTTTAACACCGTATCTTGCGGGTTTGCACGCTGTTTATGCCGCAAAAATAGGAATTTTTGTGTTAGTCATAGCTTCAGTATGTCTTATAGGATTGGCGGCCAATATCCTTGTTGTGAGAAGATTTTTTGGGATATGGGAAAAAATCTTTTTAAAGGTCCCGATGTTCGGCAGGATTTATTATGCAGTAAAACAAATAAGCACGGCATTTTTGGGACGTGGTAAGAGCATATTCAAGCAGGTTGTCTTGATTGAATATCCCCGCAAGGGGGTTTATTCCATCGGTTTCGTTACAGGGGAAGGAAAAGGGGAAATACAGGCCGAAACCACTGAAGAGGTATTTAATATTTTTGTTCCGACTACACCTAACCCGACGAGCGGCATATTTTTATTAGTACCGAAGAACGAATTGAAGTTTCTCAGGATGAGTGTCGAAGAAGGCATGAAATTAGTCATATCTGGCGGGGCAGTTGTACCGCCATTTGGTGCAGAAAAAGCGTAACGATGACCATTGTAGCGACTGATGCGATACTCTTAAAGAAAACAGAACTACGTGAAACAAGTCTGCTCCTTGACTTTTATACTAAAGAAAGCGGAAAAATAAAAGGTGTGCTTAAAGGCATAAGAAGCCCCCAGCCGCAATTCGGGGCGTTGTTCGAGGTCTTTACACTCGATAGAATCTTGTTCTATGAAAGAAAAAATAAAGATATCTTTATAATTTCACAGTGTGAGTTAATCGATTTTTTTCCTAATCTAAGGAAAGATTTAGAGAAACTGGGATACGCCTTCTATTATACAGAACTTATCGATTCAGCCCTTGGCGCCGGAGAAAAAAATGAAGAAATCTTTAATCTTCTTTTGGATTCACTCAAGTTTCTTTCTCAACCGGGCAGCGCGAAACGCATAACAAGAGTCTTTGAGATAAAACTGCTAAAGGCGCTTGGTATGATGCCGCGACTCAAGAGATGTATAAACTGCCAAAATGAGATTTTACCGGGTAACGCCAGATTCAGCATAAAAGACGGCGGTGTTTTGTGCAATCAGTGTTTTAAGATAGATGTTAAGGCAAAACCTGTTCTTGCCGGAACTCTCAATTTTATAGATCGCGTGGCAGAAACGCCGATGGAAAGGGTTTCCAGGATAAAGGTCTCTAAAGACGTAGGCAAAGGGGTTGAGAGTATTTTAAGGGATTTTTTGAATTTTCATATTGACAAAAGGTTTAAGACGATAGGGTTTATGCAGGAAGTGGGGGTGTTGTAACGTGGCAGATTTAGCGAAGATTACGTCTTTATGTAAACGAAGGGGATTTATATTTCAATCGAGCGAGATTTATGGTGGACTTGCGAGCGTCTGGGATTACGGTCCTCTCGGCGCAGAAATGAAAAATAATATAAAGAAGGCATGGTGGGAGAGTCTTGTTTACGGGAGGGATGACATTGAAGGGCTGGATGCGGCAATTCTTATGAATAGTGAGGTCTGGCGCGCCTCAGGCCATGTGACGAGTTTCGCGGATTTATTAGTCGATTGTAAAAATTGTAAAAAAAGATTTAGAAGTGATCAACTGAAGACCGCTGCGTGTCCCGAATGCGGCGGCGAATTAACCCAACCGAGACAGTTTAATCTTATGTTTAAAACAAATGTTGGTTCAATCGAAGGCAAAGGGACAGAGATCTTTTTAAGGCCCGAAACAGCGCAGGGTATATTTGTAAATTTTCAGAATGTGCTTGTCTCATCCAGAAAAAAGCTTCCTTTCGGCATTGCCCAGATTGGAAAAGCGTTTAGAAACGAGATTACTACGGGAAATTTTACCTTTCGCTCGCGTGAATTTGAACAGATGGAACTGGAATATTTTGTTTATCCGAAGGATGCGGCAAAATGGTATAAGTATTGGTTGGATGAAAGATTGAAATGGTACACTGATTTAGGTATAAAGGCAAGGAACTTACGTCTTAGAGAGCACGATAAAAAAGAGCTTGCGCATTATGCCTCTTCCTGCCATGACATAGATTATCTTTTTCCTTTTGGCTGGTCGGAGCTGGAGGGGATCGCCAATAGGGGGGATTTTGACCTGAAACAGCATGCTTCTTTAAGCGGTAAAGATTTAAGTTTTTATGACGAGAACAAGAAAAATAGGATTATCCCGTACGTTATCGAGCCATCCGGCGGCATCGATAGGGCATTCCTGGCATTTTTGATCGATGCTTATCGCGAAGAGGAAGTCCGCGGGGAAAAAAGAGTTGTCCTCGGCTTAAGCAAGAGACTTGCTCCGATAAAGGTCGCGGTTCTTCCGCTTCTACGAAACAGGCCTAAGGTTACTGACATGGCTAAAAAGATATATTCGGGCTTGCGAGGGGATAAAAGAATAGTTTATGATGATACCGCTTCTATAGGCCGCCTTTATAGAAGGCAGGACGAAGTCGGTACATTATATTGCATCACGGTAGATGTTGATTCTTTGAGCGATAAAAAGGTAACGGTACGCGATCGGGATACTATGAAGCAGGATAGGATTGGGGTAGATAAATTGAAGGAGTATCTGGAGAAGAAGCTTAGATAGCAAAAGGAGGAGCAAGAAAGATGGCGAAAGTGAAGAGCAAGTACGTATATTTTTTCGGTGACGGTAAGGCCAACGGAAAAGCCGCAATGAAAAATTTGTTAGGAGGCAAAGGCGCAAATCTCGCCGAGATGACAAACATGGGCATGCCCGTACCGGCCGGATTTACAATATCTACAGAAGTTTGCACTTATTATTACAAAAATAGAAAAAGGTTCCCGAAAGAGTTAAAAAAAGATGTATTAAATGCGCTGAAAAAGGTTGAGCACGCGATGGGGGCAAAATTCGGGGATAAAAACAATCCGCTTCTAATTTCCGTGCGCTCAGGTGCGCGGGTATCTATGCCCGGAATGATGGATACAGTTTTAAATTTGGGCTTGAATGACGAAACAATTAAAGGTCTCCTGACGCAAACAAAAAATGAGAGATTTACCTATGATGCCTACAGGCGTTTTGTCCAGATGTACGGAGACGTTGTTTTAGGGCTGAAGCCAAAATCGAAAGATGAACATGACCCCTTTGAAGTAATAATGGATAAGGTTAAAGATAAAAAAGGCGTAAAGCTGGATTTGGAATTGGATGCGGCGGATTTAAAAGAGTTGGCTAAATTATATAAAAGAGAGATAAAAGTCCAGATCGGAAAGGATTTTCCCGAAGATCCTATGGAGCAATTATGGGGAGCAATAGGCGCCGTGTTTGAATCATGGGACACTGAAAGGGCCATTGCATATAGACAGATACAAAACATACCCGGCGATTGGGGAACAGCCGTTAATGTCCAGTCCATGGTTTTCGGAAACATGGGCCAGACAAGCGGAACAGGAGTCGCGTTTACACGTGACCCGGCCACAGGCGAGAGAAAATTTTACGGTGAATATCTTATTGATGCCCAGGGCGAAGATGTAGTGGCGGGTATAAGGACGCCCCAGCCTATTGCGCGATTAAAAAAAGATTTACCAAAGCCTTTTGAAAATCTTTTACGTATATATAAAAAATTGGAAAAACATTACAGGGATATGCAGGATATGGAGTTTACCATTCAAAAGGGAAAATTATGGATGCTTCAGACAAGGACCGGCAAGAGAACCGGAATCGCAGCTATAAAGATAGCGGTTGATATGGTTTCCGAAGGGCTTATTACAGAGGAAGAAGCGCTCTTAAGGATTGATCCCGAACAGCTGAACCAGTTGCTCAGGCCTGTATTTAATTTGGAAGAAAAAAGAAAAGTTGTTTCCGGCGGACGGCTTTTGGCAAAAGGTTTGAACGCCGGCCCTGGCGCAGCCTCGGGAAAAGTTGTGTTTAATGCCCTTGATGCCGAGGAATGGGCGAAAAGAGGCGAGAAGGTTATATTGGTGAGAATAGAGACATCTCCGGAAGACATAAGGGGTATGAACGCCGCAGAAGGTATTTTGACGGCGCGCGGCGGAATGACCTCCCACGCCGCATTAGTCGCAAGGCAAATGGGCAAGGTTTGCGTTGCGGGTTGTGACGCGCTCGAAATTAACTATCAGAAAAGACTAATGTGCGTCAATGAAAAAACCGTTAAAGAAGGCGATTATATTTCTCTTGATGGCACAACCGGAGAGGTTATCGAAGGTAAAATAAGCACAAAACCATCGGAGGTGCTGCAGGTTTTGCTGGATAAAACGTTGGATCCGAAAAAATCCGAGCCATATAAACTTTTTTCAAAACTTATGAAATGGGCGGATAAAACCAGAACGCTTAAAATAAGAACCAACGCGGATCAGCCGGACCAGGCCACCACGGCAATTTCATTCGGCGCTGAAGGGATAGGGCTTTGCAGGACCGAGCATATGTTTTTTGGGGAAGACAGAATCGGATGCATGAGAGAAATGATTCTGGCGGAGGATGAGAGGGGAAGAAGGAAGGCCCTGGATAAATTGCTTCCGTTCCAGAAGTCGGATTTCAAAGGTATCTTCAAGGTTATGAAAGGTTTACCGGTTACCATAAGAACGCTCGATCCTCCGCTTCACGAATTTTTACCTCATGATTCCAAAGAAATACAGAATTTATCAGAGGCTATGGGCGTGGATGTAGAAAAAGTAAAACACAAAATCGAAAGCCTGAAAGAGATAAATCCCATGTTGGGCCATAGGGGCTGTAGGCTTGGCATTGTATATCCGGAAATCACCGAGATGCAGGTAAGGGCGATATTTGAGGCCGCATGTGAGGTCGCTCAGGAAAGAATAAAAGTTATTCCGGAAGTAATGATTCCGCTGGTAAGCCATGTGAATGAGTTAAAACAGCAGGTAGAAGTTACCAGAAGGGTAGCCGGCGAAGTGATGAAGAAATATAAAAAGAAGATCCCCTACACCGTAGGGACCATGATAGAGCTGCCCAGGGCAGCGCTGACAGCAGATGAGCTTGCAAAGATTGCGGAATTTTTCTCGTTCGGGACAAACGATCTTACGCAAACAACCTTTGGATTATCCAGGGATGATGCGGGTAAGTTCCTCTATTATTATTACCAAAAAGAAATTTTACAAGACGATCCGTTTCAGACTGTGGATCAAGGCGGCGTTGGTCAGCTTATGGAAATCGGTGTTAAGAAGGGGCGTTCCGTAAAAAAGAATTTGAAAATCGGTATTTGTGGCGAACATGGCGGAGAGCCGCGATCCGTTGAGTTTTGTCATAGAATGGGTTTGGATTATGTGAGCTGTTCGCCGTTCAGGGTGCCGATTGCCAGGCTTGCAGCAGCGCAGGCAGTATTGCGGTATAGAAAAAAGAAAACGATAAGGGTTCAGTAAAATGGAAGCCATACGACTCTACCTAAAGGATATCAAGAGACTCCCTCTTTTGACGCCAAAAGAGGAAATAGAACTTGCCAGAAAAATAAAAAAAGGCGATAACCACGCCCGTCAGAAAATGATAAAATCAAATTTGCGCCTTGTGATAAACATTGCTAAAAAATATAGCTACTTAGGCGTCCCTATGCTTGATTTGATAGAAGAGGGGAATCTGGGATTGATGAAGGCTGTTGAAAAGTTTAATCACAGAAAGGGTTATAGATTTTCTACTTACGCTTCGTGGTGGATAAAGCATTATATTACAAGGGCAATAGCAAATCAGGGAAAGACTATACGCATACCAGTTTACGTTGTAGAACTTTTGATGCGCTTCAAAAAGATATCAGAGCAGTTGTCTCACAAATTCAAGCGAAAACCCCGCTTGCGTGAAATAGGAAAAAAGATGCGGATCCCGATTAAAAGGGTTAAACAGCTGAACAAAATGGCAGGCGCGGTCTCCAGCTTAAATGCGCCGATAGGCGAAAGCGGCACGACCGAATTTATGGACCTTTTAGAAGACGAAAAAATCACAACTTCAATAAATGAACTCAGCAATTTTCTTTTACACGAGAGGATAAGAGAGTTGATTAGAAAGATGGCTCCGAGAGAGCAGAAGATAATCGAATTGAGATTCGGATTAAAAGATAGCGTAAGGCATACATTACGCGAGACAGCGGGAAATTTCCGTATAACAAGAGAAAGGGTTAGGCAGATAGAAAATGCTGCCAAACGAAAATTAAGAGATTTAATGGTGCAGCAGGAAAAGTCCTTTGACGACTTGCTAAGGAAATGAGAGACGAAGGACGAGAGACGATGGACGAGGTTGGAGGTACTATGAAAGACTTAAAGCAATACGTACGGAATATCCCGGATTTCCCGAAGAAGGGAATCGTTTTTAGAGACATAACAACCTTGATCAATAATGCGAAGGTATTCAAAGACACTGTAGATA
>SDBT01019848.1_pt1 | contig 10527 bp, 10 predicted proteins | sample 2277101 | NCBI WGS metagenome assembly SDBT01 (sample SAMN10404973, study PRJNA504765) | marine sediment metagenome | isolation source: marine sediment core GS10_PC15, 103 cmbsf | place: Arctic Ocean: Southern Knipovich Ridge | collected 2010
GGATGATTCCTAGTCCGAGAGGCTCTGCTCCCCGATTCTTGGTACAGGTCGACTCTCATTTTGACGGCAAATCAGGGTTTCCATCCCAAACCGGAAATAGGCCACGGATCGGATTACTAGTCCCATTTTGGTGGTATTGAGTAACATATCAGAGTTACAATCGTCATAGTAGTAACGTTTCCCTGGCCATTGATATCTGCCATGATGACTAATTTAATAAGTCGTTACTCCACAAGACTTCTGGCCTTTGTATTCGGTCTCTCGACCATCGTTCCCTTGTCTTGTAGCAGCAATCCTCTAAAAACTGAATTAGTTATGCAGCTATTACAGAATAACGACGTCGAAATGGGCAGTGAGGTGCCAAGCTCTTGGTACTGTTATTCCACTGCTCCAGAGGACACTGTTTATAACTGCCTTTGGACTGATGAGGAAACCAACTCTCCATCGAGGTCATTGATGGTAGAATTAGCCCCCGAGCATGGCGTCAGAGATGGAGCATGGTGGGTACAATCAGTTGATATTGAGCCAAACAAATATACGGGAATGGATCTTGAGCTTAAAGCTGCCACAATGTTGAAAAACGTATTTGGACGCATAGTATACGGTCGCGGAGCTTCAATAAAAATTGTGGCTTACAAAGCGTCTGGCACAATGCAACAAATCGCCACATTAGAAGATGACTCTTCAATGTTTGGTACAAGGTACTGGAAAGAATCCTCATTAATATTAAAGAACTTATCTAATCGGGCTCAGAGGATTTCTGTCTACGTAGGTTTAGGGCGCGGCGCAAACGGTACGGTCTACTTTGATGATATCACGCTGTCGGTATTCAAATAGAACGATGTATCAAATCAGACCGATCTCTCAAGTTAGTACAACACACATCGAATGTAATCTATCCGTGTTCGGCTATCTGATCGTCATCTCTATTCTATTTTTTTTCCCCCTCACCATTTCCCGGAACATCGAAGCGCAAAGTACTACAGGTGGAACCGTCGCTGTTCTTCCTTTTATTGACCATACTCATGATCTCACGCTGGGGAATATACTCTACCAGGGATTTAGGAATTCTCTGGATCTTGGGCAGTACCTGTCCATCCTGAAGGAGGAACGAATGCAGGGGTTTCTCCTTGGCAGGAGCACAGCTGATATCCTGAAGAATCCAAAATCAATTGAACAATTCTCCATCATGACTGGTGTAGAATACATCATTGGTGGGGTAGTTTCCGAGAGCCCAGATGGATTAATCCAGGTCTCGATTATGATCTTTAGTGGAGATGAACAGGCGGTTTTATATACTGAGACAAGAAGATATCCCAATGCATCAGTGGCTGTGGAAGATGTTGCTGATCTCAGCCGATATTTATCTCAGACAAAGCATTATGTTCCACGCGACTCAGCGTTCTTTTACTCCCTTGTTCTACCAGGTATGGGACAATTCAGCTTAGGGTATCCTGATCATGCTCTTGTTAGCTTGGGTGTACTCTCAACTGCTTTGCTCTATGGATTCCTTAATCCGCAACCAGACATGTACAAAGGGGAGTCTTTTCTGGAAGAGTGGAATACGAATGAGGGGCAATGGCACTTCTATGTGAGCGGGGAGGAAGTCCCGTTCAATGACTATTTCCAAATACGCACTGATGCAGAAAATCGAGCTGCGAACGCCCGTGATGAACGGGCTGCCTTTAAGAAAAGAAAAAATCTATCTCGTTGGCTGGTTGGATCAATCTGGTTACTGAATCTTGCAGATACGCTCATCCTGAGTAAACGCTCGGAGGAAGGTGGAGCGTTTTTTTCTCTTGTTGGTTCGATGGAACAGGGGCCATATCCGAATCCATCATGTTCGTTAATGGTACGCCTACATATCAACCTCAGCCGCTCGCACCACTAGTTGAGTATCAATCGACGACAAATTGCTTCAAACATGAGCAGAGGACTGGATATCCGTTTCTAGTTTGGATAACTCAATCCCCTAGGTATCGGCTGGATTCTATACACTGTCGGCAGCCATTCACCCGTCTCTTCATCTTCATGGATTATCAGTAATCGCCCATTGAATAATTTCCGCCAAGATCCAGGAGGGTTGCGTAAATTATCCTCGGGGCGTGAAGTATTTCCTAAGTATTCTCCCTCCGGACTAATTACTCTCCAGGTCGTATCCAAGTGCTCTGCAATCGCAGTTGGATACTTTGGAACTTTTACCCAGATATATCCATTATCTTCAACCTCTATATCAGCACTAAAGGCCATTGTCTCTGGAAACTGTAGGCTTGCAGAGTACTCCGTCCAATAGGTCTCAAAGAACCCTTCTGACGATTGTGCCTGTTCAAGCACCGTCTGTCTAATTATCTGCTTCATTTCAGAACTAACAAATAATGGTTCCTGCATGATCTCAATCTTCCGAATCAGCTCAGCCTGGAAGTTATAGATGTACAGGATTGGTTCTATGCCATCGCAAACTACAACGCCTAATTCATTGCTTATTGTACATGTTGGCTGAGGGCCATACGGATATGGACGGCCCAGAGGTGGTGGAGGATTAGCACCTATTGCTGCTGGAATGTATTCTGCCTCTATCCAGTCGGTACCAACCTCAGCAATAGAGTCTCCAGAAGAACTAAGGAATAGCGTGATTACACGGGACATTTCTCTTGAAGTACCAGGATACTGCTGTCGAATAACCAGCAGTTGTTGCCGATCTACCTCAATACGGTAATCTCGTAAGTTCCAGCTTCGTGATTGAACTCCTGGCACAGCTGGTGCCAGGAATGAATCGAGAAATCTACCAGTATTGGAGTACTGAGATAACCGACGGGTATTAAGATCGAACAGTGATACAACTTCGTTGCTTACGTCTTGGACTCTTGGATGCTGCAGTTCTCCTGGGCCAAACCCTTTGCGACCAATTGTCTGTAGATATTGACCATCTGAAGAATAGACGAGCACTGCTGCACGGGTCTCATCAACTATATACAGATGCCCATCGCTATCAGCATAGAATTGTCGGGGAAATCCTATTGCAGTTTCCTCAGTTGTTCCCGGCGGGATAATAAGTTCAACCTCATACTCGAAAAGTTCAGTGCGATACCGTGGGCCACCTGTCGTTTCTGCAATTTGAATACCGTTTTCGCGGTATTGCCTGAATTGATGAGTAGATTCTGAATCCTGGGGGCTACATCCAGCAAAACAAACAAAGAGCAGAAAAATTGAGGATGCTAAAAACCGAGTCACTCATTATCTCCTGAGTAATGTAACTGCATTTGAGTCTTACTTATGAGACGGGCGGAATAATGAACCATATAGGTCTAGTTTCCTGGTCACCCCGTTAATCGGACTCTATATCTGATTCAAGCTTACGGGTATTCAAATCTCATCGCCTATCCCCTTCTAGGAAGTCAGATAGGTCCACCAATACAACCTGGGGAAAAGGCTCAACAAGATTGCAAACCAAAACGTTCCCTGGACCAATCACGAAGAACATCAAGTTTTCCACGCCGAATTCAGAGGTGAGAATTCGAGTTTCGAATACACCATCAGGGGAATAAACATCTAAATAGGTGTGACGAGAATCAGCGACACCTTTTCTCAGACTCACAAAAATCCGTCCTGTTGGGCCGACAGTAACATCATCTGCTTTACCCTCTATTTGCCAACCACGTTGATTAGTGAATTTCGGAGGAGAGTCCACTAGTCCATCCTTGCCAGGCCATTGCTGGATAACAGCTAGATCCTTATCGAGCAAAAACAACTCGTATGGATATGGCCGAACCACAACGATACTACCATCTGGTGTGGGAGCATGGCCCACCATTGTAGCTGCTGATAAAGCTATCTCCCTTCCTCCAAAAACTGGATCCACTCCTTCATTGAGTATCTCCCCGCTTCTTGAATATTGGAGCAAACATGGTTGCGTAAAATTCAATGCTCCTCTCGCCATGAAGATGTGCTCATTGTCCAATACCGAAGGTGGTCTATATGCAATGACTCCTGAAATCTGGTCTACATACTCACCATCAGGACTGTACAAAGTAATTCTGCTAGCTTCGTAGTCGGAAATATAGAGTGTGCCATCCGGGCCGAGGCTCACCCCCAAGGGCATCATAAACTCACCAGGACCAGCTCCCCTGCCTCTCCCAATCGAACGAAGATACTCGCCCTCCCAAGTGAATACTCGTACTTCATATGAAAATCGATCCAATACGTAGATGTTTAGGCTCTCATCGAGAGCAAGTCCTGTTATATGCCCAAACATATGGGGAGAGTCTTCTGCAGTTTCAACACCAATAGTCCTAAGAATTGTTCCTGAAGGCTGTGCTTTACAGAGATTCGGATATCCAATAATGAGGACAAAGAACAGAATCCGAAACACAGTGACCATTTTATATCCTCCCTAGCACTCCCAAGTACTACAGGCAAACACACTTGCAGAATTCCGTGAGTAGCTGTGTCTGGCTCTCTGCCTTGGGCGAATTCCACTTTTTCCGCTACAAGAAACAAACCAAACAAATACGAATGTACTCCTATGCCATTATTGGACGTACGAAAGTAAACAGATTACTACACAACTTGAAAAGCGTGAGTATCATAATGTGGGATTGATTAGTCAAATTGCTCATTCACCCACTAGTGGAAAATCGGTCTAATAAACCGTTTCCTGAGCGTATGGGTTTACTAGTCTTATTCGGGTATTTCGAGTCGGATAACTGGATCACCTATCATTTCATCACTCGAGAATAGAATTCCATAGAGAGAGTTTCCTGCAGCATGAGTCATTTTGAAAAAAGTTGTCTCAAATGGGATTTCAATAACCCAATGTCTCAGCCACCTGCCTTCAGCATCGAATTCATCAATAGGTAGAATCCGTGATCTGTTAAAACTACGCATTGACTTGGTCATTTGGAAAATAGTGCCATCATCTGAGCAACACGCCCACACATGGCCTCTGTCATCGACAGCAATTGCACTCGGGGATACCTTCAATGTCGTACTAATATCAGCAAAATCTATATCTCTTCCTTGTGCCCTAACTGTTTCAAGCAGGTACTCTCGATACCAACGAGGATATCGTACATCGTTGACCACACGACGAAAGGCTGAGTGAATTCCTTCCTCGCTGAATCTGTAAATGGTGTAATCATTGCCTAATGTATAGGCATATCCAGATGGAGATGGGATGACTCGACAGCCAGGATTGAGCGATCCTTGCCCTAGCGGATAACTGAAAATCCAGAGTGAATCAACCTCACCTTTTGAAGTCGTAAATGGAATCTTGTTTCCATGCTCATCAAGTCGTCGGATAAAACTGTGACGCACTCTTTCTCCCCCAGGTGACTCCGAATAGGCGTCATGGGCAAAATACCCTCCATTCCGTGCTGGTATCGTAAATGCGGAAGATCGCCGAGCTAGATTAATTCGGTCTATATATTTACCAGAATAATCAAACTGGTGAATTGATCCATTATATGCCTCAGCGACTGAGATTCGATCTGACTGTAAGGGTAGAAATTCAATAGGCATCTCAAACTCGCCTGGTCCATGGCCCTCACGGCCAAAGGCCAAAATGAAATTACCCATTGCGTCGAATATTTTCACTCGCTTGTCATCAAGAACAACTATCTCTCCATTTGGGCCAGATGTCACATCTTGTGGAATTAATATCACCGCTTCATCTGGCATATCTGGGCCGATTCCATCGATTATCACTACCTCTTCGGCTGTGGTCTTCTCACCAGGCACTGATCCATAGACCGGATAGTAATTCAATCGATGGTTAGCACCATTTAGTTGGATGATTTCACTCTGTGGTTTTTGAGTAGCTCCAAGGAGAACGAGAACCGAAGCTGCTAGAATCGATATAAAGCGGCGTCGCATGGTATTGAATTCCAAGTTTCTTCTTCCTTTCCACGTGCTCAATGAATCGACGCCTGAAAGGATTAACCGTGTAACACTAACGATCAGAAAAACAGCAAACAGATCTATAGTCTTTTGATATCCCGATGGCGGTGATGATAAGCTGTGTGCGGATGTATTATGCTCAATCAATAAAGACACGCAATTTGAGGGAAGAACACATGGCTTATAAGGCCAGCCCAAAGGCAGTTAAACTTTGGAAACAAATCAGCTCTGTGGGGAAGAAACGATTTGTTCTCAATTTTGTGATATACTTCTTTCTTTTTGGTATGTTCATGGCCTTTCTTGATTTAGTCGTAAAATCACCAATTGATAGACATTATTTGTACACTAGAATACGATTCGTCATTGTCAGTACTGGGCTTGGCGGAATATTAGGGATCTTATGGTGGCAGATAGGAAAAGTAAGATTTAATGAAGCCACCCCAAATGTTCTCATTAGGCTTATCTATGGTATTCAACCCCGTGTGGTAGTGAAAAAAGATTATGGTAGTGGCATAAGATTGTATTTAGCAGTGCTGTTTAAATGGGCGATACCGACTGCAATATCACTACCATTATCCGATTGTGTTATCAGGGCATCACGGGGATCAGTAATGCCAGACATCAATCTCCTTATTTTGGAATTTGTTGCTGCATTGATTGGTGGATTCATTATTGGGGTGTATAAGCTGAGACGTTAATCCTTCTTATTGCGATAACCAACAAGTTATATTTCACTGCTGTTTCTGGCTTTATTAACCCTAAAGAGCATCAGAGGATATCCAGTCTGTTTGTGGCGGGCTTCCCTGAAGAATAACCGCTTGAACATAGGTGTGCTTCAGCAGTTAATAATTCTGGGTATCGATTGGATTATTCTCACTAGTGAAGAACAGGAACAGTATGAGACGATCCTGTGTATTACTCATGATTCTATTACTATTCAGCTGTGTTCCACATTCCTATGTGGACATTCTCAATAACACCGGTGACTCAATTGAAATTGTATCTTATGAAAAGACCTACGCCTTGGCAGAAGGTGACAGTGTGGAATTTGGCCATCATAACTTCCTGTTCAACCGCTGGGAGGATGTTGATGGTGATGGTATTGAAAGAGGGATCATTCAGTTACATGCCGGAGATAAGATTCTCGAATATTACTGGACCGTTCTTCCTGGAATGGAGGACCCGCTTAAAGGGTATTACCGACGTGATTGTATCGTCACATGGATAAGAATGCAGATAGAGCCAGATTATTCAATCTGGCTAGTCAAACCTGAGGATATCCGCCCCATTAATACACAGTATAAGCAACCTGAGGGGTGGCCTTTGGTACCAATAAATCTCAAAAAATAAGACTGTCAGTCTGATTTGCTACCGATGTCAGCTGCATGTGTTAGTGAACAAGATTATCACTCGGTCAGGTATCATACAAGATTCTTCAATTGCTCAACACTATCTCTACCAAATGGTTATTAAGAGGCGTATTTGCCTTCTGGAGAATGGGTGAACACTCATGACCGGGCTAGCAGAGTTAAACCCGTTAGTAGAACGCCGAAAATCCAAGAAGGTAGTTTCTTCCCGACTCTTGAATATAAGTTTTGCTAATCCCGTTGCTAGATAGCAGACACCTACCTTGAGGTCAGCATTCTTGACCGATGAAAAGCTCTCACTCCATGGCTTTGCAATGAGGTGGTAATTGGCCAGTAGAACTAATCCTACTCCACTCAAAGTCCGTTGGCTGCGTCTCCTGATTGCGATAGAAGATAACAGAGAATCGGTTGCTGCCTGTCTAGCACTTGGGTCGGATATTTTAAAAACAGAATCAATATCACGCTCAACCTGGCTCGGTGTCAGAATGGTTCTAACACCCGTATAGCACATGAATAATCCCAAACCTCCGGTCAGTAATCGATATGATTCAGCGGAGGACTCCTCCCAGATTCTATTTGGAATTGCTAGCCCAATCAAAAAGCCACCAATCCATGAAGCTGATAATCCTGATTCAAAGCTGCGCTTATGGGCCAACAATTTAGATGTGGTAAGGTATCCATCTACTGAAGAGATCTGTGGTGATAATTCAGGAGTTCCAACAACTCCACTTTCTTGAGCGTGAACCGAACTGATTAACAAGATTAATATGATCATTGGTGAAAACCGTTGGAGTAGGCTCATTATTCTTGCCCTTATCAAATTTATACTCCCAGCTAAAGTCTATACCCCCGAATCCATGATATCATATACATCTGTTGAAGAAAACGGCATGTTAGCCCCGCCATCTGAGCACAAAAGGACTATAGATCTTCTGTCACATGGCCGATGTCAGCTGTATGCGCTCATTAGGCAATCAATGGTACCTCGGCTCTAATCGATATACTCGGATGCGCGGGCCAATATCCTCACCCCCCATATCAGTCCAATAGAGAAGGTCGCCACTTATCTCGATAGAAGTCGCTTCAAACTCAAAGGTCTGTGTACCCAACAATCGGCCTTCTCGATCGACGATGAAGTACTTGTATGCAACCGGATCGCCATCTGCATTGTAGATGCACTTCTGTTGCTGGAGCCAAAGACGACCAGAGTCATCTATGTATGCTTTTTCGAAAGCCCCCATCGTATTAGGGAATCTTATTCGCCTGGCTTCAGGTAGATCTCCAGGTCGTCTGGCCTCAATCCTCGCTAAGAAACGATCACGGTCCTCCCGCGTTACCTTTGGGAACTCAAAACAATCCTGAACCTTGAAATGGGGAGTGCCCTCGAGTGAGTAATAGGTCAAGCTGCCCTCTTCAGGATTGATGAGAACGAATCGACCATCGGGGAAGGATTCGACAAATGGATACGCAGGCAGAAACGGGAACGACTGCAAACGTCCTGAGTTCAATCTCATTCCCCTACTGGCAGGATCAGGATGACGAATAGTAAGCACTTCACGATCCCAATTCAGACCTTCATCGAGCATCCCGTAAACCTGAAATGGTTGTCCATCGATGAACTTATTTCGATAGCCAAGGAATGTTCGATCCTTCAAATGGAGGAGGATTCTCCAGTCATCGGACATCTCGTGTAAACCAGTCATTCCTAGTACTTCCCCATCAAGTGAATACCGGGTCATACGATATAACCCATAATCATAGAGCCAATACTCCCCATCACTTTCTATCCAGAAGAGGGTGGTTGATTCTGAATACTCTCCTGGCCCTTCACCGAGGCCACCAAATTGTCCGAGTAGCCTCCCCCTATTATTTGAGATATATGTTATGCCATCCGATGTCAGGATATAGAGACGGTCTCCGGGGCCAACCGCTTGAATCCCAACACCTCGTGGAAAAATCTGCCATTCCGGTCTGCCGCTGTCCTTCCCAATTACTCTTTCAGGTATCAGGTCGAAGACTGGACCATCACATACCGGTCCGGATTCGTTGCGGATAATTGGAATCTCTGGGTTCTGGACTGCTTGACTCAAGATTGAGTCATGGGTTGGAGCTGAAAGAATCAAACTGAGGGCAGGGATCAGTAACATCCATATCGTTCTGCCTGAATTCTTACTCATGTGAATATCCAATCAATACATGCTACACAAGAGATTATCTGATCATTGGATACACTATACACCTGTTGAAGTTGGCAGTGTATTGTCCAATCTAGGCATTAGAACGGACTAATAATCCGATCCGTGATCTGTCTCCGGTTTGGGATGGAAACCTTGATTTGCCGTCAAAATGAGAGTCGACCTGTACCAAGAATCGGGGAGCAGGGCCCCCTCGCACTGCAATTCACCTGAGCGAGAAACGCGAGTGCGAGGGACAGAATCAGGGAGCAATCAATCAGTGAGAGCCCGACTCCGGGAAGGCGTATGTGATCGCCACAACCTTCTCACCGTTCTTCTTGAGGTTATATTCCACGGACCATCGGGTATCGAACGTCATTCTGAAGTCAGTGTCACCTCTGACCATCCATCTCGTTATAACTTTGCCAGCGATGATCTCCTGCTCTTCCAGATCGACGGTATATGTCCCTTCGTCCATGAGTATCAGACGGATAGCATTGAGATCTGAGTCCCGGGCGCTGAAGTGAACGTACTTGTTATCGCAGTTGTCGACCGACTGAACCGTGACGGCATCGAACTCGCCGAGATCCCAATATCCAGTAATCGTCAAGGTTCCCGATACTGTCCCCAATCCCTTCCAGTTCTCATTACAGCATCCTGCCAGGACCAGCGTGACCAGCATCAATCCGAAGATAGTACTGGCCGTAACACGTCGATTCATTGTGTATACTCTCCATCGCCTGCTGCGATCTGTTCTGGATGAAGTATGCTTTCGCTCAAGTGTCCTTAAGGTTCGACGTCCGATTCTAGCATACGTTCCCGACGTGTCCAGTACTGAAATGAATAGGCAATTCAATTTTCGCCGAGCATATCATTCTGCCTGAATTCTTACTCATGTGAATATCCAATCAATACATGCCACACAAGAGATTATCTGGTTCTTGGATACACAATACACCTGTTGAAGTTGGCAGTGTATCGTCCAATCTAGGCATTAGAAAAGACAAATAATCCGTTTCCACTTTCGCCAGAAAGCTAATGAAAACAACCATTTTGTATGGGGGCTTGAATGAAATCGGACTGTCAGTCCG
>SDBT01019850.1_pt1 | contig 10526 bp, 8 predicted proteins | sample 2277101 | NCBI WGS metagenome assembly SDBT01 (sample SAMN10404973, study PRJNA504765) | marine sediment metagenome | isolation source: marine sediment core GS10_PC15, 103 cmbsf | place: Arctic Ocean: Southern Knipovich Ridge | collected 2010
CATCGGGGGAGTGCTGGGTACTGATAACCACGGCGTCTATCCGTTTCGGCTTGCCGTCTACGTATTCGACAGTAACCTGGCTCTTGCCGTCCGGACGCAGGAAGTCGAGCACGCCGTCCTTGCGCGCTTCGGCCAGGCGTTCGGTCAGGCGATGCGCGAAGTGTATCGGCATCGGCATAAGCTCCGGGGTTTCGTTGATAGCGAAACCGTACATCATTCCCTGATCGCCGGCGCCCTGCTCTTTGGAGTCGGTAGGTAATACGCCAACCGCAATGTCCGGCGATTGTTCATCTACCGCGGCGATGACCGCACAGGTCAGGTAATCAAATCCGTAAGCGGCGTCGGTATAACCGATTTCCTTTATGGTGTTGCGCGCGATTTTCTGGAAGTCTACGTAGCAATTGGTCGTTATTTCGCCGGCGATAAGCACCAGGCCGGTTGTCACCAACGTCTCACAAGCGACGCGGGCGTACTTATCCTGCTCAAAAATCCGGTCGAGTATCGAGTCCGAAATCGCATCGGATAGTTTATCGGGATGCCCTTCGGTAACGCTTTCCGAAGTGTAAAGTAATTTTGTAGTCATTGGAGTGCCTCCGAGTTTTCCGTATATCCTATTTCAATTATTCTCTGGAGAGTGAAGAACGGGGAAAGTATCATATCAATAGTTAAAAATCAAGGTAAATTGCCGGATACGAAGCCGTAAATAGCTTGATAATAACCACTTTATATGCTAAAAATGTTACTCGGGAATAGTATACGAAATATGAGACGGTTAATATTTATAATCCTGGCGTTGTTTTTGGCATCGTCGGCATTTGCGGGAGTGGATTTGCGCTGCTACCCCAATCCCGCGGTTTCCGGCCGCGATGAGGTAAAAATATCGATACAACCTCCCGCCGACGGAGAGGTTTCGGTAAGGATATATACGATTGACGGTTTTCCCGTTAGAGAACTCATCGATAATGAACCCGTTAACGGCGGGGGCGTTTACGTCGTCGCCAGATGGGATATGACAAACGACGACGGCGATACGGTATCCCCGGGAGCCTATTTAGTAAAGCTCGAAGGCGACTTTGACGGCGAAAGCGTTACGGAAAAATTCGTGTTGATAGTTGATATATAGGATTCGGGTTTGCGAGACACACTTACATTATTGTTCATACTAATCATCTTCGGCGGAGCGGCCACCGATGCAGGGGGAACCGATGAGCAGTTGGACTTCGGCGACGCCCGTATCTATGCGATGGGCGGCGGAGGTTATGCGCTGCATAACGACGCTTTTTCACTAGGGCGCAACGCGGCGCTGCTAACGGAAACCCCATCGCCCGAGTTCGCTTTCGGCGACACATTTTGGCCGGAAAGCAACGCCAGCACCCGAACCGCAGGAACGGTCTACCCGGCGGGAAGAACCGGTTATTTCGGGGCGTATGCAACCAATCTCTGGTTGCCTTCAGTTACCGGTTACGATGACGCCGGTAACCAAACCGGAACCTTTAATTATCATAATACCGAGATTGGGTTGGGTTACGGATATCCGGTTTTAGACTGGATCAGCATCGGAGTAAAATCGGGTTATCATTTCCGCAAAACCGGGGGCAGCGAACCGGGCTGGGTGAACATTGGAGCGGGGTTAGCGCTGCAACCGCTCGCTTTCGATTATATTATAGAGGACCAGGTGGGCCGTATAACCCTCGGGGCCGCTTTGGATAATTTCGTTCCCGGCAATCCCAAGTTCCAGGTTGAAGAGTATAAACCCGATTTGGACGCCGATTTCGGCTTGGCCTGGTCGCATAGAATCGGCAAATCGCAGAAGATAACGGGGATAGTTGACTTAAATACCGGTGCGCAAAAGAAGCTATCGTTCGGCGCCGAGTATTCTATCGGGTATACCGTTGCTCTGCGTGGCGGCCTTGCCGGGGATGAACCGGCTTTCGGTGCCGGGTTCAGCCGCGATTTGTTCGACTTCGATTACGCATACGTCTTCCGGGATTTAGGCGCGGTACACAGCGTCTCTTTTTCGATATATCTCGGGCGGGACCGCAAAGCCCGCGATATGAAGCGTCTCACCATAGAAAAATGGCTGGACGAAGGCCGGGCTTACTACGATATAGAAAATTACGATATGGCGGTGCGCCGCTTTGAAAACGTTCTCGAATGGGAACCGAAGCACGAACAGGCGCGGTACTACAAAGCGCGCTGCACCTACGAACGCTATAACGCCGAGGGTAAACAGTACCTGCTTAAGAACGATTGGGAGAGGGCGCGCCGGGCGTTTAACGCCGCGCTGGTTATATATCCGGACGATTTTCTCGCGAAGGAGTATATCAACCGTACCAATGACCTCGAAGCTCTCGAAGAGTTAAAGAGACAACAGGATGATAGAGCCGCTTCGTTAATCGCCGAAACCGGCAGCGATATAAACCGGGGGAAGTTACTCGGTGGTTCTCAGGGCAAGAGTATCATACGCGGCGCAATCCGGGAGCTGGAAGCACTGGATAAAGAGCTGCCGGAACGAGATGACGTAGCCCAGGCTTTAACAGCGGCGCGGCGTGCGTTGGCCGCTATCGCACCGGAAGTCGAACCTGAGATTATCCCGGAGAAAATAGTAATCCCGGAATCCGCCCGGGTCAGGTTCGAGATGGGCGATGCCAGGTTCGAAGACGGACGCCTAAACGACGCAATCTCCATCCTGGCGCCCTTAGTATCGGAGCACCCTTACTACTACGAAGCGCGCAGCCGGTTGATTGACGCATATATCTATAAAGGTTTGGACCAGTATTCGAATGGCTACTTATCGTCGGCGATAACGACCTGGCAGAAAGTACTCGATATTGACCCGAGCAACTCCAAAGCGAAAAGATACATAGAACAGGCAAAAGCCGAGATGGAAAAAATCAGAGGCCCGAGATAAGCATAATGGCGAAAACAACCGACAACGGAAAACGGTCCAGCCCCTTCGTTAAGTTTTTAACGTCGCTACGTTTCCAGGCGACGCTGACGACGGTATTGCTGGTATTCGTTATTTCGTTCGGCATCGGGTTGATAATTACGCGGCACGAGAAAGTATCGCTGACCCACGAAGTCGAGCTGCGTGTTCTATCCCAGACGCGCGGTATGGCGGCTTCGACCGAACGTTATATGGTGCTGCCTGACCCGGAACTCAATATGTTGAAGCTGATTCGCGAAACGATGAGCCGCGACCCAGATATATTGAGTATAGTAATCACCGACGCCGACGACATCGTGATGGCGCACCCGAATATTATCAAAGTCAATAAACCGCGCGAGTACCTCACAGGAGCCGACCCCGTTTCAGGCCTCGATTTTCTACAACCGGGCGAATCTATAGAGGAGGGTACTGATCTATTTATCGTCAGTGTTCCTATTACCCGGCAGTACGAGGGCGACATCCAGTATCTGGGCCGGGTTTATACCAAATTTTCCAAAGGGAAGATTGACGAAGTAATCAATAAGGCGCGCAACCAGGTTTATATTATCTCCTCTCTCGTTGCAGTTTTCGGTTTAATCGTCGCGCTGATTATGACCAGCCTGATTACCCGCCCGATATACCGCCTGGCCGAGGGGGCTCAGCGTATCGGCGAGGGTGACCTGGACGTGAAGATTAAGGTTGGCGGGCATAACGAGATTGCACAGCTCGCGAACGCCCTGAACGAAACGACGAGGAAATTGTCGGATGCTACGAAAACCTTGGTCGCGAAAGAGCGATTGGACCGCGAATTAGAGATTGCGCGAGAAATCCAGACGATGCTGCTGCCTAGCTCCTTCCCTGACATACCGCAGCTCAATATCGCCGGAATCTGCGAAAGCGCCAGCGAAGTCGGCGGCGACTATTACGATGTTTTCGAGCTGGGCCCGGGCCGCCTCGGGTTAATCATCGCTGACGTGTCAGGCAAAGGAGTTCCGGGCCTTCTCGTTATGGGAGTCGCCCGTAGCGTACTTCGTTCCCAAGCGCGCGAAGCCTATTCGGCGCGGGAGGCCCTTATCCGGGCGAACACGATTATTACCCCCGACATTAGAACCGGGATGTTCATAACGGCATTATACGGGATACTCGATATAAATGATTTGACGTTTACCTTCGCCAATGCGGGACATAACCCGCTGGTAAAAGTAAACCATCCCTCTCACGAAGGCGATGATATTAGCGTATACAAAACGCGGGGACGCCCTCTGGGGTTTATGGCCGGACGCTTCTTCGACGAACGTATTACTGAGGAGACGATACGTCTGGACGAGGGAGATGCTCTCTTCCTTTACACCGACGGCGTCATCGAAGCGATGGATACGGAATTCGAAGAGTTCGGTATGGAAAGATTGGACAGTACTCTGGCTGCTTTACGCGGGTACAATGCAAAGCGCCTGGTGGACGGAACGATGAGCGCGGTGCGGGAATTCGCGGGGAACGCGCCGCAAAGCGACGATATAACTATCCTCGCTGTTCATATTAATCAACAGGATGAAGTCGATAGCGATCCGGAAGGGTATTTTAACGGCCAATAGATTAGAAATGACAACGACGAACAGGACAATTAATATTACGAGTTCGATCGAAAGCCTCGAAGAGGTTCGGCAGTTTATTTCCGAAATCGCCGAGGACCTTGGATTTGAAGAACACGCCGCGTTCGAGATAGAACTCTCGCTGTATGAAGCGTGCGCCAACGTCATAGAGCACGCTTACGAAAACGAAGCGGGGAATAACGTCGAGATCGAAGTAGACGACGACGGCGACGAGATGATAATTATCGTAAAAGACAACGGTTTACCCTTTAAGTGGGAGGGTAAGACAGAAATTAATATTTCGGATATGATAGCGACTAAGCAAAACGGCGGCCTGGGTTTGCATATAATAGAAGCTTGCATAGATAGGTTGGATTACGAAAGGTCCGACGAGCAGAACGTATTGAAGCTATTTAAGAAACTACCGGAAAATCAGGATAATTGATAACGGTCTTTTATTGTTGGGATATTCCGACAATCAACGGTTATAGAAAGGTGCAATGGCGAAGGAACTGAAACTGGATTTAGCGGAACGAACCCCGGATGGTATATTGGTCTTTAAACTGTCGGGCGCGTTGGGCGTAGAAGGTTCAACCGGGGTTCAGGGATTGTTAAGCGCCTGCATTAAGGAGCAGTTGTTCCGCTTAATTCTGGACCTCGACGAGGTAAATTTCATCTCCAGCGCCGGGATGGGCGCTTTTCTTTCCGTAGTCGGTGAATTACGCGAAAACGGCGGCGATATCATTTTCGTCAAAATGCAGAAAAGGATTCGAGAGATTTTCAAGTCTCTCGATGTTCTCGATTACTTTATCGTCGTGGATTCCATAGAGGAAGCTAAAGAAGCCTACGCCTCCAAAACCGAACCATTAGAAATCGACGGAGACGGAACCGCGACGCCACAGGATATCGCTCCTATTGACCCGAAAATGACCGCGATGTCTTTGGTCTCCGGTTTCGCCGATATAATAGAATCGACTTCGGCTTCCAACGATAAAGTCGAAAAGTTACTCGAAATAGCCGCGATTTTTCTGCGGATACGAACCCTTTCATTGGTCGTCGTCGATACCGATTCTCAATTCCCCTCCTTCAATACAGCGGCCCATATCCCGGAACTTAAAATCGAGACCAGACAGGCTTTTTCCGTAGCGATAATCGGTAACGAAATAATCTCGGTGGATGACCTTCGCACCGGCGACGTTAATCTGAAAAAATGGTTGATGGAAGCCGGAATCAGGATTCTTATCCCCTTGTATGTCCGTGGCAAACTGCATTCGGTAATCCTGGTCACGCCGCGCAACGGCAAGCTCGAACCGACGGAACAGCGCGCTCTACGCCTCCTCCGGGCTTTACTCACTACGGTTATCGAGGCGTGGAATGCCGAGTTCGAAGCGTCGAGAACACCGGATCAGGAAAGTATACGTAAAGTGCGTCGCCGCCTCGAACAAAAGTTGTTGGAAATGGAAACATTGTTTACGATTTCCCACGAACTGGCGACTACGGTAGACCTCGAAAAGATAACCCCGACACTGCTCGTTATCCTGGTGGGGCAGATGGGCACCGATAAAGCGATGCTTTTCCTGGAAAAACCGGGGGGACGGTTCGAAATATTCCAGACCAAAGGCGTACCGCGGAGCGCTTTGGAAAAGTTGAGCCTGTACGAAGGCAAAGGGCTCGTTAGGGAATTGGCCGCTAGCAAAGCGCCTATGATGCTCGAGATACTGGGCGTGCTGCACGAGGGCGATATGAAAGAGGACGTCCACTTTCTGCTCGACCTCGGTATATCACTCGCGGTGCCGATGTTTTTCAAGAACAAGATGATAGGAATAGTAGGTATCGGCAAAAAGGTGAACGAGCGCGACTACATCAGCGACGAGCTGAAGCTGTTGACCGCGCTGGTAAACCTGTCCGCGGTGAGCGTGGAGACGGCGCGTCTGTTCGCATTGATGAAGGATACATATTCCGGCGTAGTAAAATCGCTGGTGAGCGCGATCGAGGCCAAGGATCGATTTACGCGAGGCCACACCGAGAGAGTTACCCGTTATACCTCGATATTCGGCAACAATCTGGGATTGGACGAAGACGAGATGCAGGTCTTGATGTTCGGCGCAGTGCTCCACGACGTGGGGTATATCGGGGTGCGCGAGGAGATTATTCGAAACCCGAACGGTATCACGGCAAATGAGCGTAAAGAACTTGAACAACATCCCGAAATAGGGGTCTCCATCATCAGTAAACTACCGTTTATGGAGGAAAGCATAGGCATCGTGAAATCCCATCACGAACGCTACGACGGCGCCGGTTATCCTGACGGCCTGAAGGGCGAGGCTATCCCCTATTACGCCCGCATATTAGCAATATGCGACGCTTTCGACGCAATGACCTCGGAACGGCGCTACCGCCGCGCCCGCTCGCTGGGCGACGCAGTTCGGGAACTACAACAAAACGCCGGAACCCAATTCGACCCGAAACTGACACAAGCTTTTCTACAACTAATCGAAAAGGGCAGGATTAAGGTTATCGAAAGTGTGCAGTAAACGGTATTTACCGTTATAAATGCACCTGAAGTACCATTAACGTAATATTATATTAAGAATAACGCGGACGGATATTATGAAACCCATCAGAAAAACGCTCCGCATCCTTTTCGTTCTATCCCTTCTACTTTTAACCGCCGCCGATTGCAACGGGCCGGTGGACCCGGTCTACGACGGGCCGTGGGAAAAGGTAAGAGTGCCGGGAACGATAGGGCATTACGCGATTCACTTTAATTCGCCCAATGACGGTTGGTGCTGCGGTTTTAGGACAATCGGTCATTGGGACGGTAATCGATGGGAAATAGCGAAGGAATTCGGTAATACGACTACAGAGAAGTATTTTTTAAAGGGTATTTCCTCAATATCTCCTGAAGATATATGGTTTAGCGGAACTATTGAGGAAGGTACTTTTCCCGGATATACGTACACCGGAGTAATAGTACGATATAATAACGATAATTGGATTATTACTGAATTGGATATAGTAGGCAGTGTTTATTCTATATATATGTTAGACGACGGTACTGGATGGGGAGCAGGCGGTAGTGGTATCGTATATTACGACGGTTCGGAATGGACGCTCGAAAAAACCGGCGAATTTAAATCCATATACTTCAACTCCAAAACCGACGGCTGGGCCTGCGGTTTGAGCAGTATATATCACTGGGACGGTACGGAGTGGAGTAAGGTATTCACCGACTACTCGGTATGGTTTCAGGACATTTACTTCACCGCGCCCGACGACGGCTGGGCCGTGGCCCACGCCAGCTACAGCGGTTCGCCCCACCAGTATCACTGGGACGGGACCGAGTGGAGCAGGATTGACGATGAAATTTTCGACGGCGTACACGTAGATGCGGTACATTTTGTAAATTCCGACTGGGGCTGGTTTATAGGAAACGGCCATACTTTTATTTACGATGGTAATAAGTGGACGAAATATAAAACCGATTTATACGAAGACGGTATTCCCGAACAGATATACGACATATACTGCGTAAATACGAACGATGTTTGGGCGACGGGCGGTTTAGGCCGTTTTTTCCATTTTGAAGGTTTTTAACGATCAAGATAATAATCACTTTTACCTTTTAATTTAAAGGAGTCAAAATGAACACGCAAACAACTAAGATGATTCTCATTTCACTAACGCTCGCTATTTCTTCCGGCGCTAGTGTCCTGTATCTCGAGTTACCTGAAGGAATTACGATAGAAATGATACAGAGTCCGACGACAAACGATATCGATATCATTGACGAGTTTATTATAAGCGAATTAAACCGAATAGACAAGGAAGTAGCGGATAGGGTTGTCATCTTAACTAAAGACGGTAAAACAATCTATAAAAATCCGGAACCGCCCGAGGATTTCGTTTTTGAAGATACGAAAGACGGAAAGGATAACGATTACTACGACTTCGGCGTTATCAAGATATCGCCCGAATACGGTGGGTGGACATTATCCGAAGAAGAATCTATAAAAGAAGCGATAGAGTATATCCAACCTCAATGCGAGGTAGTTTTCGGACAGCCGGTGGTTCAGATGGACTACGGCTGGCGGGAAGTACACGTTGTAAAAAACCCTGACGTACTTAACGAATGGGGCGCTTACGTCGCTTCGACCGATACGATTTATTTGCAGGGGTGGCCGATGGGCGAAGAAGCAACTGTTGAACGCGACACCACCCGCGCCCACCTCACACGCAACGTGCTGCACGCTTTCCGCTGGGACGCAGTCGCCACCTGGGACCACTTCGGCGCGGGGATGGTGCACGCCGCCTGGCTGCAAGTGCAGAGGAACTTGGGCGAAGGTTTAGGCGTTATGCCGATGTTCAACGATACATATCACGACGCCAAGCTGCCCGACGACCTGGAGTTCCATCGCCCTTATTACGCCAGCTACGAGCAGTATAATGTCCCGGAACTGGCTACCGCCAAACCCGGTTTCTTCCCGGAGGAGGGCGGCCGTATCAATACCGAAATAAAGAAAGCCCGTTACAACGCCTGCGGTTAAGAAGATGGTGATCACCCGGTAAACACTAACTGCAAAAAACGCGAGGAGGCCGTCGTCGGCCCCTTCTGTTATCAATAGAGCGCTTCCCCCAATTAAACCCCTCTCCCCCCGGATTTATCTACTAATAAACCGCTTTTACCTTTCAACCGCCGCGAAATATCTTGACATCCTTGCACTTATTGCATACAATGCGCTGAACTAGAGCCGGAACTGAAGCGCGGCCCAGACCGGGACTTTTTTGATTGCCCCGGTAAAGGATAACGCCAATGGTACAGAACGACGTTAAGGCCGCTGACGAACTGAAGCAAGCTTTCGACCGGCTCGGCGACGAAGTCGCCCGGACGATAATCGGGCAAAAAGACGTGCTCTTTGAGATAATGGTCGGGCTTTTGGCCGGCGGTCACTGCCTGCTTACCGGGGTGCCCGGACTGGCCAAGACGCTTATGGTCAGCTCGATAGCGCAATGCCTGGGACTGTCTTTTTCGCGTATCCAGTTCACCCCGGACCTGATGCCGAGTGATATTACCGGCACTGAGGTCATCGAAGAGGATCCGGTCGACCGAAAACGGTCCTTCCGCTTCATTCCCGGGCCGGTGTTCGCCTCGGTTATACTGGCGGACGAGATTAACCGAACTCCGCCCAAGACCCAGGCTGCTCTGCTGCAATCAATGCAGGAGCATCAGGTTACCGCCGGACGCGAGACACGGGATTTACCTGCGCCGTTTTATGTACTGGCGACGCAAAATCCAATAGAGCAGGAGGGTACCTATCCCCTGCCCGAGGCGCAACTCGACCGTTTTATGCTCAACATTTTAGTAGATTACCCGTCTTCGGATGAGGAGACGGATATCATCGCCAGCACGACTTCGGCGCAGACGGCAGAACTCGAAACGATAATAGACGGCGATAAGATAATCGAATATCAACACCTGGTACGCCGCGTGCCGGTACCGGACAATATAATGGAAGCCGCGGTCAATTTGATACGCGCGACCCGGCCTAAAGAGAATGCGTCCGACACCGTCGGGAAATGGGTTTCCTGGGGCGTCGGGCCGCGCGCAGGGCAACACTTGATTTTGGCGACGAAAGCGGCGGCGTTGCTAAGCGGTAACTATGCCGTCACCGGCGAAGAGCTACTTCGCCTCATAAAACCGGTGTTACGTCACAGACTCGTTCTCAACTTCGTGGCCGAAGCCGAGGGCGTTACCGCCGATATGGTGTTGGATAACTTGACCGAATCGATAGTAAATATATAGAGATGGCTATTAAGAGATTTATAAATATAATCATCGCGCCCGAGGACCGGACGGATAATATATCGTTCCGTTTGCCGTTGTCGTTGTTCTACACGATATCGGTCATTATATCTGTCCTATTCGTCGGGGTAATCCTGCTCATCTTCAACCAGGCGATGGACGAAGCTAAACTGGGCGAATTAGAGCTGTTGAAGCGGCACAACTC
>SDBT01019851.1_pt1 | contig 10526 bp, 7 predicted proteins | sample 2277101 | NCBI WGS metagenome assembly SDBT01 (sample SAMN10404973, study PRJNA504765) | marine sediment metagenome | isolation source: marine sediment core GS10_PC15, 103 cmbsf | place: Arctic Ocean: Southern Knipovich Ridge | collected 2010
TCTCGTTCCTGATACCCAAGGAGAGATTTTCACGCAAAGAGGAAGAACCCGCCGCCAACTCGTAGCATTGTCAGCCCCTGAATATTGAAAAAAGGGTAAACCCTATTCCTGAAATGACGTTCATTGAGTTGTTGCCTTAGGCTGGAAGTCGGGTTTAGGGTTTATGTTTGGCGAAAAGCAACATCTATGGTTCTATCGAGCGAGCACAAGATACAGGCCATGTGAAAGTTCCCTACCTAATTGAGTGTAAACCAGGGATATGTGTGGTTTGAGCGAGGCGGGTTTCCCGCTCCATTATTCTATATTGGTGCCCGTCGCTATTTTTGCAAAGGCTCTCCTTTATGAATAGAATCATTGGAAGAACCATGTGGCGTAGCAACAAAGGCGGTGGTTTCGGTGTGGGACAAAGCTACTAGAATTACCTTGATTGTCTTTCTCTTCCTTTGCCTTCTTCTGCCGATTTCCTGCGTGGCAGAGCCCCCTGTGGCGGCGAAGCCGGATTTCCAGTCCGAGTTTGAAGGGGGCAAGCTGTATCAGGTTGAAAAGCTCCCGGTGATAGCGCTCCAAGGAGACTATCGCCAAATGGGGCGCCAGTACGGCGCCCTGATGAAAGACAAGTTAAATAGATTCTATGAATCCGCCATAGAGGAAATGGTTATCAAGAAAGGCAAAAAGGACTACGAATTGATAAAAAATATCGCCCATTCGGTCTTTGACCTGTATCCGGAGAGATACAAGAATATATTCTATGGCTTGGCCGAGACCTCCGGCATGGACCTGGACAAACTGGTCATACTCGATCAGGTTCCGGCGATCGTGATTTTTTCAGGGTTGCCCTATTGTACGGGCATGGCCACGTGGGGAGACTACACCGGTGGGGGCCCGCTGGTCTTCGGGAGAAACTGGGACATGGGCGCTCTTTTCAAGGATTTCGGGGAATTCCTCACGCTGGTCGTATACAACCCCGACGACGGGAGCATACCAGTCGCCACTTTTGGTTATTCCGGGCAGATCGTACCTTACAGCGCCATGAGCAAAGCGGGCTTGCTTTATGAAAATAACGAAGCCGTAATATCAGCGGGCAGAGTATATTACGATGACAGGGAATCTCTTATGATGACCCAGCTCGACGCTCTATTCAGTTGTTCTGCGATGGAGTACTTTGACGTGGTAATCAAAACCGCTCGCTCTAACTGCTCTGCTATCTTGAACGTCGCCGACAGGGAAAAAGCGTATTCGTACGAATGCGCCGTCTGGGACGTCAAACGGAGGTCCGGAGACGACGAGGGGCTTCTCGTGGCGACCAATCACTTTATCGATCCCACCTGGGGCATAAGCCCTCCCTACCCGGAACCCGATGACAAGACGCTCACTCGACGAGAAAATCTCTTGAACCTGGGCAAGAAATTTAAGGGTAGATTCGACCCCCAGGTAATGATGGATGTTTTCGATACGACCATTCCCGAGGGTGGCCCGACCTGGCCTCTCGAAACGCATCACACCACCTATCAATTCGTGGCGGTTCCCGAGAATCTGCTGATCTGGTTCAAGGCCCCCGGTTACATGGATTGGACGGGAGTGGAATTGAGCCAGTTTTTCGATTGAGGGTTGTGGACTACGTACAGTAGACCTACCTGATTCCAGGCGTTTCCTGATGAGTGTTCGACTTGCCGGCGTCATCTCGGTCCCGCGATGCCGGCCAGCTTGCCCGAGAAGTCCCCGTACTCCGTAAAACCGGTGCCGTTCCATTCCTCGAGCCCGCCCCCCGGCGATTCCAGCCGGCCCTCGAAATCGAATCCTAGCATCCCTCCGCCGGGGATTATCTGGGCGACTGGCGTGGTAGCACTGGCGCTGTAACTGAAGACACCCGGCTTTCCACGTAGCAACCCCTCCCAGCGCACCGGCACCATGATCTCTTCGCCCTTTCCGGTCCTCTCCCGGCGGGTCTCCAGGTATCTGACGACGAGACCGCCCATGGACTCCGGACGATGCCCCGGAAGACGGGCCGCGGATCGGAGTCTGACCAACGTTTCTCCCCTCCAACCTATCGAGAGCCCGGCGGCGGAATCCGCGGGTGAGTTCGTATCGGAGAAGTGGAGGACATCCCAGTGGTAGTGGAAGGGTATCAGGCGTGTGAAATCGAACGGCAGTGATATGCCGCAGACGTGCTCCATGACCCCGAGTCCATTCAGCCGGTACGTTTCAGTGCCCCGGGTCAGGTCAACACGGACCGATGAGTGCTGTCCCGAGTACGTAAGGATGCGCCCCCACCTCGACCACCAGATGGGCCACCCCGCCTCGAAGGCGAAGTTCACGCTTGCTTCCATCCCGGGGAGCGTGAAGCACTCCTCGTACTCCGGCGCGCGACCCTCCAGGAGGAAAAGGTCATCGATTTCGACGCGCAGGGGGTTGGGGCGACCCTTGAGTCCCGAAGCGTCAACGTTTCTCTCGAGCACCACCACATCATCGGAGGTTGCCCACGCGATGAGCATGTTACTCACGGGGCCGAAACCCTCCACGGCCGCAAGGGGCGTGTCCCCGGGGCCGCAGGCGGCGCGGAAAAGGTGTGCCTTGAGCCACTTTATCCCTGGGCCTCCCGGGAAGATCGCTATGGCGAAGTAGCCGTCCCATGACACGCGGGGGAACCAGGGGGCCAGGTGCTCCGGCCGTACGACCTTCGTGACATCTTTTCGGTGGACTGGAAAACCAATCTGGAACATCTATGCCTCCCGAGGTCAACCTGTTGACTTTATTTAACACGTTTTTAACCGGGATGTCTCATTACCGGGGGGGAAGAGGCGCCGGTGGAATCCTTACAGAGTCGCACTGCTTGTTCCCCGCCGACCCGTCGCGAGGGTGGGGCTAGAGGATTTCTTGGGGTCGTGAACAGGGGACAGCAGTTTACTGGAGATAGCCCATCAACCTGTAAAGCCTGGTCCTCAAGGTTTCGTGAAGGGAAATCGCCTGCCTGGGGCAGAGTTCCATGCAGCAGTAGCACGCGACGCACTTCGAGTAGTCGTACCGCGGACGCTCCTCGACCATTTCTATCGCGTCTACGGGGCATGCCTCGGCGCAGCTTCCGCAGGAGTTACATGCGTAGGTGTCGATATCGAAACTCGGCCTTCCGAGGTCGGGGAAGAACGTGCCCGTCCAGGTGCTCCCGAAGATCTGGGGAATGCTGGGCACAGGCTTGCGGAAGCCCTTCAGTGGCCGCGCATCACCCATGACGTCGATGCGGGAAATGTCGGTCTCGCCGAGGCCAAGTTCACCGGCGTATTCGATCATCCTGACCTTTCCGGGCTTCATCCTCATCATGTGCGCCATGACGGTGTCGAGTGCGACACCGTTGTCGGAGGCAAGGAGCTTTCCCACCTCGTAGAGACTCCTGTTGCTGGGGCCGTTTCCGTGCATGCCGACCACGCCATCCACGATCACCAGGTCGGGAATCCTTATCCTGTACACGTCCACAAGGATATCCGAGAACTCCCTGTAGTCGGGAAAGTCAAGGTGAAGGCGGGCCTTGTCGCCGCCGACGACGAACCCCAGGCTATTCTTGATGGCGCCGGTCAACCGGGTGAATGTGTGGGTCTTGAACTTGGGTACCGATATGAGAATATCGCAATCGACTACCGCGGAGGAGACGCTGACATCGGCCCGGCGTCCGGGGAGCTTCACTCCGGTGACTTCGGTACCTATGTTAGAGAAGCAATGCCCGGCGGCGTCCTTTATCCCGGAGACGCGGGCGCTCTTCCCGACTGCCCCGTAACCTTGAGTGCCGGGGTTATCCCCCACGGTTACCGTAGCGCCTTTCTCCAGGAGCACGTCAAGGAGCGCCCTTATGACCGCCGGGTGGGTGTTGACGTGCGTTTCGGGGCCGTACGGCCCGAGCATGTTGGGCTTGACAAGCACGTGCTTGTCCCCGACATGGATCGGGAAGAGCTCGAATACCCGACGGATGGCTGTTTCGATCGAGTTGTAATCGGTGTCCTGGATCAACACTCTCGACAAGTCTCCACCCTTTCTTATGGCCCCCACACTAGCGCTACTCAACCAATTCTACAACGCCGGCGAAGAAGGCTGCGGCGGGCGCAGACGCAGCAAACGTAGAAACGAGGCCTGGCCTGTACGCAAGATATGTAATAAAGGCCACAGACCCTTTTTCTCGTTGGTTGGTTGAGCGAGCCGCATTTCCCGCTCCATCTGAATTCTACGGAAGGCCTCTCAGGATATCGAACCCGGGAGGCCGAGCGACAACAGCAACCTGTTGCCCGGAATCTGACCCATCAGGTCGGGTTAACGGGCGCGTCGCCATGGCCGCGGGATCATGGACCGCGTTGGATTCTACTGATAGAATGTATGGCAGTCCATCGGCGCGTCCGGGGAGCGAACGCCCCGGCCGCTCGGAAGAAAGGGGAGAGTAGTATGGCTACCGAGAGGTTCGAGAGGTTCACCATAGGAGAGGCGCTGCGCTTCGGCTGGGATACGATGAAGAACAACCTGATGTTCTTCATCCTGGCCCTTCTCATTGCCTGGGTGGCGAACGGCATCCCCAGCGGTCTGCAGGGCATCTTCTATAACTCCGATTGCGCGGCCCTCATCATTCCGGGCATTGTTCTGAGTATCATCGGTCTAGTCGTCGGCGTATTCGTGTACATGGCGTTCACAAGAATCGGCCTTCGTTTCACCGCTGGAGAGACCGCGGATTACGCCGATCTCTACCTGAGCTACCCTCTTTTCTGGAAGTTCCTGGGGGGTTACATCCTCTACGGGCTGATCGTCCTGGGAGGGCTCATCCTGTTGATAGTCCCGGGCATCATCTGGGCCATAAAGTACCACTTCTTCGCCTTCTTCATCATCGACGAGGGGACGGGTCCCATAGAGGCCCTCAAGAGAAGCGGTGAGATCACTTACGGGGCCAAGTGGGACCTGTTACTGCTAGGCCTCGCGTTCCTCGGCATCAACCTGCTCGGGCTACTGGCGTGTTTCGTTGGGCTGTTCGTCTCTGTCCCCATCACGATAGTGGCAACCGCCTACGTCTATCGCAGACTGCTGGCAACCAAGGTCGCCAAGCCGGCGCAGGAACCGTCGCCGGAAGGTCCACCGGAACAGCCGCCGGCGTAATCGCTTATCGGCCCGGGTCACCGGGGAGTTGGTTGGTTGCCCAATGAGTGTTTCCGCTGTAGTAAACGAGGTACATGGGGCGGTCGGAAACGACTTCATCTATCATTTGCCTGGTAGGTTCCCCCCCTTTTTCGAAAATGGAGGACCTCCACCCCAGAAGCCGCGGATAATTGTTATCCGGATGCGCCTCCACGTACTCACGAAGGATCTGGAGGACTTCGCCGGGTGAGTTCGCCTGGAGAAGTGATGGGGACTTTATACGTTTCTATATGAGAAATATGAAACAGGTGCATGGAAGATCCACCGAGGAGTTACGGAGGGGACTTAATGGGTTCCTGATAGCAATGGGGGAATCAAGCCATGGAGAAAAATGACAGGGTAAAAGATAGGGGAACAAGGGATGGCCCTCAGCGAATCCGGACGCTGACAGACGCAATCAAGGAGGCCATAGTAGTCTTGGACGTTGACGGTAACGTCACATTTTGGAACAAGGGCGCTGAAAGAATGCTCGGTTATAGTGAGGAAGAAGTGCTCGGCAAGAATGCCATCGAGTTGATGGCTCCAGGTGGGCATAAGACTGAATACCGAAACAGGCTCGCAAGCTTAAGGGAAACGGGGAAATCATTGGTCCCGGAAGCCATTATGGAGTTCTCGGGGGTCAGAAAAGACGGCACAGAGTTCCCGATAGAGATCACTGCGTCGCCAGTCAAGACTGAAGGCAAACCACATGTCGTGGTTGTGATTCGAGACGTCACGGAGAAGAAAGATACCGAGCGGGCGTTGCTTGAATCAGAAGTAAGGTACCGACTCATCGAGAAGTACTTGACCGATGTGATCCTGATTACTGACCTGGATCTCAAGATTACGTATGTCAGCCCGTTTGTTAAACACCAGACCGGATATACTGCCGAGGAAGTTATATCGAAGCCCCTCAGTGATTTCGTCACTCCCGAGTCACTCGAACAGGCTTTTGAAAGGAAGACGAAAGAGCTGGCCAAAGCTGCAGAAACAGCCACCGACCCGCCGATCCCGGTCGAGCTGGTTGTCGAGCAGCGCCGGAAAGACGGCACCACCTTCTGGTCGGATATCAGGGTGGGATTCTTGCGTCGTCCGGACGGTACCCCTTACGCCATACTTGGCGTATCCAGGGACATTACGCAGCGCAAGCTGGCGGAAGAGGCATTGAAGAAATCGGAGGAACGATATCGTCTAGTCGCCGATAATCTAACCGACGTGATATGGACGACCGACCTCGAATTCAACTGGACTTACATAAGTCCCTCTGTTGAGAAGCAGACCGGCTTCACCATCGAGGAAGTGCGGGAGAGGGACCTGGCAACGATTATGACCCCCGAATCACTGGAACGGGTTACAAGCATGTTCCAGGAGGGCTTTGAAGCTGAGGGGGGGGACCCGCTGGATAGAACATGGCTGGCGGACGTTGAGGTTTACAAGAAACATGGCGGGACGATCTGGGTAGAGTTACGAGCGACGTTTCTACGAGACTCGGAGGGTAAAGCTACCGGCATACTAGGCATTGCCAGAGATGTGACCGAGCAGAGACATGCCGAGGAAAAGATACAACACAGGTTGACTACCGAGAAAACCCTGGCGCGAATATCCGACCGGCTGATAAACCCGACGGACCTTGGTACTGCGATCAGTGAATCGCTTGCAGACCTGGGTAAACTGATGGACGTAGGCAGGGCATATTTATTCGAGGCGACCGATGACCTGCAATACGTGAGCAACACCTACGAGTGGGTTGCCGAAGGTGTGTCTGAGCAGAGATCCAATATGCAGAACCTCCCGGTCTCTCTCTTTGGAGATTGGGTAGACAGGCTGAAACAAAACCAGGTCGTGTTGTTCAACGATATCGCGACCGTTGACAAACCATCAAGAGACATCCTCGAACTACAGGAGATTCAGGCACTGGTAATCGTGCCCATGTTCGGCAGGATGAAGCCTTTTGGGTTCCTTGGACTCGACGAGGTCAAGGGACCCCGTAAATGGAAAGAGGAGGATACAAGGATTCTCCGTATCGCGGCGGAGATGCTGATGAAAGCCATTGAACAAGATCTTGCCGGGAGAGCGTTGCGGGAAAGTGAAGCCCGGATTCGAGGGATTACGGAGGCCACAAATGATGGCATATTGATAATAACCGCTTCCGGCGAGATCATCTTCGCGAATCCCGCGATCGCTGAGATGACCGGATATTCCACCGCGGAACTCGTTGGCGGGAGTATCGTCCGGTTGCTACCGGAGGCCGTCCGGGATGATCATATACGAGCCATTTCCAGGTTCTCAAGCTTGGACGACATACCAGTGGCCGATGGTGTTGTAGAAAGTGTCGGGTTGAGAAAAAACGGTGCTACTTTCCCGATCGAGGTGTCCCTATCCACAGTCCAGATAAGTGGGAATAAAAACGTGCTCGCGATGATTCGAGATATCACCGAGCGAAAGCGCATCGTGGAAACAGAGAAGGAGGCCGCCGCTGCTGTCGCAGCCGCCGAGGTTTCCAAAATAAATGCCGAAGAGCTGCGGGACATAATCGTCGTGTCAGCTCATGAACTGCGTCATCCGGCAACAATTTTCAAGGGTTATTCCCAAATTCTCTTGGAGAATTGGGACGACCTTGATGAGAAAAACATCAAGGATGCATTGGAGAGAATCGACGCTTCCTCCACACGCCTTGCAGACCTTGCCGCCAATCTGCTTGATACATCTTATATTGAGCAGGAAAAGACTAAACTAAACTACTCCGAAGTGAGTCCCGCTTCCCTGATATTAGGGGCTGTCGAGGGGATAGGCTCCAAGGAGTCTGCCAAGAAGCTGAACATCCGTCCTTTTACAAAGGAATACAAGATACAAGTCGACCCTGAAAAAATCAGCAAGGTTCTGGGAATCCTTATAGACAACGCGCTGAAGTATTCGCTCGACGATTGCCTGATAGACATCTGGTGTGACCAGACTGAAGGGGAAACCGTCTATCACGTACTTGACAGGGGACCAGGCATCCCCGACGGTGACCGCGAGAAAATCTTCCAGCGTTTTTACGAGGTCGAGGAAGTGAAGCACCACTCCCTTCCCGGCATGGGTCTCGGCCTTTATATTGCGAAATCCATAGTCGAGTCACATGGTGGATGGATTCAGGTTTCGCCAGCCAAAGAGGGTGGCTCGTTGTTCAGCTTCGGTATCCCGAGAACGAAACAAGAGTAGTCACTACACGCTATAGCCGGTCAAGGGTAGGGGCCTACCGGGACATGCTGCAGATAATGAACATATTATGCGAACCCGTTTCCTGCCTATATTTCATAAACACGAATGGTTACAAGATATGTGTGTACTTTGAACGAGCCGGGTTTCCCGCTCCAGCGCATATCCGTTCATTAACGGCGTGAGTACGGAGAACAAGCGAGCCGCTTTTACCGCTCCGTTCCTACGTAAACACTGTTTCTCTCTTGTCATAGTATTTTCTCGCCGGTGGGATTATATTAACTCGAATCCACCGCCTGGGGAGGGCATGCGCGAGGGCACCGGCCTTGAGCTTGTGAAGTACCAGGACAGAAAGCATGGTGGACTCAGATGCGGGACAACTGTCCCCTGACAACGGGAAACCGGGAGGTTTGGAGGTGACATGAGAAGGCCGGGAAGTGAGGTGGCGGCAAACGACGGTCAATCGCACCGGAAAGGATGGATTGGTGGTAAGGTGTTGGCATTGGAGAAGGCATATGGGGAAATAACGGACTATATAACTTTGTCTTATTTCTTTTCCTATCATCCCCGATATAACACCACAGGTAATTGCTAATGCGCCAAGAATTTTTGCATCCATTTATTACTTCCTTTTAACAGACTATTCTCACGTTGCTTCCTCATCAAACTTCGACCCACAGTTCATACAAAACTTGGCTTGTTCTGGCATTTCTAAATTACATGTAGGGCAAACTTTAGCCATCTCTTTTTTCCGTATTGCCTCACCACAGTTCCAGCAAACCTCATCAACTTCTAAAACGACCTCACCACAGTTCCAGCAAGTCATTGAATCTTCAGAAAATAGTTTTGTTGGATGTTTAGCGTCTTCTACACACTCGGCTTGAGAACGGGCTTTTCTATGGGTATCTTCTAGTATAGCCATAATAGCAATTATTATCGCTATCAGTATTCCAAAAACATTTAAGAAAAATCCCAAACAAAAGAACAGCACATAATTTCGCTTTAATCCCCACCCTATAATGCCCGATATAATACCACAGAGAATTCCAGACGGGATTAAGATTATTAGTATGTCTGGGTACATATTCAATCCACCTTAATGAGTTTCTAACTCCAAGGCATCTCCGTAACGTTGCTCTTCAAACACCACAGGTAATTGCTAATGCGATAAGAAATCTTGCATCCATTTATTATTCCAATAGAGCAACATACTTTGAAGACTCGGTTTCGTGTGATTCAAAGGTCTTTTCGATTTTCCAACCACCATCTTTAATTACATCATCCATTTGTTTCTCCAGTTTTACCAACTATCATAATAGCGACAAATCAGATTTTTATCGAATTCACCACCCGATCCCACATTTCTCCAAATTCTTTTTCGTCTGTTTTCATAGAAACAGCCATAACAGCATAGATGCAATTCTTACCATCATCCAGGATAAGCGTTCTTCCTTGCTTTGCCTTTGATTTTGCAACCGGATATTTAGGAATATAGAGAAGCGCCTCTTTTCCTGAAACTGTGATAACCTGTTCTTCAACTTTTGAAAAGTCCCTCCCCAAACTCTCTTTTGCACTGATACCACAGGTTAATTTGAACAATTCTATTGAGTCGTCTGAAGGTACATCAATTCTTATTACCATCAAAACTTGAGAAGCGTTTTCTCTGTTATCCACTAAGAATCTTTCGGTTTCTTCTCCTATAATCTCAGAAAAAGCACTGCTCGTAACTGCTTCTTCAGAAAGGTCTACCCACCCAGCAGGTTCTTTAAATACAAGCCCTTTGTTAGAACTAATAATAAAAGCGAGTACGATTACCATAGCCACAACAATAAAAACCGACACTGCTATCAAGATAAACAATTCTTTGACACGCTTATTTTTAGTTGTAGAAGCTTCTTGTCCAGTTAATTCTTGGTAAGTACAAAAAGGACATCGGGGTGAAAGCGACTCATCATATTCTTTTCCACAAGCTTTACAAATCATTTATAGCCTTTCCCAATATCTTACCTGACATTTTCACCCTAAATCTCTATCGACTCGAATATACCGTTCCAAACTTGCTCAAACCGACATTTCTCATGTCCCCTCCCCAACAGCGGTATTCTACTATGATTCGACCAGTTTTCACCAACATCGTTTCGATTCCGACGGTTATCATCCGAACATTCCCGATTGCTTGCGCATGACCA
>SDBT01019852.1_pt1 | contig 10525 bp, 20 predicted proteins | sample 2277101 | NCBI WGS metagenome assembly SDBT01 (sample SAMN10404973, study PRJNA504765) | marine sediment metagenome | isolation source: marine sediment core GS10_PC15, 103 cmbsf | place: Arctic Ocean: Southern Knipovich Ridge | collected 2010
TCGTTGGGGAAGGGACGTTTAAGCTCATCGGCAGGGGGCTCGAAAAGAACAGCATCTATCGCGGCCAGGCAATCGACGGACAGGACCAGCCCAACTTCCTCGACCTTGGAGGCTTGGAGTCGAACAAAATCGTCTACAGCAAGCAAGTTTACACCGACATGATGGCGAACATCTGGTCGGTGATGCGCTACCCTGAAATGCAAGCTAAACTTGGCTTGCCTCTGAAGAGGGCCATCCTGCTGTATGGCACGTATGGGGTAGGAAAATCCTTGGCGGGACTGCTGACTGCTGCCGAAGCAGTGGCCAACGGATGGACATTCCTCATGGCCCGCCCTGGCCGTGACGATTTCCTCCAGGTGATGCAGACAGCACGTCTGTACCAGCCAGCATGCGTGTTCTTTGAAGACGCAGAAAACATGGCGGGGGCTGATTCCAACGACCGGATCAGTCAGATTCTGGACGTGTTTGATGGTGTGGATGCTAAGGGGTTACACCTGATAGTCATCCTCACCACCAACCACCCAGAGCTGATTCACAAGGGCATGCATCGCCCTGGTAGGGTCGACAGCCAGATCGAGATCGGAGCCTTGGACTACGAAGGAGTGGAGAAACTCATCAGGGCACTCATCCCGGCCGACATTATGGATGAACACGTCAACTTCGGCGAAGTCTGTGCGGCCTTTAATGGCTTCGTACCGGCATTCGTCAGGGAAGCGGCAGAGCGTGCAGTCAGGTACTCTCTAGTTCGCAGCGGAGGTGCCTTAGCGGAAATCGGTACCGAAGATCTCATCAACGCAGCCAACGGTCTGAGGCCTCAGTTCGAAAGGATGCAAGAGGCACCTGAAAGCACTACGTCTGAGATGACTCTTAGGCAGGTCGTCGAAAGTGCTGTCCAGACAGGGGTTGCGATCGTAGCTGCTAACGCGGACGATGTCCGTCCGGATGTCTGGAACCCGGAGAGCCTGAAAGCGGCACAGGCCAACCACCAGTAATCTCAACGTCAATCGGTTAGGGAACATAGTTTGAGGTGAACTCCACCTCAGAGGGAGGAAACATGCTGTTAGGATTCATCTTTATGATCGTCATTTTCTTCATCTTGCTTGCTGTAAGCAGGGTGTTCCCCGACGAGATCGATCACAGCGACATGAAGACTACCAAAGCGTGGATCTGGCGTTCCTCTATGGTCTTCTTGCTGCTGGCCGTCATGTTCGTCGGCTTAGACAGCATCCGCATCATCAACGCGGGTGAGCAAGGAGTGGTGACTCGACTGGGTGAAGTGACTGGGAGGACAGTAGATCCAGGACCAGCACTTAAGATCCCCTTCATCGAGACCATCCACATCTACAACACCAAGGTTCAGGAACTCAAATTCGAAAACCTGGAGAGCGCCTCGGAAGAACTACAGACCATCAACGCGACAGGGGTGCTCAACTACCGGCTGAACCCACAAGCGGTGCCGTGGTTGTTCCAGAACGTCGGTACTCGTGGTGATCTGGAAACAAAAGTACTCAGGCCGTCCTTGACTGACAGCCTGAAGACGGTAATGCCGGACAACAAGATCGAAGCCGTCCTGGCTAACCGTGGTGCCATCGCCGACGCTGTAGTGATAGAGCTACAAAAAGACTTCGCCACCTACGTCACCAGTGACGGTCTTCCTGTTGTCTTCTTCACCGCCAGGGAAGGTGGGGAAACTTCCATTGTCTGTACGACAGAGACTGTGGAAGAATCCGAGCCTCTCTTCTCAGACGAGGAAGTTGACCCGGACGCCACGTCGGAACCGAAACCCACACCCGAAGAAATCGAAGTGTGTGGACCCGAAGGTGAAGTCCTTCACTTAGTGAACCTGGGCTTCAGCGAAACCTTCGACGCCGCCATTGAAGAGCGGCAGAAGCAACTCATCCAGATTGAGACGGCACGTAATAGGCTGGCTCAGGTGGAGATTGAAGCAGATCAAGTAAGGGCGAAAGCTAGGGGTGAGGCCGACGCCAACACTATCCTCGCCGACTCCCTTGAAACGAGAGGTAACTTCGTCCTCCAGTTCAAAGCCATTGAAGAGCTGGCCGCTGGCAACGTGAAGCTCATCATCTTGCCTGAAGACAACGGCATCATTCCTATCCTCGGACAAGACCTGTTGGGGGGCACAGAACCTCCTCCTAGAGAGGATGAAGAGGAGACTGTTGGTCCGGTAGCACCGTAACCAAGTCAGAGTGGGGCAGGAGTCTTGGTACTGGCCCACAGCACGTTGCCTGGGTGCGGTTCGTGTTGTGTGTACCAAGATGGGATAGATCAATCCTGCGGCGTCGAGGGTATTCGGCGCAACGAAAGGAAGCAACATGCTCTTTAGATTCGGTTTCAACCAGAACATGGGACTGTGCAAAGCAGTGAGTAAACGAGATGCGTACAGCTATATGCTCCGGGAACTCGGTCACAACAGCGAACCAATCAGCATCACCTTAGCAACAAAGGAGGACGAAGGTTGGTTCCAAATGATGTCGGGAGGTGGTTTCATATACGAGACTCAACAGCACTACAGTAGAGAGAGGAGAAAACGTGCTCACTCAAGAAGAAATTGAAGATAAGATCACGGAAGCAGTGACTAAGGGCAGTCCTGAGGACTTCGGACTGGACGTCCATAGCTCACATTCAACATCTGAGTATGTCGATGCGTTCTTCACACAACTGTTCGGAGGAGAAGTTCCCAAGGACATGATAAGAGAATCAGTTCTCAAAATCATGGAAAGCAATGAAAGATTGAAAAATGTGAAGCATGCCGGTAAATTCGACGACGTCTTCGACATCACTGTGGTGCACGCGAAGAAAGCATTCTTGGCAGACAGCGACCTTCCAATCCAGATTGTGTTGGGGTGGAACAGCGGTGTCCAAGCCATTATGATGCTTGAAGAATACAACGATGACGTGCGTGAGACAATGGGGGAACTATTCGAGGGAGCTATCCTCGAAAGTGAAAAGGGGGCGGGTAGGAAACTAGGCCAGCCAGACTGGTGGGTACAACAGACACTTGCCTGGTATGTAGATACAGACCTTGATGGGATTAAAGTTCCTGAGGAGGGGGGGATGGCCCAGTCAAAAATTCAACCTCGAGACCATCCCGACAAGAAAGAAGGTCTCGTCGTCTCAGGAGCTGTGCATGACGGCAAGTCTAGGCTGTGGACTGCCCAAATCTTCCGGAAACCCAACGTACACCTGGGCGAACCCCATGATATCGACGGCCCTATAGATGCGAGGATATCTCATCTGCTCTGGCATGACCACAAAGGAATCGACGAAGAGAAGTTAAGAGAGGCCATCAGGAAGATTCCAAATCCTCCTGACCCAGGCCCCGACCCGGACGACAACGAATGTTTGATGATAGCAGCGGGGTTACTTGGAGCATTCGCAGCTGACGAATCGTACGGACGTTTTCTCGACCCCAACATCAGAAAGGCTCTCATAAGAGCGGCTGAGATTCTTCATGAGCAGACTAGAGACGCCGTGCAACAGAAGGCGAAAGATGTTCTAGGGAGGGAGAAGAAGTAGTATGGCCATATCGCCAAAACCATGGACACTACACAAAGTCACAGAAGGGAAGAAAAGTTCGGGTACAGGGTTCTACCTTCGCTGTGCTGACCCCAAAGACGACCTTCTGGGTGAAATTGTAGGGTTCGTCGAAAACTACGACGATGCCGCTCTCATAAAGAAGAGAGTGAACGACGGAGGTGCGTCAGCAGTCAGAATCACCGCTAACGAAGTCACCGGTCTTCGGAAAGCATATGCCATTCTAGACCAGATCTATCAAGATGAGGCATATGAAGAGGAAAAAGTAGCAAACGCAAGAGAGTACATCGCCGACTTCCTCAAGAGAAGAGGGTGGGAAAGGAGAGAATGAGAGACCTAACTACTCGTCAGCTTGAAGTTCTGAAAATAGTCGCCGAAGGGGTGAGTAACAAGGAAGTAGCCAGGCGTTTAGGTATCAAAGTCTCGACAATCCAACGTCACGTACAAGACATCCTAGCTAGTCTGGAAGTTTCCAGCCGCACAGCAGCGTCCGTTGTCGCTCTCCAGGAAGGGCTGTTTAGATGAACGACCCGGAACTGATGATGCACGAGCTAGCCCGCATACGACGTCAGCGAGATGATGCCGATGACGAGAACTCCAAACTCCGGGAGTTAATCAGAAAAGGGATGGAAGAATGGCTGCGGGAACCTGACGGAAATGCGTATCAAGTGCTTGAACAAGGCCTCGCCGAGATAGACCAGGCCGTAAAGAGATGAAAGATATGGTGGGAGAGGAGGTCTTTGAGGGTGACTTCCTCGTCGATGATCGTGGTAAGCTCTTCGTGGCGCAGCCTACTGAACCCTCATTTCGTCGGGAAAACATCATCATCACATGTGAGTACCACCCCCGTACCCTGGGTAAGCGTGGGTTTATGCGTGAGAAGCTAGCCCTTAAAGTCGCTGAGCGTCATCTCAGGACCCCGCAACAAGACCTGCGCACTATGTGGAAAGGTGTATACACCCTCAAAATCGCCCCCAAAGCACGAGAAGACATCAAGGCAAGGCGTACCAACTTCCAGAAGAGGGAGAAAAAATAATGGTTCCCATTTATCCGACACACAAAATTCCAATTCATCCTGGGCAACGTTGGGAAAAGGACGAGAGGCAGCTCAACGTATACGATACGGATGAGCGCTACGTCTATTGCAGAACCCAGGTTGGGCGTCACACAAGAATCATGCTGCGCCGGATGAATGCTTCCAACGGATATCATCTCATCAAGGACACACCAAGCTATTACGTGGACGTGCCTAGTGAAGAAGATCCTAGGAACGTCTATCACATATGGACAGGTGATGAGTTCAGCCCCGCTCACTGTAACTGCGAAGACTTCCGGTGGGCTACCCGTGAACCAGGCAAGGCGTACTATTGCAAGCACTTGAAGTTGGTGCTGTTCAAGAAAGGGATGTCGTGATGTAGAGACATACTGTCAGTGAGAATGTAGAGCAGACTGAAAGGAAGAACATGGCAACCAATACAGACGAAGCGAAAGCAAGGGCGAGCGCAACTCGGGTAGAGATGGCTCGAAGGACAGTCAACAATTTCCGTATTCTGTTCGAGGAAGAGAGAAAGAAGAATGGAGCTACCGAGAAGAAAGCGTTAGCGGCCACCCGCAAACGTTTCTACGACCGCGACCCCATCTCCGGCCACCCCAAGTACATCGCCCAATCCGTCACCAACCGCACTTCCGAAAACGGATATGGTGCGGCCACCACAAAAGGGTGGCTTCGTGGAACTCTCATGACGAAGGAGGGCAACGTAAGGCTCGGCCCTAACCTGCTCGAAAACCACCGAGCACCTAAGAAGGAGACAGCGGTTCCGCCGGTAGGGCTGCCACGACTCAACGACAAAGTGGACAAGCTGATCAAGATCCTCTACGACAATACGAGCCACGAAGGCATTAAGAACGAACTGGAGAATCTCACAGCAGAGTTCCTCTAGATGGACTCCCTTTATCTTGTCGGATCAGAAGATGTAAAAAACGCAGGGTATGCAATGAAGGAGGCTGCCACTGAAATGAAAAACGCATCCTCGTGGATATTGGAAGCTCTTCAGCAACATCAACAATTTCTAGATGATTGGCTGATGAGATTTGAAACAATACTCAAAGAGAGAGGAAGTGAATCTGATGGCAAACAGTAAGAAACCGAAGACAGATCTGGAGTTGGTAAGTCTTGAAGACCTACCAACACCTCGACGACCAGGAGGAGACTGGCCCTACCAGCAGTGGGAGGACGAAATCCCACCTGGACAGGCTATTGAGATCACCGATCAACTCAATGGTCGGAAGGCCTCGACTGTCCAGTCAACCGTCAAGATGAACGCTAGCCGACGTGGGCTAACGATCCGATCGATGGTGCGAAACAATCGCATCTGGATCTACAAGGATAAGGAGGAGAAAGACCTGTCATGACTGTAGCAGCGGCAGAGTTCATCGAAAAGGTGGCGGCATCTTCCCTAGTAGATGCCCGCAAGAAGTGGAGAGATCTTCAGTGGGGTACAATGTCTCTTCTGACCGCCACCTGGGACCCCGCTCTAGACAAGGACATCAACCCCAAAGCCTGTGCGTTGGGTATTGCAGAGCTAGCCGCATGCAACACACCTGACATAATTCGGGGTTTCCATGGGGTCTCAGAACTCTCAGTATCTCAGCTAGGAAAGAAGGCTGCCAGAGAAGATATGAATCAAAGGCTCTGCCCTTTTAAGAAAGGAAAGACGGGCACCCGGAGATGCAACCACTTCACCCTCGATGCTGAAGATGCAGTAACCCACGTCAACGACATCCACGCTAAGTCGTGGCCAGACTGCAAGAAACTGTTGCGACAGCTAGCGAAATTCGAGCGGACAGCATGTCGTGGGAATTGACCCAGCCACCTGGGTCATCATCATTACTTGCGGCATCGTCTTCATCTGGAGGATAGGGCATCCCATAGAATCGGACCCAGAAGAGGACGAAGAAGAAAGGAAGAAACATGATTCAGAAGAGGCTCAGTCGGTGGCGACGAGCGGAAGTGATCAAGCTCCTGAAGATGGCGGGGTGGACGAGTCGTACTGGGGCCGAAGGCCACATTATCGCTCAGAAGGAAGACCAGACCATCACACTGGGCAGCGACCCAGTACACAAAAACGCTATAGGCGAAGTGCAACGAGCGCTGGGAATGCATATAGACGACGTGGTTCAGAAACGTCGAGGGCATCCGACCAGCCTGAAGCAGATTCGGAAGAGACTAGAGCTGGCAAAGCAGATGGACGCAGCAGGGTTCACGTTCACAAAGGTGATCAGACAGTGTGGGCTGACCTCGCTATACAACGCGGGCTTGAAGATCTCTGACATAAGAGGTAGTGATTCGGAGCAACTCGCCGAACTACTATATGACAAGGTGATGCGGAAGAAAGGCGTCACGGTCAAGAGACCACCCAAAATTCAAAGTCCTGTGGGCACCGGACAACGAATACCCGGAGAACCGAAATCCGAAATAACTGAAGCGATGAAAAGCGGAGACGTTGGTGCCATACTTGATCTGTTAGCGGTCCTCGAAGGCAAATTCGACAACAGAGACGCCGCCGCTCAACGTCTGGCAGGTGCCCACGCTCAACGTCTCCGTTTGGGTTTAGAAGAAGCCCAACAATTGAAGCAGCAACTAGGAAAGATGGGTGAGGATCTTGACAGGCTCATCCAATTCTTGGACATATCAATTATGGGGAGGGGGATGTAGCATGCCTAAGATCACAACTCCTTGGACCAAAGAGATAGTAGATGCTCTCAACGCATGGCAAAAACAGACTACTATGCATCCTTTCACATGCCTTGAGCATTCCGACGTCCCCTTAATCGCCACACAAGAAGGCTGGCACTGCGAAGCAGAAGTGGGTTGCGACTACACGCAGAACTGGGCCTGGGATTTCATGGCGAAAGAAGGATAGCATGGCCGACGAAATCAACAAAGAGATAATAGCGAGACTTCTGGAAATCGTGGATGGGATTGAAAGTGGGGGCATCTCCCTAGATAATGCCGAGGATGCAAGAGAGGTGCTCGTCAAGGTGTCGAGAGTTATGCCTCTGTCCATCTACCTGACCTTTATCTTCGACATCTTCAAACCAGCGGAAGAAATGGATCCAAAATCGGCCACCTTTGGCTTCGTTCTCGGTGTACAGACCACCCTCCGTAACCTAGAATGGGCACAAGCCTTCGACCAAAGATACAAGAAAGAAAATAATCGCAGCGAGGAGACTGCAACAGTAACGGCAGACAAAATGGTTCAGATGATACCTATGGTCGCAGAGACAGAGCCGGGGGTGGATGATCAATGAAAGTATTCTACGACGATGACTGTTGGAAAGTAGAAGGGTGTCCGGACGAGCCGACAAAGAGGATACACATCTACAACCATCTGAATCCTGACTTCCCCGAGTGCTGGTCGATAGATGGAGTCATCTCCCTCACTATGGCACTTGCTGAAAGCCTCTCCCTCTGGGAAAAGGAGCAATCATGAAGGCCGAAGAATTCCCGTTCGTCCAGCCCATAGAAGAAAGCATGGCAGCTGATGGCTTATCTGAGGAAGAGGCCATCGAGACCAACCAGAAAATCATCAGTCTTCTCGACGCCATGGATACTTCCGAACTTCCACACTCAGCAGGAGAGACAACAATGTGGTCTTGCCCCTTCTGTCTCATAGAAGACAGGAACGCAAGGCTCATCCGTCATCAAGCTGACTGCCCCGTACTAACAGCACGAGAGCTCATGAAGTGGGCAGAGATAGAGACTGCCCAAGATCGACACGAGATTCAGCTAGAAAGAGAGGTTCCTGATGGCGGGGTTTAAGATCACCAGCATCTCAGCTTTCATCTCTGTCGATCCTGACGATGGTGACGAAGGCATACTTGCAGCAACGATGAACGATGGAACGATCATGCCTCTAATGGCCGCCGATTCGGATCGGCTAAAAAGCCTATGGCCAATTGCCAAGGAGATTCAGAAGCTATCTGGAATTAGGGTAGAGCTGAGACAATTCTCAGACGGAGAAGTATTGGGGGTAATCGATGGCAAAGAGGACGTATAACGTTCAGATCAGCGGACTTCCTCTTGACCAGGAAAACAACGGGACATTCTTCGACCTCACCACCATGAGGACATTCATTTCCGAGGCTCTAGACCATCTCGTCACGAACACTACGGAGCCTCTCATCATCACCGTCATGTCCTTGGACGTACCAGAGTGACAGATAAAATGTTCCCCATCATACCCAGCTATATACGTCATGGCACTATCAAACCTTACCCAAGATTCATAACTTGGGCAACAGCAGAGCTAGCCTACTCCGTTTATATCCGACACGGAGGAAGTGGTCAGTCTCTGGAGATGGTAGCCGAACGGGGCGGTTTCGGGGCCACAGAAATGGACAAGTTTCTGCCAGATTGGAGAGAACGAGAGCTAGCCATGAGAGCTTGGTCGGTCGCTATAAGAGCTCTCGACTCCTATCATGAGTTGGGACAAGGGACGTGTCAGTGTCCTGGTCACAAAAGAGTGGAATTGTTGAGAAAGAGTCTTCCTGTATTTGAAGATCCAACATGATGGAGGAAACGAAGAGTTGCCCAAGGTGCGGAGGAGATATCCGTGTCGGCAAACAAGGCATCTACTGTAGGGACTGTCCATGGTATCGATGGACAAACGGCCCGACCCCACGGCGACCCTACACCCCAGCGGAAGACGGCCCGCCCGTAGCTAGGTAAGGCCCGCCCGCTCCTACAGCCTCAGGAGCGGCCCTGTTAGCTCCACTACTTGTCTGACAAGCCGCCTAAGCCGTCTGAGTAGCCGCCGCAGGTGTGGCCGGTAATAGGCTAAGGTTTAGGGGGTTCCGACGTTCAGGAGCGGCCTTACAGCGTTCACCACAGGCTGATTTAGGGGCGCGGGGGCGTACCTACGGGGACTAGCCAGCCACCAATTCCCCCGCCACAGTCTCAGCGATATCATACGCCTCTTGCTCGTGTACTCCCTCTCCAATAGCCAACGCTCGGATCTTGGCGGTAATATCAACTTTGGTCGGAGCATCCAATCCCAACAACCGTGACTCACGTTCCAACAGCTTGATGAGGATACTGATAGCCGGAATTTCACCCATCATCACACGGTTCCAGATAGACTCAATTGCCGCAGCAATCCTCTCCTGCTGGACGATCCGGTACTCCTCAACATGCCGAAGCCCTTCGTCCTTCAACTCCTTTACGAATTTCCTAATGTCAGAGGAGACTGTTTGAGGGCTGACATCATGCTCGAGAGCAATCTGACGGAAGGTCATGCCAGCCTTGTATTGTTCCCAGAACACCACCTGCCGCTCTAGGATAACAAGGTCTTTACCTGTGAGATTGGCCTTCTGACCCATGCAGATATTATACCTCAGGGAATCCTATTTCTGTAGCAAGGATGTCCCGCAACTGCTCATGTGCTTTTGTGTGATCTAGCACAGAGTGCCTAAGATTTCCATCTTCAGCAGCCGGAATGTGACGCTTGGTCTGACGACCATAGAAATCTTCAAGAGACGATTGCTGCCGTTTGACTTCACCGTCACGCCGCTTGATGCTGGCCAGCTGCTTCTCTGTACCTCCATGCTTCGCCTGCAAATCACTCTTCCCCTCGTTCCACCCCTTTGGAACGCGACCCCCACTCCTCTTTAGCACCCGCTGATAGCATACCTCCAAGGGTGTATCCAAGAAGAGGAAATGTACTGGATGGTCGGCGGCCATATCTCTCCACCTACCCCATACACTCGTCACAATGAGTCCTTCGAACATGACGTGGAAGCCATCGTTATGCCATTGAAGAACAGCATCTTGAACTGCATCCATGCTGTTCCCCACCCCGCCCAGTTCAAGGAAACGTTTGTGGAGAGGGCCAGTGATATTATCTACCCCACCTCCTTTGATAGCATCATCATAACGACCCAGTACGAACAGTTGTTGAGGCAAGACGTA
>SDBT01019853.1_pt1 | contig 10525 bp, 9 predicted proteins | sample 2277101 | NCBI WGS metagenome assembly SDBT01 (sample SAMN10404973, study PRJNA504765) | marine sediment metagenome | isolation source: marine sediment core GS10_PC15, 103 cmbsf | place: Arctic Ocean: Southern Knipovich Ridge | collected 2010
ATAGTAATTGCTGGCACAAATGCCGTATTGCCAGGCCTGCATAATGGGCTAAACCATCTTGCTGTTGCACAAGCGGGAGGTAAGATTTCCGCCCTTATCAGTTCGCCTTCTATGTCCTTTTGTTCCTTACAATTGTAGCCAGGACCTGATAGTTCAGCATTTCTTCCATTGGCCATTTTACTCTCCTTGTTTATGTGTGGATTTTGGCTTACTTATCTATATACTTCACTATGCGATTTAGCGAATTTGTGCAACTTAATGAAATAGGCCCAATGCCACCAACCGCTGGATTAGGAATGGGCGCACCTCCAATGGGAGGTGCCTTAGGTGGCCTTCCCCCACCAGGCATGGGCGGTATGGGAGGCCCAGGTATGCCTCCGCCAATGCCAGGAGGCGGTCTTGGAGGCCCTCCACCAATGGGCGGCGCACCCGGTGCTCCAGGTATGCCTCAAGCTCCACCAACTGAAATTAAGACAAAAGATGTGTGGTCACTCTTAGAAAAACTATTGTCAGGACAAGCACCTGCCGATAATAAAGATAGTGAAGAAGGCAAACAACCTTCGAAGATTCTAAGATCAGTATAAGGGCCGAATGGCAAATGTATTACTTTGTGCAGATGCACATATCCACACGCATAAAAACAGTTTAAGGCGTTTACAACATTGTCTCGATGCGCTGAAATGGATTTTTCAAACAGCAGTAGAACGTGGTATTAAGGACGTTATATTCTTGGGTGATCTATTTCAAGATCGCGAAAAGATTCAAGTATTAACCTATCAGCGTACCTATGAAATCATTAACAAATATGCTGGTGGTTCCTCTCCCAAAGTAAATCTTTATCTGTTGGTCGGCAACCATGATATGTGGTATGCGGACAAAACAGATATCAGTAGTGTCTATCCCTTTGATGCTATTACCGCAGTTGAAGTGATCCGTAAGTGCTGCACCCGCACTATTGGTGGATTAGCTATCGACTTTCTCCCCTTTACCTTAAATCCCGTTGAAGCCATACAAGACTTTAAGGCGACACCCACAGCAAAATCATCACCCGTATTGTGTGGGCATATTGCACTTGATGGCGCTAAGCTCAACGCATTCTACCAAGCTGATGTATCGGTGGAATACGATGGAGATATGGTGAAAGTAAGCTCCGAAAAGTTCCAGTCTTGGAAAAGGGTATTTCTAGGCCATTATCACGGAGAGCAACGGATAGGGCATGTCGAGTATGTTGGGTCGCCCTTGCAACTTAACTATGCTGAGGCGTTCCAAGACAAACATATCATTGTCTTGGATACAGAGACCCTTAAAACAGAATACATCAAGAATACATTTTCCCCTCGGCATTTGATTATCGAGGAGGACAAACTAGATCAATACGATCTGAACAATGTGTTTCTCAAACTGATTCCCTCAGACATCTCGGCTGCCGATCTGATCGATATGAAGAAACAATTGATGGAAGATAATTCCATTCTTACTTTTGAGTTTGCTTCGTCCCCTGGTAAGGAGGATGAAGAAACAAAGAAACACATTGAAGATATTAAGAGCATCTTGTCACAAGAACAGGATGAGATGCTGGCCCAATACGCAAAAGCAGTGGGGTATGGCGACCTCGAATACGACAAGTTAATCAAGATAGGAGTTGAATTTTGCCAAAGAAGTCAGATCGAATAAAGGTGTTTGAACCAAAGGTAAAGTATGCCCCTACCTATGAGGTTAAGGTGTATATTGGATCAAGGCGACATTATAACGGTGCCGCTATATCAAAACAGGAAGTTATTGATATTATTACGCGTGAGCAAGCACAACATGAGCCTACATTTCCCATTCGCATAACTAAAACTGAATTCATCTGTCTGGATTACAGAGAAGAGGGGTGGGAATTGGCAGTGATTAACTACCCACGTTATCCACGAGATAAAGAGGTAATTCTCTCTTTTATGCTACAGCTTGGCCAAAGGTTATGTTGCTATTTAGAACAGAATCGAGTCAGTGTAATAGCCCCGGATCGCACTACAATGTATGAATCACCAGATGCTAAACAAAGTCATAAGTAATCGCTATTTTAATATATGAAAATTGAATATCTGAAGATAAGGAACTTCCTGTGTATCGGAGAAGAACCACTTGAAATCGATTTCACCAAGCTAGGCAAAATCGTATTGATCAAAGGCCGGAATCTTGACTTCCATGACGAGACCGAGGATGCCTTGGAGTTCAGTTCGGCTGAAGATGAATACCACTCCAACGGCGCTGGCAAATCGACCATATCAGAAGCTATTGTGTATGGCCTTTATGGTAATACTATCCGAAAGAAGGTCTCGCATCAGGACGCTATCAATAAGACTTACAAGAAGAAGCTCGAAGTCGAGGTAATCTTTCGCATGAACGATGTGCGATATCGTATCGTGCGATGTCGTAAGCCCGATAGCCTATCTCTATGGCAGGATGGCCCGGCTTGGGATAAACATAATGAGATTACGAAAGGCGGTCAGCCCTCTACACAGAAGTACATTGAAGAAAACATTCTGCGAATGAATCACAAGGCATTTGTGAATGTTGTGTGCTTTGGGCAACATAATGACTACAACTTCTTGGAATGTACTGCCGCCGAACAACGAGCGATTGCTGAGAGCTTACTATCTCTTGAAGTATACAAACAATATTCAGCTACAGCCAAGGATGAACTCAAGGCTATTAAAACTGATCTCAAAGACCGGCTTCGAGATTATGAACGCACTACATCCGCTAAATCAACATACGAACTTAGAATTGAACAAATTAAAGCTCAGGAAAAGGATTGGAAAACAAAATGCACATCGTACATTGAAGGGATGAGCGTCCAGTTGGCTTCTCTACAACAAGAGCTTGATGCAAGCGATATCGGGCCAGCACTGGCCGAATATGAAAAAGCCCAAGAGCGGATACAATCTCTAAAAGAGATTGTATCAAACGCCCAGGCTAAACAAGCCGAGATTGAAAATGCCATTGTAACTGTGCAAGATAAGCAAACCCAGGTCAGTATTAAACGGCACGATTTAACATTGGAGCTAAAATCTACTGATAACGAGTTGCACGATAATAAAAAGGCTATCAATAAACATCAAAATGAAATTAGCAACTTGAACAACTTGAAAACGGGAGCTAAGTGCCCTGCTTGCTACGGGACAATTGACCCTAAGCATTACAAGCATATTGTGACTCTGAATAAGAACAAAATTGAACATCTGCAACAGAGAAATAAGTTATTAGAGCCCAAGATCATACACCGCAAAGGCGAAGTTGCTAAGTACACTAAGTCGCTCGACGAGTTGCAAGCGTTGGGCAAAACGGCTATTGAAAAACGTGATTTGATAAGGAATCAATTGTCCCAGGGCCGAACGACAATACAAAAGTTGTCCAATATACAGTCGCCAGACCTGAATTCAAAGGCGCTTGTGTTGAAGGAGAAAATTTCACAAGCGAAATCCCTGCTTGCAGAAAAAAGGCAAGCGATGTCACAAGGCGGGCCGTATGTAGAGATTCTGCAAACTGCTACTGTTGATTTGGAAAAGGCGATATCAGAGAACAGCGACCAGAAAAAGAAAATCGCAGAAGTAGAAGATCAGATTCCATATTATGAATATTGGGTTAAGGCGTTTGGCGATGAAGGCATTCGTTCTTTCATAATCGAAGGAATAACGCCCGCACTTAACGCACGTGTAACTTATTGGTTACATTATCTCATCAATAATAAACTCACTGTTCAATTCGATAAGCACCTTGATGCAACGATTGAAGCGAATCCGCCTACTGGCGATCCTTTCGCTTACTTTGCGACATGTGGTGGAGAGCGTAAGCGTATTAACTTAGCGATCTCTCAAGCGTTTGCGCATGTAATGATGTTGTCCTCCGGCACTTGGCCATCATTAGTATTTTTAGATGAGGTTTCCGATAGTATTGACAGACGAGGTATCAAGAGCATTTATCAAATGATCTGCGAGCTATCGGCTGAAAAACAAGTATTTGTTATTACCCACAACATCCATCTACGAGAGATGTTGGAAGGGGTTGATACGATTGTTGTAGAACGAAAGGGTGGTTGTACAAAACGGGTGGCATGATGCCTTTCACTATGATCACCGACCCAATTTTTCGATGGTAATTCGTCGAGAAAAGTAGGTGATTTTTCTATTAACGTATTAACTCGAAAAGCAATAATATTAAGTGTTAAAAATTTGCAAGACCCACTTACATATAACTACCGAATGGCAGAAAAGTAAAAGAAAGATAAGGGGTCACTTTGTCAATTAAAGCACTGCAAGATTATGCCTACTACGCAAAGTACGCACGATACAATAAAGATGAGCATCGAAGAGAAACATGGAACGAAGCAATAGATCGAGTGAAGGGAATGCACCTTCGCCGATACCCTCAAGCGCAAGAAGAAATTGAATGGGCCTTTGATCTATGTAGACAAAAAAGAGTCCTTGGATCACAACGAGCCTTACAGTTTGGCGGCAAGCCAATTGAAAAGATTAACGCTCGCATCTACAATTGCACTGTAAGTTTTTGTGACCGAGTAGAATTCTTCCAAGAATGTTTCTGGCTTCTTCTCTGTGGTTCTGGCACGGGGTTCTCTGTACAGAGACATCACATTGCTAAGCTACCATCCTTTCAGAAGCCCAAGTCTGGCCCCAAACCGAAGAAAACCTTTGTTGTCCCAGATACCATAGAGGGATGGTCAGATGCATTAGGAGCCCTTGTAGGCTCTTACATACCGAATCCACGCCATCCTGACTGGATAGGTTCCGATGTTGATTTTGACTACTCACTCGTTCGCCCAGCCGGATCATATCTTGCATCGGGTGTGGGCAAGGCACCAGGCCCAGAGCCGCTAAGACGATCACTCAATATCATCAAAGAATTACTTAATGATAGATCAAAGCAATTCGATAGATTACGACCTATTGATGCTTACGATATCATCATGCACGCCTCCGACGCCGTCTTATCCGGTGGTGTACGACGGTCGGCCACAATCTGTATCTTCTCAGTTGACGATGAAGAGATGATTACGGCCAAGACCGGTAATTGGTTCAACGAGAATCCTCAACGTGGTCGATCAAATAACTCTGCCCTTCTTCTTCGCAACAAAACTTCCAAGAAGCAATTTCAATCCCTCATCAAATCGGTTCAAGAATTTGGTGAACCAGGATTTTATTGGAGCGATTCAACAGAGCAATTGCCAAATCCGTGTGTTGAAATTGGAATGTGGCCTGTTCATTGGAAGACAGGTATTAGCGGATGGCAATTTTGCAACCTTTCGGAGATCAATGGCAAGAAAATCAAGTGCAAAGAAGATTTTGCTCTTGCTGCCAGGGCAGCCTCGATTATCGGAACACTTCAAGCTGGTTACGCGGACTTTGGTTACCTGGGACAAACAACTAAAGAGATCGTTGAGAGAGAGGCCTTAATTGGTGTGTCCATCACGGGAATGATGGATAATCCCACCATTCTCTTTGATCCACTCATTCAAAGGGAAATGGCTCATCTGGTAATCGAAACCAATGAGTGGATGGCGAAACTTCTCGGAATAAACCCGGCGGCTCGTTGTACTTGCGTGAAACCTGCCGGTACAACGTCATGTATCCTTGGTACTGCGAGTGGCATTCATCCACATCACGCCAGACGTTACTTCCGCCGAGTGCAGGCTAATGCACTAGAAGTCATGCTTCAACATTTCAAGGAATACAATCCACTGGCCTGTGAGCCTAGTGTGTGGAGTGCCAATAAAACTGATGAAGTAATCACCTTTTGTATTGAAGTGCCAGACGGCTCAAAAATCAAAAATGATTTATCGGCTATTGAGTTATTAGAACATGTAAAGTCCACACAACAGAATTGGGTCACTCATGGTAAGCGCAAAAATCTTTGTACACAAGAGTGGCTGACGCATAATGTAAGCAACACAATCAACATTCTTCCCGATGAATGGGATGGGGCTGCCAACTTTATCTATGAAAATCGGAAATGGTTCTCCGGTATCAGCCTTCTTCCGGCAAGTGGTGATCTTGACTATCCGCAAGCTCCAATGGTCAATGTCCACACCCCCAGAGAAATCTTACAGATGTATGGCGACGGGGCCATTCTAGCTAGTGGATTGATCGTTGACGGACTTTACGCTTTTGGCGGTAATCTATGGGCTGCTTGCGATGCTGCTCTAGGCATTGGAAAGCCGATTGATATTCCATCGCCATCCACAAATGGTAGGGTGGACGTAAAAGTCCATTTGAACGGTAAGCCTAAGAAACGACCCAGCGCCAAAGACGATTGGACACGAAGAATCCAACAGTTTGCAGTACGATATTGTGGGGGCAATATAAGGAAATGCACATATTTACTAAAAGAAGTACATAATTGGAAACGTTGGCTGGATTTAACACGAGAATGTGCCGATGTAGATTATACGGCTCTTGTAGAAGAAAAAGATAATACCACCCCGATGCACGAAATCGCGTGTGCTGGGGGGAAATGTGAGCTAGTTTGAGGTGCCCAATGCCTAACTACGAATGGAAGTCAATACGTACTAATGAGCAGGAGCTTAGCAGGGCGCTAAACGAGGTGCAAGAGAAGACTGAGTGGGAAGTCTTTAGCGTCTTTTCCCACACGAGTCAGACAAAATATCGCCTTTATACCACTACCACTCTTGTAGTCGTTCTGCGAAAGCCTCTTCCTGATCCGCCATTACGCAAGGCAACTGTTGCCGAGATCGGTAGCTTTCGCCACATCGCAGAACATATAGAAAACATGGAGCCGAAAGATGTACGCAGAGGGTTTATTGCTGCTGGAATTATCACAGATAAAGGCCAGCTAGTCGAAAAATACCGTAAGGATAATGAATGAGTGATCATAAAGGAAAAATTATACTAATTAAGCGATTTGGTAAGCAAGTAAGAGCTACCTTGATGAAAGATAAAGGTGGGCATTATCAAGCTGCATATTTAGATCAAGAAGGTAGGCCTCATGTGACGATAATACCTTATAGTGAGATCGAAGAAGCACCAATAGTGAATCTTAAACGGTCTTAAACTTGATGTGAAGGTAACTCTCATACAACATGGCCAGCAAATATGTTATCGTAGTCGGTGGTGTAATCAGTGGAACAGGCAAAGGTATCTCGGCAGCTAGTATCGGCCTCTTAATGAAAATGCGAGGCTTGACAGTACAGGTCATCAAACTAGACCCATACCTGAATATCAATGCTGGTACTATGAACCCTCGTCAACATGGCGAGGTATTTTTATGCAACGATGGCACAGAAGCTGATTTAGATTTGGGACATTATGAACGAATTACGGGAATCGAAGTCTCGGCGGAAAATATCTTTACGAGCGGTCGCCTTTATAAGGAAATTCTTGACGAGGAAGAAGCAGGTAAGTTCCTCGGGCAAACTGTTCAAATTATTCCGCATGTCACCGACAAAATCCAAGACCGACTTCGACATCTGGGGGGCTGTGCTGATCTGGTTATTTGTGAGATTGGCGGTACTATTGGCGATCTTGAGTCTGGCCCTTATCTTGAGGCTGTAAGGCAATTCAAGCAAAAGAATCCTGACGATGTTTTGATAGTTCTTGTAGCGCCTATCTTGTGGATTCCAACGATTAAAGAGTTTAAGACGAAGCCGCTGCAAAACAGCGTCAAGGCGCTACAGGGGTTTGGCACCCAGCCCGACATTCTACTCTGCCGAGTGGATCGACCCGTACCAGAGTCGATCCTAGATAAGATCGCTCACCTTACTAACGTACCAAGAGAATCCATCTTTGATGCTCCTGATGTCGAATCAATCTATCAAGTTCCAATTGAGTTTTACAATAGACATATTGATGACCTAGTGGCTGATAAGTTTCACATGCGACGTATGGGATGTCGTATTCATAAGTATCGTGATCTCGTAGAGAGATATATTAACTCGGAAGAAATGCCCGAGGTTGAAATCGGTATCATTGGTAAGTACGAAAACTGCGACGAAGCGTATCTAAGTCTCAAAGAAGCTCTTTATCACGCAGGAGTGGCGCATAATGTAAAGGTAAAGATCAGGTGGATGTCTGCTGAGGTATTGGAAGACGCCAAGGACATGCGAGGTGTCCGACATCGCTTTGATGGCCTATCAGGCGTGATCGTTCCTGGTGGCTTCGATTCCCGTGGTATTTTTGGAAAAATACGGGGTATCCAATACTGCCGTGAGAAACAAATTCCATTTCTCGGTATCTGCTTGGGCCTTCAATGTGCCGTTATTGAATTTGCACGTTCTATTGGCCTTCCAGAGGCCAACAGTATCGAGTTCGATCCTAATACATCCACACCTGTTATCCATTTTGTTGAAGGCCAAGAGGGTATAAGTAAAAAATGCGGCACAATGCGGCTGGGTGGATACGACTGTGTATTGGCCAAAGACAGCCTCGCTCGCGAGCTATACAAGAAAAAACTCATATCCGAACGACACAGGCACCGATACGAAGTAAATGATAAGTATACAGGAGAACTGACAGCAAAAGGCTTGTTAATCTCTGGGACAAACCCAGATAGCGGCCTGGTCGAAATAATGGAATTAGACAGAAAGTTGCACCCATTTTTCATAGGTACACAGGCCCACCCCGAATTTCGCAGTCGATTAGGTGAGCCCAATCCACTATTTTACGGACTAATCGGAGCGGCGATTGAATTCCAATCAAAGCTCTCTACATAAGCATTATGCAATTCAGATATTTCATTCTTAATGAGACCCGCTCAGCTTTAGGGCATAAAATCGGAGATATCCTCACAGCATTACAGTCGCTGAAAGATGATGCTCCTAACATGGGATCAAGACAATTACTCCGTGCTTCCAAAGGAGTTGTCAACGAGATTAGACGGGTTCTGCATGACACATGGTCCGACACGGAGTCAGCAACACTCAAAACATTACAACGCATTGGTGTTGCTTTGATGAAGTCTATTGAAGAAAATCAGCCCATCGGTGAGGTGCTTACAACATCCGTAGAGGAGTTGCAAAGTGCCCAAAAAGAATTAGGGGAACCTGTGAACAATTTGGCATCGCCAGAACCGGAAGCAAGGCCCGAACAACAAAGTTGACAGTTTTATAACTAAACTCTACAACTTGACTTTCCAATTCCTAGTTCGTTAAAGGCAAAGCGATATGTGTGGAATAGTTGGCTTTATTGGTGAGCCTAAAGATCGCAAAGTATGTTTTGATTTAACAACAGCGTTGTTAGCCAGAACAGAAACTCGTGGTGATGATGCCTCCGGATATTGGGCTGCAGAATCTCGTCATAAGAATGATGATGAGAATGTCATTCTTTTTTCGAAGGAACCAAAACAATCCACAGACTTTGTTAAATTGGATATGTGGAAAGAATGGAGAGATAGGTCTATTAACCTATTGATCTCACACTGCCGCAGATCAACTGTCAAAGGTTCGGAAAACAGGAACATCAATAATCACCCCTTCCTTTCATCAGACTATCGCACGGCTCTGGTTCATAATGGCAATGTGCCCGAGTTCGATGCTCTTAAACCTAGTTACGATGTACAAAGCCAATGCGACAGTGAAATTCTACTGCGCATGATGGAGCGAGGCGTACAATATAACAACAGCTTTCTGCATAAATGGCTCGCCGATCTTAAAGCAGATAACGGAAAGCTGATCAGTAGTCTTTCCAAAGACGAATTACCGGTGTGGGTTCCAAAGCTCGCTGGGCTGATGGACATCTTCGCCCGCATTAACTATGGCGCTATGGCAGTCGCCATCGGTGAGAAATGGCTGGATGGCACAAGGGCGTTGTGGTTGTTCCGAGATAAAGAGCGACCGCTGCACGTTATCGACATGCGTAAGACGCTGAATCAGGTCTACATTGTGTCGGATAAAAAGATTTGGCGTGATTCCGTCGAAAGTACACTCTCCTGTCGAGGGTTCGTTAAGCCGAATACAAGCATCATCGAATTTCCGGAGAACTTTATCTGGTTGCTTACACTCAGCCCTAAGGGCGAATTGGGCGTGAGAAAATGGCACATCACAAGAAAGCGTATGCTCCATACAACATTTGAAGAAGAGCGGCCCGAACTATTGCCAGTTGTGGATACGGCTCAGCAGCCGAGGGTGGTGACAAACCTTGAGGGTGGGAGCTACGAAGTAACCAATGACAAACCATCTACCCAGAACGGATTAGATAACAATAACGGAAAACTAACGAGTAAAAAGCAAAGGCGAAAGCAGAAGAGGGAATCAAAAAAAAAGAATCAGGGTACCAACCGGACTACACATGTGATGGGCTCTTCTCGGACTCAACTGACCCGTACCGCTATACAGGATTCCCCAGGGGATTCAAGGCGGATACCTGATGATCAGGATGACCCCTATGCCGATATGAGCCCAGAGCAGCGACTGAATGCTCGCCGTGTATTTGAGAGGTATCGCGACGAGATCAAGAAGAAGAACCAAGGTCGGAAAGGGAAGGATAAGATAAGGCCCGTACTTGATCTCCTA
>SDBT01019854.1_pt1 | contig 10525 bp, 4 predicted proteins | sample 2277101 | NCBI WGS metagenome assembly SDBT01 (sample SAMN10404973, study PRJNA504765) | marine sediment metagenome | isolation source: marine sediment core GS10_PC15, 103 cmbsf | place: Arctic Ocean: Southern Knipovich Ridge | collected 2010
GATACTTTAATTTTAAATACAAGTCCTGAGATTTTACCTAATCTACAAGACTTATTTTAAGGAGCGAAAATTTGAGATACAAAGAAGTTTCTAAGATTATTGGAAAACTACTTTTCTATTTTTCTTTAATCCTAATTATTCCTCTTTTGATTGCTATTTATTTTGAGTTTATTTTTAAAACACCCCATCCAAACTCTACCTTAGCTTTTTTAAAAACGATTTTGGTCTGTTTAATTCTATCCGGAATATTTTTATATTTTGGTAAAAAAGCAACTGGTGTTTTTTTTAGAAGAGAAAGCGTTTTAATAGTAATACTTATGTGGGTTGTCACAACTATTATTAGTGGACTGCCATTTTATTTTTCTAATACTTTACAAAAACCAGTAGATTGTGTTTTTGAATCAATTTCGGGACTAACAACAACGGGTGCCACTGTAATGTGCCCTAAACTTTTTGAGACAAACTCTACTAAACAAAAACCATATTCTGTAAAAAATCCACATTATCCAGAAAAAAACTACACATTTTATGGAACAATCACCCCTGTCAGAGATGCTTCAGGCGCTATTCTTTTTCAAGGAATTGAAGCGGTAAGTAAAGCTGTTTTATTTTGGCGAAGCTTCATTCAATGGCTAGGAGGTCTTGGAATAGTTGTTTTATTTTTAACTATTTTGCCAGCTTTAGCAGTTGGCGGGAAATTTCTACTTCAAGCAGAGATGACAGGGCCTGTTAAAGAATCCATTGCTCCTAGAATTAAAGAGACAGCATCACTTCTTTGGAAACTATATTTAGGTCTCACAATAATAGAAGTATTTTTCTTAATTTTAACAAACGAAAAAATGCCTGTTTTAGATGCCTTTTGCATTACTTTTTCAAATCTTTCAACAGGCGGTTATGCAATTCGAAATGACTCAATTGGAAGCTATCACAACTTTTTAACAGAATGGGTAATAATTGTATTTATGTTTGTCGGAAGTATAAACTTTGCTCTATATTTTCACTGTCTTAGAGGAAAATTCTTTAGAATTTATGAACCTGATTTTTTCTTATTCGTTGCCGTTGTTATTATAGGATCAGCTTTAGTTGTTTTCAAATTAATCGGAGCTGAGAGTTACTCTTTAGAAGGAGCTAAAACTGGAGTATATACCGTCTCTAGAGCTATTAGAGAAGGAACGTTTCATGCAATCTCCGCTCAAACTTCTACTGGATTTGTAACAACAGATATTGCCAAATGGCCATTTGCAACGCAACTTTTTATGCTTCTTTTGATGTTTATCGGGGGTATGTCTGGAGCTACTTGCGGAGGAATAAAAACCTCTAGATTTTACATCTTATATAAGATTTTAAAAAACAAAATAGAAGAGATATTTAGACCCTCAACTATAAGACCTTTGAAGATTGGAAAAAAAGAAATTCCCATGAGCACTGGGGTTACAGTATTAGCATTTTTTAGTTTAGTTGCCTTTTTTACAGTCTTAGGTACAGTTTTCTATATTTTTGCTCAAATAGATTCAGAAACTTCCGTCTCATCTGTTGCATGCATGTTAAATAACATCGGGTTTGCTTTTGGAGCAGGAGGACCTGCCACATCTTTTGCTTTTATGAATGGTTTTAGCAAACTTTTATCTAGTTTTTTGATGCTGCTTGGAAGATTAGAATATTTTATAATTTTACTTGTCTTCGCTCCAATTTTTTGGAAGATTAAATAATATAAAAAATTAAGCTTCTAACGCTTTTAAAGCTACAGAGTAGATATCCGGAGCCATTGCTGTCCAATGTATACAGTTAGGATCTAAGATTCTAATAAACTGTTTTTCTTTCTTTTTAACTGCTTTAAAAAAACTAGCTTCATATGGAATCGTCTCATCATCTCTTAAAAAGAGAATAAATTTTTTATCTTTTACTTTTTGCCAATCTTTTTCAGGAGTAAGCTTCCAGCCAAAAATAACTGTAATTTTTGCACAAATAAATGCAGCAACTGAAGTTGCAGCTCTTATCATTTTAACTAAAAAAATTGGTCTTAGTAATTTGTAGTCTTTGGATATCTCATATCTTTTTAGGAAATTTTTCACTTTATTTGAAATATTTTGAGAAGCGAATTTTTCAATTAAATACAAAGGCATGAGAAAACAAACAGAGAAAACTTTATGAAACATATCTTTAGCCATATAATAAATAGCCTTATCTGAAGACCCAAATGATCTATCATTTAATAGCTTTATCTCTCTGTGCTTCGAAGCTAAATATGTTGCTTTTACACCTCCAAAAGAATGTCCATGTAAAACAATTTTTTCTTTGGGAACTTTTAGTCTTTTTTTAGCAAATTGTAAAATAGCTTCAGCATCTAAATAAAGTCCTTTTCTTGTAGCAATAGAAGAGCTTTTGAGTACCCCTCTTTCGTTAAAGACTAAAACATTGTGATTTCTAATATTCTTTAGTACTTCCTGAAAACGACCCTTACCTAAATCTTCATACATTCCTGTTTGTCCTAGAAAAAAGATAATTAAAGGACCATTTTGTCTTAAAGTTCTACCCAACGCATCTTCTCCAGGAACAAACACACCGTTTAATTTTGCGCCATCTGCTGTTTTTATATTTACAATTTGAGCATTAAAGACTTTTTTTAAATTTTGTCTTCCCTCTCTTATATATTTTTTTTGTTTTACTTCCTTTACATCTTCTTCAGGCTTGATAGACTCGTCAGAGTAATCTTTTTTTTTGTCTTTTTTAGAAAGAAATTGAGCTGGCACAAATAAATAATAACCTAAAAAAACATGTACTTTATAATGTATATATCGACATATCGCAATTGGAAAAATAAGCACTGAAAAAATATCGTAGACAAGTATTGCTATTTTAGAAATCAGAGGTTTTTTCATATGCTTTCGATAAGTAGCCTGAAAAATATCTTCCGTATCTAATCTTTCTAGCCCTTCTAATCTTTTTAATCTTGCATCAACTGTAAACATTTTTTTATGCTTTTTATTTTATTATTTTTTAAAACTATCTTAAATAAATTAACTTTTTAAAAATTTTACTTTCCTACATTCCCATTGGAGGCATCCCTCCCATTGCTCCCATCAATGATGGATCCATCATTGATGGGTCCATCATAGGCGTATTTTTTTTAGCTTTTGGCTTTTCTGTAATCATAGTAGCTGTTGTTAATAAAAGCGTTGCAATAGAAGCTGCATTTTTTAAAGCTGTTTTTGTAACTAAAACAGGATCGATAACCCCATCTTTTATCAAATCAGAGAATTTATCAGTATATGCATTATATCCCAAGCTTCCCTTTTTCTCTAAAATCTTTTCAGCTATTACATCTCCTTTTTTTCCAGCATTATTAGCAATAACAATTGCAGGCATGGCAATTGCTTTTTTTATTATTTCAATAGCAATTTTTTCATCAGGATTTTCTACTTCAATATCATCTAACATGCTTAAACATCTTAAAAGAGCAACTCCCCCACCGGGAACTATCCCGTCTTTCATCGCAGCTTTAGTAGCATTTAAAGCATCATCTATTCTTTGCTTTTTCTCTTTCATCTCTATCTCTGTCGCTGCGCCTACATTGATCAGAGCCACTTTGCCTACTAAATTAGCAAGTCTTTCAGTTAACTTTTCTATATCATAATCAGAAGTAGACATAGCTATTTCATTTTTGATTTGCATTTCTCTTTTTTTTATCTCCTCTAAAGATCCAAAGCCATCTATAATAGTTGTGTTTTCTTTTGAAATTTTTATTTTTTTAGCTTTACCTAAATAGCTTTCATCAAAACTGTTAAGGTCTAATCCAATATCTTCTGTAATAACTTTTGCATTTGTTAAAGTTGCAATATCATTTAAAAATTCTTTTTTTCTATCGCCAAAAAAAGGAGCTTTTACAGCCGCTATTGGAAGATTCGCTTTAACTTTATTTACAACTAAAGTTGTGAGAGCATCTGAATCTATATCTTCAGCAATGATAAGAAGAGATTTCACTTCTTTTTGCATAATTTTTTCTAAAATTGAAGCTACATCTTTAGCAGAGATAAGTTTTTTATCCGTTACAAAAATTACTGGATTTTCAAACTCTACCATCATTTTTTCAGGATTGGTGATAAAATAAGGAGAGAGAAAACCGCTATTAAATTCCATTCCTTCTACTATATCTAGAGTTGTATCGATACTTGCTTTATCTGAGATTGAAACAATTCCATCTTTCCCCACTTTATCAATAGCTTCTGCTATAATAGATCCTATCTCTACATCATTGTTTGCAGAGATTGTAGCTATTTGTTTGATTTCATCTTTAGATCTAATCTCTGATTTCATTTCATCTAGATATTTATAGACAAAAACAAGCGTCTTTTCAATTCCTCTTTTAAGAAATATTGGATTTGTTCCTGCCATAACATTTTTTAAACCTTCTGAAAAAATTGCTTCAGCCAAAACTATAGCTGTTGTCGTTCCATCTCCGGCTTCATTAGCTGTTTTTTTTGAAGCTTCTTTTACTATTTGTACGGCCATATTTTCAAATTTATCTTTTAAAAAGATTTCCTCAGCAACGCTAACTCCATCTTTTGTTGAGATTAAATCAAAATCTTTTTTTATAAGTACATTTTTACCTTTAGGTCCTAGAGTTACTTTCACTACTTTTGCAAGCGTTTTAATACCGTTTAAAATTGATCTGAGAGCTTTATCATTAAATTCAAATATCTTTGCCATGAATTATTCTCCTAATAGTTTTTATCCAGAGGTAAAAAATAAATTTAAACTCTATATTTGTTTAAATTTTTAATTTAAATCTTAGTTTAGTTTTTCTTAAAAATAACATACTATTATAACCCCAAAGATACTTTTTGTCAATAACCGGAGTGATAAGCTTTTTTTTAAAAAATTCAATTTATTTTTTAATGAAAATATTCAAATTAAAGCCTATTTTTACTAAAATCTTATCCAAATTAAAGAATGCATATGCAAGAAGAAAAATACTCGCATTATTTAGATCAAATAAATGAGCTTTTAACATCATCTAGATCAGATTCTATAGATTTAGATGACAAAGCTCAAAAATCTATTAGATTAGCCGAGCTACTTACTCTTTTAGCTAATGAAAAGCAAACCCCTACAGAAAAAAAGTCTTTAAACTCTCTTTCAAAAATTTTAAGTACTTTGCAAGGAAGAGCAATCGTTTCGAATTTAATTGATCAATCTTTTAGATCAAAATCTTTAAGTAAAACTTTAGGTCAAATTTTACATATCTTCACACTCTATGGACTGCCTGAGGCTTTTCCAAAATCCTTAAAATTTAGGCTTTTAGCATTAAAATCCTTAGGATCAATGTTTCCTAAATTTTCAAAAAACTTAATACAAAAATTTTTAATAAAAGAAAGTTTAAATATCCTTAGTTTTGCAGATTCTTATGAGCTAAAAAAATATTTAAATGAAAACAAAAAAATTGATTCAATAATTTCTTTGATACAAAACCCTAGCTTTGGAACCAACGCAATCAATAACAATCTTAAAAACATTTTAAGATTAATTGAAAAACCCTATGTAAAGTCTATTTGCATCAATGTCTCTGATTTAATTTCAAAAAATTGTCTTTGTATAGCCTATTCTCAACTAGAGGAAAATCTAATAAAACTCTATAAAAAAGCACTTGATAAGATTTTTGCAAAACAAGAAAAACTTATAATACTCAACGTTGAAAATCATAAAGATTTAGAAAGCGCTGTCGCTATTTTTGAAAAAGTTCTTTCAAGAGAAGAATTTTCAAAATTGAAAGTAGGATTTACTTTAGATGCTTATTTTCCAGAGAGCTTTGAAATGCAAAAAAGACTAACTGTTTTTGCAAAAAAACGTTATGAAAAAAACGGCTCTTCAATTTTAATTAGAATAATCAAAGGGTTTAGTTTGAATGCAGAACATATAACTTCTTCAAAAAACAATTGGCCCTCTGCAACTTTTTCTTCAAAAATAGAAACAAATGCAAATTTTAAAAAAATGATCCTATTTGGCTCTAAATTAGAAAATATAAAAGCTGCAAACCTCGGTATTGTTACTTCAAATATTTTTGATATCGCTTTTTCTTTAATTTTAACCAAAGAAAACTCATCAGAACCTTTTATATATTTTGAAATTGCAAGATCTAGATCAACTGTTGCTATTCAAAAAGCATTAGATAAAATAATTGGGAAAAATTTAAAGCTATTTTGCCCAATTGTTTTTAAAAAAGATTTTCATTTAGCTAGTAATTTTTTACTTGGAAAAATATATGATACTACAAATAGTGATAATTTCTCATCTAAATTAGATATCTTATTTCCTGGCTCTAAAAATTGGGAAGAAGAGTTAGATCACTTCATTCAAAGCCTAAAATTTATAGATCAAATATCTACTTTAAAAAAACAAAATCAAGATCGAAATATTTTATCAAATCGCTCAAAAGATCTTATTTTCGAAAACGAACCAATCACAGATTTTTCCATAAAATCAAATGTTAATTGGGCAAAAAAAATTCTTGAAAAAGCAAAAAATTATATTCCTGAAGATTTGCCTATAGTTATCAATAAAAATAAGATCTACACAAAATTATTTGAGATCAGAGAAAATCCATCTAATCCCAATAGAGCTTATTATAAATACTCTTTAGCAGATGCAAATCAAATAGATATTGCTATAAGAGCAGCTAAAATGACTGAAAAAAAATCTCAAACTATCAAAATAGAAAAAAAATGTGAAATCTTAAAAAATGTAAGTCAAAAAATTAGAGAGAATAGAGCTTTTTTAATTCAAAACTTAATCGTAGATATCGGAAAAAACTTTTTTGAAGCTGATTTAGAAATATCGGATGCTATAGATGCGATTGAATATCATATTAATCATATTTATAAGATATTATCAAAAAAAGATGTGCTCTTTTCGCCTAAGGGAACTATTTTAATAATTCCAGCAAATTGTTTTCCTCTCTCAACAATGGCAGAAGCAGTTGCATCTGCTTTAGTTACAGGAAACGTTGTTTTATTAAAACCGAGAGAAGAAAATGCTTTAATTTGTTATCAATTAGCTAATCTTTTTTGGGAAGCTAATATCCCTATGGAATTTCTACAGTTTTTAAATTGCTCAAATGATCTTTTTGCAAAAAAATTAATTGCTGATAAGAGAATAAACTCTGTTATGATTTCCACCTCTGCAAAGAATGTACAAAAACTACTTAAACTAAGAGAAAACAAAGATCTAATTGCAGGAACCGGTGGTATCAATACAATTATCGTTACAGCTACAGCAGATAGAGAACAAGCAATTTTATCCATTATAGACTCAGCTTTTAGCTTTTCTTCTCAAAAGTTTTCTTCAGCCTCAATTTTAATATTAGAAAAAGAGATCTATGATGACATAGAATTTAAAAACAATTTAAAAGATGCTTGCTTAAACTTAAAAGTTGGTAGCGCACTAGATTTAACTTCTACCGTCACTCCACTTAATAAAAAACCTGATAAAGAACTTTTAAAGGCCTTAAATGAATTAGACAGCTCAGAAACTTGGCTAATTAAACCTAAACAAGACCCTAACAATCCAAGCCTATTTTCTCCTGGCATTAAATATGGAACTACAAAAGATAGTTTTACCAAAAATCATGAGCTTTATGCACCTGTTTTATCTGTAATGAGAGCTAATAACTTAGATCATGCTATTGAAATAGCAAACGATTCTAAGTATGCTCTCGGAGCAGGTCTTCACAGCTTAGATCCAAGAGAACATCAAAAATGGTTATCTAATATCGAAGCTGGGAATTTTTATATAAATTCAAAAATCACAGATGCTAAAATAAAAAGACAACCCTTTGGAGGTTATAAAAAAAGCTGTTTTGGTCCTGGTTATAAATCAGGTGGAGAAAATTTTTTATTAAACTTTTTTAATATTTCTCAAAAATCTTTGCCTTTAGAAAAACTCCCTACATGCGATTGGATAAACTCTCTTTCCGAATTTTTAGAAAAAATGAAGATTTCTGAAAAAGAGTTAAAACTTTGGTATGCTTCTATTGGAAATTATGCTTACGCTTGGCAAAGACTCTCCCATGATACAGACTATAATAAAATTATAGGTCAGGATAATATTCATCGGTATGTCCCTAGAAAAAATATTACTCTAAGAGTTACACATAAAAGCTCTTTTTTAGATGCCATAAGAGTAGTTGCTGCTGCGATCACTTGCAGAGCTGGTCTAGAAATTAGCTATGAAAACTCTAATAAACTAGAAGAGTTTAATTGGATTGATCTTTTGCCAATACTGCCAAATATAGAAGAGAGTGAAAAAGACTTTATCAAAAGAGTAAAAGAAGGTAATATTGCTAGACTACGTTTAGTAGAAAAAGCCTCAAAAGAATTACAAAAAGCAGCTGCTCTTTCTGAAACCTATATAATTGATGCTCCTGTTTTAGCAAATGGTAAGTTTGAGCTTTTACATTACATAAAAGAAATTAGCATAACCTATGAATATCATAGGTACGGAAATTTCGGAATAAAAGAATCAGAAATGAGAAGACCTATCACATGAAAAATATTTTATTAAATCAAGAGCAAGAAAAAGCTGTAAATCATATAGAAGGCCCTCTTTTAGTTTTAGCAGGCGCGGGCTCTGGCAAAACTAGAGTCGTTACAATGAAAATCGCAAAATTAATAGAAATTGGAATAAATCCCGAAGAAATATTAGCTGTAACTTTTACAAATAAAGCTGCAAATGAGATGTCTACAAGAATAAAACAGCTCACATCAAAAAATGTTATAGCTTCAACTTTTCACTCACTCGGTGCAAAAATATTAAGGGAATCTATTAATCATTTAGGCTACTCAAATAATTTTACGATCTATGATGCAGAAGACTCTCTAAAAATTATAAAAGAGTGTATGAATCATTTAAAACTAAAAGAAGAAAAAGCTGTTTTAAAAAAAATCAGATATAAAATTTCATCTTTAAAAAATGATTTAATAGATATGGATGATATAAATTCCATGTCTCATCTTACAAAAAATGAAATCGAAGCATTCCGTCTATATCAAAATAAATTAAAAACATGCAATGCTCTAGATTTTGAAGATCTTTTATATTTAACAGCAAAACTTTTTAAAGAAAAAAACGAAATTTTAAATTTCTATCAAAACAGATGGCCCTTTATTTTAATAGATGAGTATCAAGACACAAATTTTGTTCAATATACAATTGCAAAACTCTTATCTTTAAAATCTCAAAATATCTGTGTTGTAGGAGATCCTGATCAATCTATCTATTCATGGAGAGGAGCTAGATATCAAAACATTTTGAACTTTGATTCAGACTTTAAAAATGCAACTATCATTAAACTAGAAAAAAACTACAGATCGACACCAACTATTTTAAAAGCAGCAAATGAGCTTATAAAAAACAACTCATCTAGATTTGAAAAAAATTTAACAAGCGATCTAGAAGATGGAGAAAAAATAAAGCTCTTTAAAGCTGAAACAGAGAAAATAGAAGCCTCTTTTGTTGTAGAAAAAATTCTAAAGTATAAATTAAAAGAAGAAGACTCTCTCAAAAATATCGCAATTTTTTATAGAACAAATTTCCAATCGAGAGTTTTTGAGGATATTTTACTTGAAAATCAAATTCCCTACATTATCTACGGTGGTCTATCTTTTTATCAAAGAAAAGAGATAAAAGATATTTTAGCTTTTTTAAGACTTGTTGTTTCAAATGAAGATTTTTTGGCTTTTTCAAGAACTATAAACATCTTGAAAAAAGGTTTTGGGAAAACAACTCTTTCTAAATTATTTTTCGTATCTGAAAAAAATAATATTCCAATAATAACTCTCTTAAAAGAACTGCTTTACGATCCTTCATCACATCCAGAAATAAGGATGAACGTTAAACAAAAAGAGAATTTAAATGAATATTTAAAAGCTCTTTTTGAAATAAGAGACCTTCATAAACAAAATATCGATCTAGATGAGCTGATATCTCATATCTTAACCAAGATGAAATATCTAGAATTTTTAAAAGAAGATCCAATTAGTTTTGAGGATAGAAAAGAAAATATTGATGAACTTATTACAAAAGCAAATCAGGTTTATGAAAATAATAAAAGTTTAGAAAAGTTTTTAGAAGATATAATGCTTGCTACAACTAAAACAGAAAATGCTAAAGAGAATTCGTTAAAACTGATGACTCTTCACAACTCTAAAGGCTTAGAATTCGAAACTGTCTTTATAGTAGGATTAGAAGAAGATCTTTTCCCTCATGTAAACTCAAAAAAATCGATAGAAGAAATAGAAGAAGAGAGACGACTTTTTTATGTGGGAATGACAAGAGCTAAAAAAAATCTATATATTACCCATGCTCTTTCTAGATATATGTTTGGTGGAGTAAAACTATCTATCCCCTCTCGTTTTTTAAAAGAGCTAGATGAAAAATATCTAGAAGATTTATCAAAACCATATCAACAAAGCTATAGCAATTTTTATAATTCAGAGTCATCATTTTCTAAACCTAAAGAAGATATAGATTC
>SDBT01019855.1_pt1 | contig 10524 bp, 5 predicted proteins | sample 2277101 | NCBI WGS metagenome assembly SDBT01 (sample SAMN10404973, study PRJNA504765) | marine sediment metagenome | isolation source: marine sediment core GS10_PC15, 103 cmbsf | place: Arctic Ocean: Southern Knipovich Ridge | collected 2010
ACCCTTGACTAGCTGCGTGCCCGGCTTGAGAAAGTCGCGCTTCTCAAGGTCACTCAGCTTAGGCTGGTAGTCCTCAGGGAGTCCCAGCATCTTAAACACCTGGCCGGAACGTTCCGGCATGATCGGGTAGGTCAAGGAAGCCACCAATCGCACCGCCTCCAGCGAGCGCTTCAGCACTACGCCAAGTTCATCCCGCTTGCCTTCCTTAGCCAGTTGCCAGGGTTTTTGATGATCGAAATATCGATTGGCCGCCCGAATCAACGCCCAGATCGAATCAATTGCACCCAGCAGGTCGATCTCGCGCACACGCTCCATTGCTGCAGCCGGTGTCGAGCTCAGCAACTTGCCGAGTTCATCATCTGGTTCGCTATCACCGGCTGCCGGCATTTGCCCATCAAAATTGACAAAGATCATTTTCACCACGCGGCTGACCAGATTGCCATAATCGTTGGCGAGATTGGAATTATATCTCTCGTAGAGCCGCTGATAGTTGATATCACCATCCTGGTGGAAGGGAAACTGTGAGACCAGCAGGTAGCGGGCGGCATCACGACCAAAGTCATCGATCAGCCGCTCATTGGCGATTGCGTTTCCGACCGACTTGCTGATCTTCTGTCCATCAAGGCTGATATAGCCATGAATGAACATCACTTCCGGTACCTTCTCGCCGAGGGCCAGCAACATCGCCGGCCAGAATATCGCATGGAACTTGAGGATATCCTTGGCCATCAGATGCACGATTTGGCTCTTGTTCCACCACTTGTCGAATTGTTCGGGGTCATCAGCAAAGCCGATTGCCGTGATATAGTTGGGCAGGGCATCGACCCAGACATAAGCCTTCTGCGAGGGATCAAAGGGCAGTTCGATGCCCCAGGTCACCTTCTCGCGCGAGATCGAGAAATCATCGAGCCCATGTCGCAGCAGAGCCAACACTTCATTTTTGCGCCCCGCCGGCATGATGCGAATTCGATCACTGGAAACCAACTCTTCCACTTGCTTGAGATAGGCGGAGAGCCTGAAGAAGTAGTTCTCCTCGGAGGTCTTCTTGGGCTTCTTGAGATGATCAGGGCAGAGCCCATCCTCGGTCAACTCTTTTTCGGTGATAAATTTCTCACAGCCGGTGCAATAGAGACCCTCATAGAGACCCTTGTACACCACTGGCTCGCCCTCCGGGGTTTTCGCTTCCCAGAGCCTGGTCAGAAGTCGCTGGACGCCTTCTTCATGCCGTTTGTCGGTGGTGCGAATGAAGTAGTCGTGCTCGATGCCAAGTTTTGCCAGCACTTCTTTGAAATGGATGGCGATGCGATCAACCAACTCCTGCGGTTTGATTCCCTCCTCAGCGGCAGCTTCTGCCACCTTGGAGCCATGCTCATCGAGTCCGGTGAGAAAAAAGGCCTCTTCACCGGCCAGCGCGTGGAAACGGGCCAGAATATCGGCGGTCACCGTAGTATAGCCATGTCCGATATGGACCTGTGCATTCGCGTAGTAGATCGGTGTCGTAATATAGAAGTTCATGCGCGGGCTAGCCCTCGGCCTTCTTTTCAGGATTCTCAGTTGTCGTCGCTCGGCGTTGTTGCTGCTTTTGCAGATAGCGATGTTGCGACAGGGTCAGCACCTCGGTGTCACCATCCTCATAGCGGATCATCAATTCCTGACGAAACACATTCACCGATTGTACCCGACCACGGCCATAGGTGCCCTCATAGGCTGAGCCAACCTCGGGGAACTCCGCCGCGGTATTGACATAGTGTTGATGCTCATATTGCAGGCAGCAAAGCAATCGTCCGCAGTTGCCGCTGATCTTGGCCGGATTGAGCGAGAGATTCTGATCGCGCGCCATCTGGGTGGAGATCGGCTGAAAATCGCGAATAAAAGTATTACAGCATTGCTGAAGCCCGCAGACACCAAAGCCACCGATACGGCGCGCCTCATCGCGGACCCCGATTTGACGCAGCTCAATACGGGTGCGGTAATGTGAGGCCAGGTCTTTAACCAGTGCGCGGAAGTCGACACGTTGATCGGCGGTGAAATAGAAAGTCAGCTTGTTGCAGTCGAATTGATATTCGACATCGACCAGCTTCATTTCCAGCCGATGGCGGGCGATCATTTCCTCGCACTGTGTCCGCGATTCTTCCTCAGAATCGCGATTATTGTGCAGTTTTTCCTGATCCTCATAGGTCGCCACGCGCAGAATCGAGCGCGGTTTTTCCTTGAGCGGCAGGTCCCAGTCGACTATCCGGTTGATCAGGCCCATATCCTCACCCCGCTCGGCCTCGACAATCACCCACTGATTTTCAAAGAGATCGATTCCGAAGGGATTGCGGAAATGAAGCTGTCGCTCCGCCTTGAATTCGACCTCGTATAGTAATTCGCGCGGTTCCATTTATCCTCATCCTCTTCCCTTGCCTGCAAATGCAATACGTATTTAAGCTGCCCTAAAGATGAATGTCAAGCGCTCTCTGCTTACCTGAGCCGACAGGAGCGAGCAACCGATTCTCACGCAGGCGGCCAGTCGAATGAGATACGCAGAATTCTCTTGAAAAAAGGTAGGCAATGCTTATAATGACGGCTCCCGAATAGGCTCCCCAGAGCGCTCGGGCGGTAATGACAGCCTATTTGGCCCCATCGTCTAGTGGTCTAGGACGGGTGGTTCTCAGCCATCAAACGGGGGTTCGATTCCCCCTGGGGCTATATGACCTAATTGGAAGAGTGGTATCATCAAACGGTGCCACTCTTCCTTCTATTGTGAAGTGAATTTTATAGCCCGATTCGATAGCGCTAACCATAAGAGGTTGAGGCACCAAGCGCTTGAAGAGACGTCTCGTGTCGGGCGTGTTGTCGTCGTTGGGGTCGCGTCCAGTGCAGGCTGACAAACCAAGATTGAACTTGACGAAAACGGCAGGTGGACTATCTTAGCAAGTGGCACAAGAACTGGAGGCAGGTCAGGAGTACTATTATGATAACAAGGATAACTGTAGTCACAATTGTCATCATCCTTTGCCTTTTCGCATCGAATGAATGCGTATTTGGCGAAAATACGAACAACAGGCAATCTAACATTGAAAAGTGGATTTTGCAGCTTCAAGATAATGACCCGGACACTAGGATTGAAGCAGCTAAGGAGTTGAGCAAGACTGAAAGCGCTTTGGCTGTTACTCCCTTAATTGAATCATTCAAGAAGGAGCGTGATGAAGAGGTTCGAATTTGGATAATTCGTGCCTTGAGTGACTTTGACGTGTTCCACCTCCGTTTTGAGGATAAGACCGGTCGTAAAGGACAGGAAGTTGTTGATGTAATGATTGAGGCCATGAAAGACCAAAACGAGAAAGTGAGAAGAGTGGCTATTTACTACTTTGATTTTAAGAATAAGAGGGTTATCAGCCAGGCAGTTCCGTATCTAACAGAGGCTTTGAGTGATAGTATTTCGGATGTTCGGTCCAAGGCTGCAAAGGTTCTTGGAGGATCATATGATCCCAGAGCCGTCCCCTACCTAATTGTGGCATTGAAAGACAAAAGTAAGTTGGTCAGGAAGTATGCGGCAAATTCATTAGGTAGGATTGGAGATTCAAATGCAAATCTTGCACTAATAGAATTGCTGGACGACAAAGATCAATTTATTAGAAAGGAGTGTGTAGACGCCCTGATGGTAACGCCAGAGTATAAGACAATCATCACGGAAAAGCTTGTTTACCTGCTGGATAATGATAAGTCGCCCCAGGTGCGACACACAGCCGCAAGCAGGCTTGGGAGGATGGCGGATCCTTCCACAGTAATCTACCTGGTAGATGCATTACATGATGAAAATGAGGGTGTAAGGAATACAGCGGCGACAGCACTCGGTAAAATCGATAAATCAAAAGCATATATGCAGGTAAAAGGGCTTTTGGAGAGTGATTCTGTTGATTACCGAATTAAGGCCGCATGGGCTCTTGGCAGAATTGGCAGTAAAGAAGCTATACCAGATTTATTGAAAGCTTCTTCAGATAATGATAAAAGAGTACGACGGGGAGCAGTTTGGTCACTGGCAGAAATAGGTGGTGCTGATGTAATTGAATTCTTCGAGAGTGCAAAAGTGAATCAAGATTTGACCACGATTGTCTGGGGCTGTCAATATTACATTAAAAAGGGTGAAGAAGGTTCAGAAGATATAATTATTGATGCTTTTAAGAAGCATGGTGATAAAATCGCAGCTTTAGTTTTACTAAATTGTGGTAACATAAAGCTTTCGACTGTTGCCAAGAACTGGGCCAAAAAGCACGGTTATATGGTTAGTTCTTTTCCATCCGTCGGATCATCCTCAATATCATGGGGAAAAGAGTAAATTGTGTTCTGTCCCCCGAATTTCGACCCGGCTTTCTATAACGACGTCACTGCGAGTGGCCGCTTAGCACTTAGGGGAAGCTAATTACTTTCAGGATCAACGCGGGAGAATCCGGGGATCTGTGTAACGACGCATACATCGCCGGTGTGTTCGACATCTTGATTATTGCGTTGACTGAGATACTGCTTACCGAGCCAGATCAGCATTGTACTCTTGCCCGGTGTGCCGTTAGCTGAAAGGGCAAGCTTCAATTGGTGTCGTCGTATCGAGACACGGACCATATCGCTCCCGCTTTTTATAGCAGCGACAAAATTGCGCTGTAACGTACGAACCGAACAACCCACAATTGTTGCGATCTCATCCTGCGTGCAGCCAATTGCTGCAAGCGCTTTGACCTTCTTGGCGTCGACTTTGACTTTCGGCCTACCGCGCTTTTTGGTTGGAACTTTTGTCGTTTTCGCCAACGCTGATCTTCTGGCTGTCATACTTCGTACATAGCTGCTTTCTAGCTGCTAACCAGCTACCTTCTTTGGCATGTACATAACCTCCACGACGGGTGACTCTAAGCCACCTTTTTCTTTCTTGTTGATAGAGTTACACGGATTCGGGGGAGAACTCCAATTAGGTCACTGATCCCCCTGGGGCTACCAAATACTCGTGACGTCTGTGGCAATATGGCCGGGGCGTCATTTTTATATTCGGCACAGCTTGTAGCTCACCTCAGCGGCACGCCACCCGTGACGCGCCAAGTGGGTAATCCAGGAAGTCTTTTCGCAGATAGCCATAGCCAAGAACCCATCTGGCGGTTTACACTGCGCACAAACCTAAGGTGGGCTACTTGATTGATCCTGCGGTCGCTAGCCCTAACTCGTTGCCCCGACCAATTGCTTGTATAGGTAAATTGTGCGACTGCCGGGCGGGTAGTCGGGCAACTCGCCGAATGGAGCATAGCCTTCCGACCGATAGAAACCGACAGCTTGGAACCCGGCTGTGTCCAGGACCGCTGACTGACAGTTCCGCTCACGACCGATCTGCTCGGCTTGCCGTAGCAACGCCAGTCCGTGTCCTCGGCCGCGGTACTCATCTGCTACCCACAGCGTCTCGATCACCAGCCAATGCCAGCGCGTATGCCCAAGCAGGCCGCCGCACGCTTGCCCGGTCGCGTCCCGCAAAACCAGTTCGACAGGCTCTGGGGTGTCAGCGGGCATGTGCCGAAGGTTGAATGACCGCAATCCGTTGCGGATTGTCTCCCTATCCGCATCGGTGATCGGTGTCGCCTTGTCAATAACACACTCGTCCATCAAATTCACCTCCACACTGCCTAACCGAGATTTCCCGTATAAAGGAATCTCTCACGACTCTCCTGCTGTCTGATCAATGGTTGATAGTCCAGTGTACTTGTGGGCCGTAGAATGTCAAATGCTTTCGCGATCGCTAACCCGCGTCCTCAGATCGGTCTGGTCGGCAATAGTCAGATGCCATCCGGCGATTTACGCTAAGCTCGTACCGCCTTCGCATTTTGATCCTGGAGTGTAAGTCTTCAAACTCTCCACTCTGAGTGCCAAGCCCCCTGGGGCTACCAAGATAGCGAAGCACCTTTTATCGCGCTAATGTTCCTGCTCGGCTGGTGGTTGAGACGCAGCGGTGCGGCGGCGAGCGCCCGGGGCAAGTCAGCCATCTCCACTAAATAGCAGTAATTTGTAATGACAGGGAATCTATCGGGCAAAAAGAAAACCGAGAGTCGGGGTGAGGATGACTCTCGGTCTTTGCGGGTGGCAGATCGCCGCGTCCCCTCAGCGGTCACGCATAGAGTCGCTTTCAGTAGTTTGCTGTCCAGCAAGTGTCTGTCGGTTGGATTCGTACTCGTAGATTTTCCGGTGTCGCTCGCTGTGGCCGGTGGCAAAGCTGAGGGCATTTGCGTCGTCCGTCAAAGGCGGGCGCTGCATGAAATCGCCAGTTGATCTCGGTATCTTGAACAGTAGTGAACTTTCTCCAGGCTCCTTCTGAGCCCGGCGCAACGAATTTACGCTGCAAATAAGACTTCGCTTCGCAATATTATTCGGAATTAGGCGTCAATATTCAAGAGGGGTATTATTGGTATAGAATGGGTATAAGAAGTACCTATTGGGAGGGATAAGACTATCTGAAACAACGGATTATGGATCAGGTTTTGCTGTTTAGACCAGAGCGCGGATTGCAGTTTCTTGATCTTGTCTTGAGGTAGGAAGCGAGATTGATTTTTCTGGCCGAAATTCCCAGTTTTTTTCTAATAATCGCTCTCTGCTTGGAGACAGTCTGCACTGAGGTGCTCAGGGCGGCAGCGATTTCCTTGGAGAGCATCCCCTCCTTGACCATGTTGCAAATCTCCAACTCCCGCTGGGTGAGGTTGGTGTGGTCATCGGCAAGCGACCAGAGAAAAGGGGTGCCAATGTCGCTGAGGCAATCTCTCAGCAACTTCACAAAATGCTGCGAATGTAGATCGCTGTTCTGCAGCATCCGCCCCAGTAGCGGCATTGCGATCCGGTCGATGTTGGATTGAACCTGCCTGACGATCTGATTTTTTTCTTCTTCAATCAATCCGAGAATTTCTCGCAAGGCAACATTCTTTTCTCTTAGGGCGAGTCGTTCGGCTTCCAATTCATCTTTGGCTCTGGTCAATTCCGCGGTGCGTCGCGCGACGCGCTGTTCAAGTTCATCGTGGGCCAGTCGCAACTCACGTGCGGTACGCCGCTGCTCGGTAATATCAAAAGCCACGGTGCGGAAACCGATCACCTGGCCCGCCCGGATTATCGGGCTCGATTGGGTCACCACCGGAAATGTCGTGCCATCTTTGCGCAGCGCCAGGTATTCACTTGGCTGGGATGGTTCGCGAGCTATCAGACTCTCGATATTTTGATGCAGTCGTTCGCGATCTGCCGCCGCGATCAGTTCGATTACGCTCAGGCCTGCGTCCATCTCCGCCATCGTGTAGCCGGTGGCTGCAAATGCAAAATGGTTTGCAAAGAGTATCCTGCCGCGAACATCGCACTCCAGCAAGACTGCGGGCAACAATTCGGCGAGTTCACGGAAACGCAACTCACTCTCCCGAACCGCTTGCTCCGCCTGTTGCCGTTCGGTCAGGTCATAGATCGCACCAAAGGCTCCGAGATAGTCGCCGCGATCATTGAAACGAGGGGCGATTGACGCCAGCACCGTCTTTTGATTACCGCGCTTGGTGATGATCTGCATCTCATATTGCGAGGCGATGTTCTGGCGTCGCTGCTGGGTTTGCGAAAGGACCAGGTCGACCTGATCCGCAGGTATCATGTCCAGTAGGTTCTTGCCGACCAGGTCTGCTTCCGAGTCTTCCTCAAAGATATCGACCAGAGCTTGATTGCAAACTTGAATCACCTCATTCTCGTCGACGATGCCGATGCCTTCCATCACGGAATCGAATAGCTGCTTGTAGGCCGCTTCCGACTCGGACAACTTCTCGATAGCCCGCTTGCGATTGGTAACATCGACGGCGCTGCCACAGCGTGCGATCAGCTTCCCCTGCGGATCATAAACCGGCCGCGAGCGAGCCCAGACCCAGCGGATGGTGCCGTTCGGGTGCAGGAAGCGAAATTCATTTGTGCGGTCGCCATCCGGGCGCAATTCCGTCGGCTTGCGACTGCTCTTCTCCAGCCGGTCGCGATCTCCCGGGTGCACCGCCTCCATCCAACTCGCCGGGTCGTCATAGAGACTCTGACATGATCTGCCGGTCAGGTGCTCGTAGGCCGGGCTGATGTAGTAGAGCTGTTTCTCGTCGGGCGAGGCCAGCCAGAGCACTTCATCAATACTGGCTGCAATCAGGCGGAAGCAGTCAAGCGGGGATTGCATGGTTCCTTTCCGCGCGCCGACTATTGGGCGACAACTCGTTAAGTTACAGATTGCGATTTCAACTTCTAACTTAGCTACAGATTTCAAGCTGTCAAGTGCTGCAATATGCCGCCCACGCCATTTTGGCACTCGTGGCGAGGATCAATTCCGGCCAATCTCCTCTTGACAAGCGGGTTGTGCCGGTCTCCGATCCGAACGGCAGCACCGGTAATCCTCTTTTGATGCTCCAACTACCCGCATCCGGTGGGCCACTCCGACTGAGACTCCATTTCTCAACATCCAAGATCAATCGCCCTTAAATGGAACTTGATCCTGACAGACTCAGTTGGTTGCCTAAGCGGTCCTCAGAAGCACGCCGCCGTGTTCTGTTTTGCTGCGACTCTCTATACTGTATAGTATAGCTCCGAGTCCACCGTCCAATCGGCCATCATGCCCAGCCCCAGATTTTTTTTCGCCTTAAGTTCATATCTTGCAAGCAAGAAGAAATTCACATGATAATGATGGACCCATTAAGGGGAACATTTTTTTCTCTTCTCGGTTTAAGAAAGCATCGAAACTTGCAGAAAGTGTGAACCAGAAATTGACAAGGAGAGAAGATCATGAGTCGTAACGTTCTCAACAAGCTCGCGTTGATCGGCGCCATCGCTGCCATGCTCATCGCGGTCGTCGGTTGCTCCGACAGCAACCCCTTAATCAACAACACGAACAACAACTCCGCGGAAGGTCCGAGCCTGGCGCTCGAGAACAAAACCACCTTCAGCGTCAAAGGTATCGTAGAGAAATTCGATGTCGACCAGCGAGTCATTCAGTTTACCGGCGGCGAGTTCTCGACCCGTCCTCAGACCGTGCTTGTTGCGCGTGAAGCCAACCTGGCCCTGCAACCGGGCGGTACGGTTATTCCCTTCGATTTCAAGTACATCGAGATCGGTCAGGCCCTGAGTGTGACCGGCCAGCACAACGGTAGCTCACGGGTTGGCGATTTGTTCACGCTGTATCGCGGCACTGGCGACATCGACGCCAACGAGCCGTCGCTTGCCACCGGTGAGCAGGATGTCGAACAGCGCCGTTATGCCGGCACTATTGCCAAGCTTGACCTCAATGCTCGCGTCATTGAGTTCGCGGGCAACGACTTCGGCAACGTCAACCAGATTTTCCACATCGATCGCGAGGCGATGCTGCGCACACTGCCGTCTCGTTCTGCCGTTGCCTTCGATTTCAAGTATGTGAATACCGGCGACTTTGTGGTGCTCTATGGTGCTCAGCGAGCCGAAGGTGGTGCGGATATCAACCTGGTAGAGCTCAACAGCCAGATCGACGTTGATGACGCTACTAATCAGCCGAGTTTCAGCAGTACTGGTAGTGATGATGTCGCTGCCGGCTTCCGTCTTTCAGGTGCGGTGGACAAATATGATATCGACCAGCGCTTCATCCAGTTCGAAGGTTCCGATTTCGGTACCCAGGCTTACACCTTCGAGGTTGACCGCAACGCTACCATGCGTTTGCTGCCGGACCAGACCGAGATTCCCTTTAACTTCAAGTTCATCGAAGTTGGAACTGAGTTGACCGTACTGGGCAATGTCCGCGCTGATGGTGAGCGCATTGCCTCGCTGGTTGAAGTGCGCTTCGGCACCGGCGAGATTTCAACCGACAATAACACCTTCTAAGATAAAATCACGCTGGCTAACCAAGACGGCCTCGCCCCTCGGCGAGGCCGTTTCCGTTGGTACCCCATTCTCCCCTTGACAAGCGGGTTGTGCCGGTCTACCATCCTTAACGGGCGGCGTCAGGAGTCTTTTCCTAACGCTCTTAATGAGTCGCGCACCTCCGTGGGCGGCAGGCCGGGAGGTCTGCCACGCACTGGAGTTTCGCACAATTTGGCACGGTAGGAGGCAAATCATGAGTTCGATGTCCGGCATGAGTTACCACTACTGGGATATTCTCAAAGCGCCGCGGATTGCGCTCTCGGGCAAGAATCTGCTGGCCCAGGGGCGGGCGCTTCTTTTTGGCTATCTGGGCTACCTGATTTTGACCTATTTGGCGCTCTTTGTCGATGGCGTCAACTTCGACTATGCCTGGACCAATTTAGGGCTTTTTCCGCTCTACAATCTCGATCTCTATACCTGGTATGCCAAGGCAATCTGGATCGTCGGCATTGTCTTCTGCGCGGCCTACGTTTACTATGGCGCTCTCACGGTGGCAAGGCTGGCATTCGAGGAGCTGAAGGGCAACTACTTCTACCCGCTCAAGCAGGCAGCCAAAGAGTCGCGACCCAATCTGAGGGTATTTTTCGTGGCCTTGGTGGTATTGGCCCTGATGGCCGTAGTGCTGGCGCTCTTGCAGGC
>SDBT01019858.1_pt1 | contig 10522 bp, 13 predicted proteins | sample 2277101 | NCBI WGS metagenome assembly SDBT01 (sample SAMN10404973, study PRJNA504765) | marine sediment metagenome | isolation source: marine sediment core GS10_PC15, 103 cmbsf | place: Arctic Ocean: Southern Knipovich Ridge | collected 2010
ACCCTGTATAGTTACTGTGCGGTCGCCACTACTAGTGAAGAATCTCCAGTCAGCCGTAACGTCCTCAGTAGCGGTCTTGTCGAGTAGGTTCGCTGACGCGATTCCACCAAACGAGGTAGCCGTGAGGGCTCCTGTTACTGCCGTAGCACCAATGAGAAAGGACGAGCCGTTAACAGTAAACGTGCCGTCTGTTCGTAGGTTGCCGGGCGTGAAGGTGCCGCTGGCGAATGCGCCTGTGTTGTTTAGGCGTAGCCAAGCATCACCACCATCTAATGCTTCCTTGCTTTCGAGGCTTAACGTGTCTGGGAGCGTTAGACCACCAGCCGCCGCGAACGTTATGACGTGAGCCGCTTCATTAGTGATGGTGAAAACACCACCGTCCAGCTTCATAGTTAAATCGACTGTGCCTTCTCTAAAGCGAAGCTCCGGAGCCAAGTTGTCGATCATAACATTAGAGAATAAGTTGTTGTAGCTGGCGTCGTCAACCGTTCCTGTGCCCTGCGTGATGACACCTGTTAAGGTAGTATCGCCATCCTCATCAATGGTAAACTTAGCCGTACCTCCGTGCCCCGCTCCAAACAACAGTCTGTTTGAGCCCCCAGCAGTCGCGGGGTTCACAACTAATGTAGCCGTAGTAAGTGAGGTTCCTGACGGTATTCCTGAGAATGTAGCAATTCTCGCGTTTCCGCTGATTTGAAACCCGCCAAGGTTGGTACCAGTATCCACAACGTCGAACCCCGGATTAGTTGCGGCTACGAGGTCGAATCTATAAGTCCCGGTTACCGTCTCAACAGCAGTCTTGTCGAGCAGGTTAGCTTCTGTGATACCACCGTAGCTGGTCGCCACTATGGCCCCGGTGATATTGATACCCCCGGTGCCGGTGACATCAAAACTGTTCAGATCGAGGTTAGCCCCTAGCTGGGGTGTTACATCCTCGACTATATTTACGAGATAGCTCTGCAGATCCGTAATCTCAGATTCAGTATGCGTATGTGTACCTGCCGCAAAGTCCTGATTTATGAGTGCAAATCTACGTTGTGCCACGAGCTACTCCAAAGAAAGAATGGGGGGTGTTAAAGCACACCCCCCGAAGCTTAGTTCAGCGCTGCACCAGAGAACAGTGCCGGGTCAACTCTAAGAACCAAAAGGTTCAAGTTGCCTACCGTAGCGGCGGATATATTCGCCGCTTCTGTCTGGTCTTGCGCGATGACTGTAACTTCGTCATCAGCTGTAACCTGCGCCGTAAAGGAGATATCATCTCCAAGGTCAGATAGTGCCGATACTAATACGAAGTCGCCCTGCCTAGCACCGGTAACACCGGTGTATACAGCAGCGGATGCCAGCCCGGCGGCAATTGAGTCTTCCTCAAATGTCACCTGACAGACGATTACAGTTTTGAACACACTTCCGAACTGACGAGCCGCGTCTTTCGACACGGCCGTAGTACCTGAAGTGGTTGCTGTTTCAATAGCCATGATTAGTCTCCTAAAGGTTTACGTGTTAGGAACAATCAGAGCAATGCCTGCTTCCGGACGCATTAGTCCAAAGCCGTAGATTTGGTCCGCGGTGAACAGATCAGCCAGGAATTCCTGTTTGTACTGAGTCTGCGTACGTGGTGCCAGTTGTTCGGCTAGAACAATTGCTTCCTTCTGGAGCAGGAGACATGCGCGGTAAGAGACAGAGTCATTGGCCTGTACTTCCGTAACGTTCGAGGAAACATATACGGGAACACCGTAGACGTCACCAATGAGACCGTTGCGGATCGTGTTAGAACCTGCGACTTCGCCTACGAATGCCTGCTCGGTGAAGCGAGCGATACCCATGAGCCTACGTTTCTCGATGGGCGGGACGACCAGAGCACGATCACGTGCCGGGACATCACTGTCATCAAGAGCCTGAATTGCCCTGCGAATACCTGCGTCTGTAAGAGCGGAACCGTTACCAGAACCAGCCTGCGACCAAACGGTAGTGCCGTCTGAGCCGATAACTGCTTTCGAGTAGACTGTACCCGCCGTAGTCGGAGCTGCCGAACCAGCGGCGAAGTTAGCGCCCTGCGATTGCAGGTCGACGTCCGTCTGGATTGCCAGTGCATAACCTGCGTCATCCGTATAGAATGCGCGCATAGAGTCAAGCGCCTGGATCTTGGCGATGTCTTCGATAAGACGTGAGTATTCAAAGTGCTGATCAATCGTGAGGTCGAAGACCCCATTCGATTCTGCGATCAATGTAACTGCCACAGCAGTAGCCTTAGCTGAGACGGAACCTCGGGTCGGACGGGGGATGTGAATCGTATCACCCTTCTCACCGTGGAAGTCTAGCATGGTTACCAGCTGCGGGAATACCAGATTGGCTTTGTATGCTGCCAGTACTTCGTCAGACCATAACTCTGGTACGAAGTTACCAGCGGATACGCGTCCAACGGCATTTGTTGCTGCAAAAGTTGCCATTGTATTATCCTTGCGTGGTAGTGTGTGTAAAGATTAAAGGTTAGTCACGGACGTTCCCTTCTCCTAGCGCTATGCGATAAGCTGCTCCGTGTTGCTTGACGTAGGCCTGAGCTTCGTGGTTACCCTGCTTGGCGCGAGTCTTCTGTACCAGCATCTCACTACGTGAGTATGTATCTGGTGCAGGAGGCTCAGAACCGTAACCGGATTCTAACTCTACTACAGGCGGTGCTACGACCGGTGGAACTTTATTATCGTACATCGTGAATAAGGCATCCGCTGAGGCTATATCCCAACCGTCTGCACGTCGAGCAAGCTCTAAGCGCGTCTGGTCTTCGTTAACCCAGGTTGCGAACTCTGGTGAATTGATAGTCTCTTGCATCTTTGGAAACTTACTAACAAGCTCCGTCCTTTCGGAAAGGGCCTTTGCGTCAGCGAGATCCTGCTTGAGTTCTTTCGCTTCGAGTATCGCGGGATGTGAATCAACAGCTCTGCGAACTGCTGCATCAGGGTCGTCATAAATATCATCCGGTGTGATGGGATTTACTTCAATCGGACCTGTGGCTTCCGTATCCGGTGTGGAGATATGCTCATCGATCAAAGCGCGGTAGTCGCCTATTTGCTGTCCTTGCTGGCTGTACGCTACTTCCATGTCCTTGTAGCGCTTCTCCCAGTCAATGTCTACAGGTGTAGAGACTCTCTCCTCCTGAATGACTGCTGCTTCTTCGATCTCTGCTTCTAGTACCTCTTCCGGTCCGGTGTACTTGGAACCACCGGGTAGGTAGTCTTCGTATTTAGCCATGTCAATGACTCCTCTGTATTTACCACTCCTCTCGCAAGGTGTATGGTGTTTGGTTTACTCTACTCCCGAGGAACGGTGTATAGAGTTATGATTTATGTCCGGTATGGACATAGTTTTGGCCTGCATCGCGGTGGCGTTTGGTGATACGGTCTCCCGAGAGCGCAAAGGCTCCGGGCATACCAACATCTGCCATAGCCTCGATATCTAGGCCGGGTGGTGCCACGAGCACTTGCTTGCAGTGTATGCCACAATTGGGGCACTCTGCACTCTTGTGCTTGGACATCCGCTGACGCTTGTCGAAAAGACCATGCTCGGTGCACCTATAGTCATAGGTCGGCATTTTCTTTCTCCACTTGCATCAGAAACTTAGTGTCTTCTCTGAGGTTAATCATGCGGGCTATGCCCTTGCACTCCCCGCGCTTTTGGCACAGGTCGCCCCAGTCGTCAGCTTCCAAGGCATTAGCTTGGATCTGATAAATCTCGTTAGCTAACTCTTTGGTTAATAGCTCCCATTCAGGGTAGCTAGTGAGAGTTATCATCGCTTCATTGTACTTGTCGTTTTCCCTACTCATCCCCTTACTCCTCTTATCGTGCTTTGTTGTTCGAGTCGGTATTCTGCGCCGCAGCCTTAGCGCCCGGGGTCTGTGAGCCGCCCGGTGGTGCGTTAGCTGTTATCTTCTTACGGGTGCCCTTAGCCTTCTTAGGCGGGGCCATTTGTGAACTTGGGTGGTCTGCCATTACTTGCTTCCTCCTGATCCCATTTTCTTAGCTTTGATCATATCGATCTTGTTCCGTTCTTGCATCAGCTCTTTCTGCCGATGGCCCATCTTAGCCTTCTCGCGCCCAATGACTGCGTTAGCAGCTTGGATGTCGATCTTCTCGTCTTCGAGGTCAGCGTTGATGTCTTCATGTCTAGTCTCAGCTTCAATCAGAGCGATTTGAGCTTCGATCTTCTCGATCTCTTTCTGTTCCTTGGCATTCTCTAATCTGAGCTTCTCCATACCAAGCTCCTGCTGCTCCTTCTGTAGCTTCTGCTGCTCCGGGTCAGGCTTACTTGCCTGCTCCAACGCCGCCAGCAGCTCTGAACGCTTGGGAGAACCCGAGAGCTCAATGACACCCTTGATCACAGCATTATACTGTGGAGAGTCAGGCTGCATGACTGACAGAAGCGCGGTGAGGTTCGACTGCTCGAACTCACGCGATACAATACCCATTGTCCCTTTAACCACGAACTCGAAGTCATTGGGGTAGCGCTGGGGGTTAAACTGCATCATGCGCCATGTAGCCTTACGGATGAGGGGATTCAGGAACTGACGCTCCAGATTCCACATCGTACGCTTCATACGCTTAAGAGCAGAGCTCTGTATCATTCCGATACCAGAGGCCGTTTCATTGCGCCGGTCGGTATTAAGGGGCGCATTGGATTCAACCGATCCAGTCGCCACCTGTACTAACCGCTCCATCTCTGAGCTTTGGTTGAACGTTGAGGGGTCTATGTTGCCTAGGATTACAGGCTCAAGGACCTCAGAAGGTCTGCCACGAGTCATCCATACCTTGCCGGGACGTACTCGCATATCGGGGTTGCGCGGTAGACGCGTGATATCTGCTCCCATCATGGGGCTGGTCAGGAGGCCAAGGGCATCCATTCTAGCTCTGAGCTCGGCGTCGAGGGCTCGCTGTGCGTTCCATCCCTTCTCGGCAATCCCACGTCCCCAGAACTTACCGGGAACGATGTCGTGCTGGTATGCGATGATCGGACGATCCTTCATGAGGAAGGGGTTGACCAATACTCGCAGAATCTGTGCTTCGTTGGCAATAGTGACAATGCACTCTACCAAGTTGCCGCCTTCGATGTCTTCAGGCTTCACCGGAGTGAATGCCCGGGCCATGGCGGCGGGGATCTTACCGTAATACTCTGTGACCCATACAGACCCATCATCCTTGTTGTGGGCGTTGGCCAAGTCTACGGACTGCCGGCCACTCGGAGTGGGGACCTTAGTGGCGTTGAAGCCGGTCACGGGGACGTTACGGTACGTGCCCTTCTTAATCTTGTTGAGTACCTTGTTGCGCGGGACATGGGTCTCATGTGCTACGAACAGTGCGTCTTCGAGGGTACGGGCCTGTGAGTCAATTACGAACTCCCAAGGCGGTACCGGCTCTAGTGTGACGAGAGGGCGAACTTCCGCCTTAGTCGTCGGACCCTGCGGGCCCTGCTGTATGGTGCGTATAGTCTTCTGGACAACGTTGATCTTGCCGATGCCGGTGCCGTAGATACAACCGTTCAGTATGATCTTACAGATGGCGTCAGGGACTCCAGCGATCTCTAGGTCCTCGGTCAGGACTGTACGTACCTGCTCGATGTCCTGCCGCTCGCCGTCGGCCGAGTCATCCATAGCGTCGAACCACTGCTCACGTGAGAAGATCGCGTCTTCCATAGTAGCGGCGGTTGAGTCGATAGCCTGCAACAGTGCAGGGGCGATGATCTTACTGCGCTCTCCGTCCCGAGTCTTATCCTGTGCCACGAAGATGCCCCGGAAGGTACGCTCGTAAGCGTCCCACTTGGACTTATAGTTCCGGTCACGACTACTGCGGCTATTGCCGACCATGTTCATGATCCAGCCAACCAAGGATACGCCCGGTGTCTTTACCTTCTCTCCGGGTACAGTATTGACGCCTTGCGGGTCGTTAATTTGTGGTCCAGCCATACGTTAGTATCCTGCTAAATCGTCGAGTGGTACCCAGTCGTCCTGCATAGTCATAGTCCATCCCATGCCCTGTTCGGCTAGTTGGTCGATGGCGTAGGCTACTGCGTCGAGTAGGTCGTCGTGGGCGAGGGGGTTGGGGAAGTCTACGGCTTGGCCGAGGAACTTACCGATCCATCTCTCCGCTTCTGGAAGCTCCCGATCGTCTTCTAGGGTTATCTTACCCTGATCGGCCCTGCCTTGCAGTGCCCATTTGATCCGGTCTTCTTTCTTGTTATTCATGTGTCGGAGCTGGTGCACCTCGAAGTATGTCTGGTGCGCGTCCTGTAGCTCTTCGACGAAAGGCGTCACGGCGTTCTTGGCCATACCGACCTCTATCCCCATCTTGACTACGTTGTAGTCCTTGTACGCTTTCAGGATGCGGAGGGAGGTTTCTCTGACGTCCCACTGTCCGTGGAAGATACGTTCGACGTGGAAACCTTTTTCATGTACTTTGACCACTGCGAGGGCGTGGTCGTCCAGAATGGCCTTTGGCTTGTTCTTCCCTTCCGCTGCTGAGAAGCCAGCAAGATCGCAAGCGAGGACATAGTCGCCCGGGAATGTGCACGGGACGATGGGGAACTGCTCATACGTGAACACCTTGCCGCCAGTGGATTCAAAGGATGCCTCTAGCTCCTGCTGCTGCGCTTCCTCTGAGGTGGAGTCATATAGACTCGTAATCTCGTTATTCGTCAGATGTGGATTGTCCGAGATCATGAATTGGAAAGCTTTCCAGTCCGAGCTCTCCTTCCCAGACGAGGGATCTAAACCATTCAAAGCGGATGTCCACATGTGGAAGAAGTGGTTCTTTCCCGCTGGCGTACCAATAAATAGAGCCCCACCCTCGGCCCGACCAAGTGCCGGCCGGATAATGTATTCCCATACGCTCGGCTTCATAAAGGCATATTCGTCCATAACTACATATGAGAGCCCGACTCCGCGTAGAGAATCGGGGTCGTCTGCACCTTTGAACCGGATGATCCGACCATTCGTTAATTTGATTTCCCCTTCATTCTGTCGTATCCCCTCTATGTGGCCCTGACCCATATCCATCATAACGTTCCAGAGGTTCTCTCTGGCTTGCTTGAAGGTCGGTCCTACGTAGTATACTACCTCATTGAGGAGGTCTATCTCTGTGCCGTCGGACCGGATCTTAGTGGTCTCAGCGGCCATGATGTAAAGAAGAACTGCTGCGAGGTAGCTCTTACCGAACCTTCGTCCGGCAGCAACGACCTTGAAGCGGGTCTCGTCGTCAAATACGACAGATTGCTTGTAATGTAGTTCTACGTCCATTATTTGATCCAGTCGAACTCGATGGCTATAAAGTCAGCACCATCGGCCCATTCCATCCCTTTTGGGTCATAGTGGTCGCGTCGGTTGCGTTCTAGCGAATAGTGAGTGTCTATTCCGGCGTCAGTGAATTCCAAGAGTTCTGGGACGTCTGTGAAATAGGATTCAATATTCTCCGGGGATACGGCCTCGCCGTCTGCATATCGGCCAACGTAGTCGTTAACGAGCGCTGGAAGTTCAGTAAGTCCCAACGATCGAGCGGCGCTAAATCGGGAGCCGCCAAAGCTAATGAAGTCTCCGACAGAAGTCGCATATACAATAACTGGGTTGCGCACTCCTTCTCGGGCGATCGACTCACAAAGGGCTTCCATGAAGAGAGGCTTTGTCGGGGCCGGCACTGGTATATAGCACCAGCCGTTCAAGCCTACGTCTTTTCCCCCATATCCGGGGTTACGTATTAGTTTACCCAGTATACCAGCTACAGGCACCTGAGCGTAGCGAATGTCCATCAATCGATCTGAATAGAGCAGTAAGGAGCCATGCGCCCTCTCTTCCGGATCTCTTCCTTGGACCAGAACATAATTACTCCAAATGGCTTAAAAGTCTCTCTCCACCACTCGGGGGTCTCTACTATAAGGTGTGCGTTGCGTCCGTCCGGTAATTCCGACCCGGCGCACAATTCACACGAAATTAGGTGATATTGGTACTTTGCGTGGTTATTGAGCCAGTCGAGCACCTCATTGAGGCATTCCGGCTCTATGTGCTCCATCACGTCCGATGAGCAGATTAGGTCGTAATGCCCATTGGGGAGCTTGTCTTTGCCCTCGATAGAGGGGTCGTACTCTTCCCAGACGACGTCCGGGCGATTCTCCGTTATGAACCCGCCTAACTTACCGTGTCCACACCCAAAGTCTCGAACAGTCTTGACGTCAGGGCGCATATTAAGGAAGTTGAGGAGCCTGTACCCGAAGTTTCTATCTCCGGTGGAACCCCAGCTCGGTGACGTACCTGAGCGGTACTGCACGATGGTGGCCTTGTATTCGTCGGTTATCTGTCCCATATCCCCTCTTCTGCCCTACTTAGGGCCTCTTCGTATCCGGATAGGATGTACTCTACTGGAATCTCCTTACCCATGTCAATCATGCGATAAGAGAGTCTGTGGAGCCATTCTTCCCTATCCTCCACCTGATAGGCGTAGGAACCGGGATGTTCCGCATATGTAGATATACCCTCTATGAGGGCTTCTGCACCTGTAGTCGAGCTATAGGTGACTGCGAGGGTGGTACGGGCGAAGACATCCTCAAGAGGCTCTGCCGTCCCGGGAATGTCCAGTAACATGGGATGTGGGCGGTATTCTGCCCCCGGGTGCACTTTAAGCATCCGTAGTGCCCATTTGTATATGTCACAGCCCCGGAGGGCCTTGTCACCGGGCGTTTGCCCGAATACAGTAGTAATCCCGTCACAGCCCTTGTAAGGCTTCAGATCGGGCTTACAGCGTCTCTCAGCGGGTGGCTCAGGTACGAACGCAAGGCCGTTAAGCCCATTGTACCCCCAGCCGTATGTGAACTCTCCCGGGTTCTGCCAAACGCCAATTTCCGTGATTATGCACGGTATTCCGTTATCTTGGCAAAATCCCAGAGAACCTGAATCTCTGTAGCCATGCTGTATAGCAAGGTCGCATATGACCGGATCAGTCCGTAGGCGGTATTCCGCCCCCAGTTGATCCCCGACATGCTTGATACGGCGGTCCGTTGGACTATCACCGCGTAGATACCCTACTATCTTCAATTTGGCCCCTTGACGGTCTTTAACCGTTGCCTTGCTTCCCACGAGACTGCGACTGGCTCGTACCGACCGCTTGGCCGGGAGACAGCTTAGCAACCTTGTAAGAACGAGGCTTGTCACCCTTAATAGGTGCATACTGCTCTTCTCTAGTTTGCTTGCTCATTGTATTTCCTCATCGATGATTTCCCCCTCAATAGTGTCCGTAGGGGTTATCCCCACAACACGAACTCGTATAGCCTCTTTCAGACCTGTAGACTTATCCTCAGAAACGCTCTGTTTGGACACGTTTGCGTCCCATATAAGCTTCTGAGAGGCTTTATCACCCTCTAGAGCTTGATGTACGATGAGAGATAGCACTTTGGCCATATCATCGCTGTCAGTGGCCCTAAAGGCCTCTTCTACCATCAATTTCTGGATAGTAACGATATTCTTGGAGCCTTTCGGTCTCCCAGCGGGATTTCCGCTCTTACCCTTCAAAAAGGTCCCATCCTTGCCTCTAACAATCGCTCCTGACGTCTTTTCAGCCATTATAGCCACGTCTTCATCATAAGGAGCACTATGTGGACAAACGTGAATCCTATGCCCACGCCGAGGTAAAAGTACTTACGCCTAAACATTAGTCCGGCTCTATAATGGAGAGTGTAAGACTCGCAGCCGCAGCGGAGTCCGCATTGGCCTGAATAACGTTCAGAAGACCAGCTGTATTAAGAATCGGGCATCTTACCCGTACTGGAACGCCGGGGGTCACACAGAAGGTGAAACCAGCATCGCCAGCTACAGCGGCAGTGGTATCCCAGCGACAGACCGCAGCACCACCATGGGCAACAAACTCATATAGAGCGCCCGGCAGTAAACCAGTTTGTTCAGCTGCGATATCAATTAAGATATGGAGGCCGCCGAGAGGTTTATAGGTTACTTCATCATTTGGGTAGGACATGTATGTGTTGCTCCGAGAGAAGGAAGGTATGACTAGGGGAAGGGGGCACCCCCAGCCACACCTGCCGAGTTGACGGGAAGAATCCCATCAAAGATAGGTCCCCGAGTGGGGCGCGCTATGAAATATGGTTACTGTATCCTTACTACGACTTATTCCTACCAGACACGAACGGGTGACTAGTGTCGTTCGACACCTTTCCCTGCGTTCCTCAATCTCGGAAGGTATATACTCGTAGTTTACTAAGAATTCACGTGAGATGGGTGTTTCTGACAATATTACACCTAAGTATCTACTGAAAGACACCTATACGAGGTATTCCTGTAGATTTCCTGTAGTTTACTGGCCGCTGAGAAGGCCCATCGGGCCGACTTTCCTTCGGAAAGGCAGTACTTCGTACTTTCAGCCATTCTGGGCCTGTCTGGAGTCACTTTTTTACCTCCTGGGATATATACGAAGGCCCCAGAGCTCCAGGTATTCGCTCCGGGATCGCCGCTGTCAATGGCAGGGGGGTAGGGTGCCCCTA
>SDBT01019859.1_pt1 | contig 10522 bp, 11 predicted proteins | sample 2277101 | NCBI WGS metagenome assembly SDBT01 (sample SAMN10404973, study PRJNA504765) | marine sediment metagenome | isolation source: marine sediment core GS10_PC15, 103 cmbsf | place: Arctic Ocean: Southern Knipovich Ridge | collected 2010
ACTTCAGGCTCACCATCAGACGACACTTCTTCTTTTTGGGGTTCTTCTGCACCAACAACAACCAATGGGACCTTTACAGGCACAGCTGCTTGTATTTGCTTTTTTGACATAGGATATTTATATGACCTCAACCACTTGCTTTCATCTTCTATAGTTTTTTTTAAAGTTGCTTTTCGTAATTTTAGTTCAAGTTCTGCTCGCCTTTTTACTTCTTCAGAAATTTGCGGGATACTTACAGGCTCAGCCTCCACCTTTGGCACAATTTCAGGTTCTTTCTCTTCTTCACCAACGCCCTCACTACTATCCTGCACATAGGGTACTTCATCCCCGCTGCTTTCCCCACCATTTTCTAATTCCTCACCAGCAAAGGACAAGTCATCCTCTTCCTCGCTACCAAGGAAATCAGACAACTCTTTTTTCCCACGCTTCTTTAACGCACGAATCCCAAAACCACCGCCGATACCAAGCCCTGCAAGCACAACAACGATTCCCGTAAGTGCCGCTCCCTGCTTGATCAATCGCTTCTTTTGCGTGCGTGTGCATGGCTGTTTACTGAATACGCATTTCATATCTTTTTTGAACGTTCGATACGTTTCTTGAGCTTTATTTATCAAACCAGCTTTATCTTGCGCACAAACCGCAGTTTGTGTAGCCAGCATGCAAACGAGCACTATCGATAACATAACATGGTTTTTGTTCATGGTTTCCCCCTATTTTTTGAAGCTACTTTCTATTTTGTTAGATAGAATGCTTATTCCTCCCAAAGATTTTCTTTATCTCGCATAATTGTCAGAATTTTAGCATACGCATCACGAACCTCAGCGTCTTTATAACTATTGGCAGCATTTAAACCAATAACAAATTCCACCTCTAACACCTCTTTATTTGCTTGTGTAAATGCTCCTTTAGCTGCCCAATAAGCTTTGAAATAATCTTTTATATCTTCTTTAACATCAAAAAATTCTACCTCTTTAGCTATTGCTTTATTTTTGGCAAACATTTGTGTTGGTATTTTTTCTTTCGTTTGTGGGACATCTACAAGCTCATCTGCTTGTATCTCTTCCTCACTTTCTTTAGTCGGTGGCGCTTTTTTTATCGGCTCAAAACCACTTCCCTGCTTGCCATGCTGTTGCCACCACGCGCCAATACCCAAACCGCCGCCAATGCCAAGCCCAGCAAGCACAACAACGATTCCTGTGAGTGCTGCTCCCTGTTTGATCAATCGCTTTTTTTGCTCATTCGTGCATGGCTGCTTGCTAAATACACATTTCATATCTTTTTTGAATGTTCGATACGTTTCTTGAGCTTTGTTTATCAAGCCTGCTTTATCTTGTGCACAAACCGCAGTTTGTGTAGCCAGCATACAAACAAGCACTATCGATAACATAACATGGTTTTTGTTCATGGTTTCCCCCTATTCTTTGAACATCTTCTTTATACCTTTGTACCACTATACCAAAAAAACCGACTGTATGGCTATAGTTGGGGGGGGATTTGACGGGGCAATTGCCCTGAGAAACGTGGGGCCGTGGTTATGTGGTATCATCTCGATTAGTTGGAATGAAACCAACCAGCCCATGACCGGAGCATGGTACTCTAACTTCCACCAGCGCATTCATGTAACTTAAAGTTTGCACGTAGAGCTCTGCCTGCTCACTAGTTGTTTTAGGTCTTTCCATTCTGGTTATCAAACTCTCTATAGAAATTTTATCTTCTTCAGCAATAGAGTTCTCACGTTCTTGGAATTTCCAGCGAAGCTGTCTCATATCATTAAGACGCTCCTTAACTCCCTTTGCCTCAAACAGATTTTTCTCTTCTTCCAAGGTGCCAGGTTGCTTGAGTTTGCCAGAATCGATCTGCCACGCAAAACAGACTGGAAAATAATCACTTGGCTCACTACTGCCATGCTCCTTTATTTTTTGCGGATCGCTATCGCTCATCTTTTCAGGCTTTTTGCTACATTGTTGTATCCACCATGCACTCCCCATGCCAATACTGGCCCAAATAAGAACGATTGCCATCAATGCAGCACCCTGTTTGAGTATCCGCTTTTTTTGCTCGTTCATGCATGGCTGCTTGCTCAATACGCATTTGATATTTTTTTGAAATGCTCGATAGGTTGCTTCTGTTCTGTTTATACAATCAAATTGATCTTCCGCGCCCACCATCGTTTGTGTAGCCATAATAGCCACAAGCAACATCGATACCATACTATGTTTTGTATTCATGGTTCCCCCCACTCTAAAACATGTTTTTTCTATTTCTATATCGTTGTACAAAAAAAACTGATAAAAACGCTATCATTTAGAGAAAATAAGGAGTTCTGTTTACCAACTCCAACTGGCTACTCTTCTATCTCGATCAATGCATTCATATACATTAAAGCACCAACATAGCAGTGACGCATCGGTCTTTCTTCTTTTGCATCCCACAACTTTTCTATCAAATCTTCTATAATTTCCTTGTCCTCTTTTATTATTCTTCGCTCACGCAGCTGAAATTGACTTGTAACCTTTCTTATAGCACCATACCGTGCTTCCTTATCTAACTTCTTGAACTCTACATTCACTGCCTCAAAATCATTTTTAAGTTTGTCGTCGTCGATCTTTAACAACTTAAATGTTTTAACATCTTCTGAAAAATGTACTCTTTCTTCTTTTTTGGTACTACCCGGTTTTTTCAATATCGATTTTGGTTGGTTATCCTGAATCTTAGGCTCGTGCAACTCCTCAGGCTCTCCTTGCACTTCAGACCCATGTACATCCTCCGAATCTTTCGGATCTTGCGCTGTTTCAGAATCTTTTGTCCATCGTTGTATCAACCGCACACCACCAATACCAACACACATCAACATAATACCAATCGAAGTTACGAGAGCTCCTTGTTCAAAAAGCCGTAACTTTTGTGTGTGCGTACATGGTTGTTTGCTGAGTAAACGTTTGATATCTCTTTTTAATGTGTCATATGTTTTTTGCGCTTTGTGTATAAGATCTGATTGGACTTCAACACACACAATAATTTGGGTTGATACCACAGAAACAAAGAGTATGGAAAAAATAATATGTTTTTTATTCATGGCTCCCCCTGCGTTTGAACAATTTCATTCTCTTTCTATACCGTTGTACAAAAAAAACCGACGAAAATGCTATCGTCAAGGAAAAATAGAGAGCTCAAATTGCCACACGGGCCAGTTCATCTACTGTAATGATCCCTGCCTTGAGTTTGGCAATACCATCGTGAACTATTGTTTGCATGCCATCAGAACGTAACTGTTCATAAATAGCATCAAATACAGGATTGGATACAATCAAAGCGCGCAAAGCAGGATTGATTACCAAAAGTTCATAAATACCCGTTCTGCCTCGATATCCACGCCCATCACACCAAGCGCATCCCTTGCCTGCATACAAAGTAATATTTTCATCAATGCCCAACTTTTTGAACAGATGATCATGCACATCTGTTCGTTCCTGTTGCTCACAACATTCTGAACATATTTTTCTAACCAAGCGTTGCGCAAGCACACCACTGAGCGATGCATTAATTAAAAATGGCTCTATACCCATATCCATTAATCGCATCACCGCACTCGGCGCATCATTGGTATGCAATGTGCTAAGCACCATATGCCCAGTTAATGCCGCTTCAATGGCAATACCAGCCGTTTGGCGATCACGAATTTCACCAACCATTAAAATATCTGGATCTTGTCGCAGCAATGCACGAATACCTTTTTCAAACGTAAAACCAGCATCAGTATTAATATGCCCTTGCGTGATGCCCTCCAAATTATATTCCACTGGATTTTCGAGTGTAATAATATTTTTATCAGGAGCATGCAATTCAGAAAGGATTGCATAGAGCGTGGTTGTTTTTCCCGAGCCTGTAGGACCGGTTACCAAAAAAAAGCCACTCTGCTTTTTCGACAACTCTTTTACAGCATGCAGCATTTCAGGCATAAAGCCGAGCTGTTCGAGCGACATTGCATGTGCGGCTCGATCTAAAATACGAACCACCATTTTTTCACCAAACAGTGATGGAAACGTAGAAACACGAAAATCTATTGGTTTTCCTTCAAACGAAAGACTAAATTTTCCATCTTGTGGAAGTCGTTTTTCCGCAATGTTCATTCTCGCAAGAACTTTTAAACGAGAAACTACTTGTTGCATAATAGATTGTTCGACTGGTGCTTGATCATATAAAACACCATCAACACGAAACCGAATACGCAAATGCAAAGAGGTTGGTTCAAGGTGAATATCAGAAGCTGTTTTTTCAATTGCACCGCGAATTAACGCATCCACCTGACGAACAACTGATTGATTATACGCTGATGCACTCGTATGCATGCCACCTACTCTTTTCGTTCAAAATCTTCATGGGCCAACTCTTCTACATCTTTTTCTTGCTGGATCCCTTGTTCACGAGCGAGACGATCATCATCCAAATCTTCATCATCACCAACTTCAGTTAATGATTTCTCATAAAATTCTTCGATAGCATCGTAAATATCTTGACGAATTCCAACACGAAACCGAATGCCATATGAAACATAATTACCAATGCGCGGCAATAGTTCTTGATCATTCGGATTGCTTGCAACCATAATCAACATATTTTCATCCCGTTCAATCGGAATGATTCCATTACTCGAGAGAAATTCCTTCGGAAACATTCTTACTAATGCATGGTTAAAAAAATAACCAATAGCGTCGAACGCGGGAACCTGATAATATTGCGCAAGTGCATTGAGAAGATCACCTCTATCAACAAGGCCCTCATCAAGGAGAAAATCATTAAAATTCGGTTTATTAGAACCCTTGAAATTTTTTTGTAAAGATTCTGCCTCAGAAGCTTTAATTACATTTTGCTTTTGCAAAATATCGGTAAGACCTTTTACAAACGATTCGTCCTTCATACGTCTCTCCCTTTGTGTCAGCCAACTTTCAATCCAATAAACAAACCAATAACATAACTGATGCTAATTACCATGTTAACCTTCATCCATGCCCAAGCCATACCTAATACTGTGTCGGCCGTTACATTTTGAGCTGCTTGTATGCCAAACTGTTCATACACTTTGTCCCAATTAACAACAACATTGATTACCTCAAGCTGTTGCAACACAGCCAGCCCAATCAACAGCAAAATACATACACCAACATAGGCGCTATATTTCTTCAATAAAAAACCGGATATAAATCCGATTCCTGCATAAAGCCCCGCTTCAAAAATAGTATCTTTTGACAATTTCACCTTGTGCATCATGGTGTTTACGTCAAACCGTTCTTTAAGTGCATCGACTATACCAGAATTAACTTGTGGTGACGTCACTGCTTCTACCGCTTCTTGTTCAACCATAATCAATCCTTTCATAGAGAGTTTATCATTCTTTTTTTATTATCAGTATAGGATTATAGCCCTGAAATAAGCAAGTAAAAACATGCAATACAAAAAGAGATACGCTAACACACGTATCTCTTTTTATTTCAGAGCAAAATTGATGCAAAGACTATTTAATGCTATCTTTCAATGCTTTGCCTGGCTTGAATTTCGGAACATTCTTTGCAGGAATTGTCATTTTCTTCCCTGTTACCGGATTAATCCCAGAACGACTCTTGCGTTTCATAACAGAAAAAGTACCAAAACCAGTCAGCGCAACAGAATCATTCTGCTTTAACGCATTTCCGATGGTAGCAATAAATGCTTCCAAACAATCCTTCACAGTCGACTTTGGCAATTTGGTCATTTTAGACATTTGCTCAATAACTTTTGCTTTATTCATAAAGATCCTTTGTTGATTACTACGCTAAAGCAACTAAACTAGTACTCAAAGTACAATATCGATTGCTGTAGGTTTGTCAAGTTTTCTTCCCATTTCATGCCGTTTTTTGCAACTTTTGACGCTGTATAATATAGATTATTATTACATACAATCACAGCTTACTGATGCCCCCAGATTCCTTAACTTCAGGAAATCTACAAATACTACTTTCAACATTTATTTTTATCATCAACAGAAACTGGCCCATGCCAAGCAGATGCCCATAACTTATTTAAGCAAGACGACCACGCCATTCTACTTCGCTCTTTGAGCTACGAAGAACACAGTACGAAGCAAGGCTGCGCCATACGAAGCTTGCCGAGTCGGTAGACCCGGATAAGCGAAGTATGGTGCCGAGGGCCGGACTCGAACCGGCACGGGCAAAAGCCCAAAGGATTTTAAGTCCTTTGCGTCTACCTATTCCGCCACCCCGGCAATGTCAATTGATAGCGTTATGGCATACCATAACGTTCTTGTATTTACACCAAAAAATTTGGAGGCGGCACCCGGATTCGAACCGGGGAATCAGGGTTTTGCAGACCCATGCCTTACCACTTGGCTATGCCGCCACATCCTCTTGATGCCACACATTCATCTTTTGCGCAAGTTCTTGCATACTAATCACAGGAATTTCCTGTTCATTATCTTGCCCAAGCTTGCGAGATGGTTTACTTAAATATACTTGCGTATGTGGTCCCTCAACAGGCAATCCTGCTTGATACCATTCAGCAGTTCCCCCTTCATACACACTCACATTTAAAAAACCATTTGCTCGTAACCTTTGCCCAACGTACTCACTTGTTGAACATTGGTAATTTGAACAATAAAGCACAATTTCAGCATTCTGATCAATCGTATCCATCTTTTTTTCAACATCCTCAAGCGGGATATTAATCGAACCCTTAATATGGCAATCATCATAAAACGGTTTATCTAGCACGTTCACAACAACTAAGCCCGTCTTTTTCTGTTCTCCCCAACAACCAGGAAGGGTACACAACACGCAAAACATTGCCAGCGCCGACAGGGTAAAAGATCGATATATGTTCATAATTCCTCTTTATCAAAAGCACCCTAAATGTACCACAAAATACTCCTTTAGCAAAGAGGAATCCCTACTAAATAGATCCAGGGCCATGCCATCCCTGGAAGAACCGATATAATACAGATTTCTTGAGTTATCGAATCCAAGTGAAAAATCGATTCCAGCGAACACGTTTCCAAAAATCAATAGGATGCTTAATCAAATCCCAAATCCACCACGATTCATCGCTATCTATAGACCAAATAAGAAAAATAATTTTTCCATGAATAAAGTTGCGCTTAATCGGACCAAATACTCGGCTATCTTGGCTACCAAGTCTGTTATCGCCCATCAACCAGTATTCGTCGTGCCCTAACGTAACAAAAAAATCATCCGATCCATCCCAATATTTTTCTTTTTCTTGCACATGTTCAGCAGCTCGTTTTGATGGACGAGAGTCTCCTGGCCAGAGTAAACCTCTATCAAATGAACCTTCTGAATCACGATCAACATGAGCTGGATCAATACGATAAAATGGTTGATCTTCAAACGCAACCGTTGGATCATATGATTTGCTTGATATATATTGCCCCAGTAATTGTCGACCAATCCGCTCGATATCACTTTTTCCCACCCGTCCATCCATGTAGATATTTTGCAATTCAAGCTGAACTTTTTTGTTGATCTGCGCAGGATCACCCTTCCAAACATCAATCAACGGATACTTATTCAAATACGGCTCATCAAGTTTTTCATCATTCACATAAATAACCGGTTTGCCATTATTGATAACTCCTTTAACCACATCTCCCGGTGTTCCAATAATTCGTTTTGTCCAATTGCTCGGCCCCCACACATACATTTCATATAAATTCATCAATTTGTTGTCAGAATATTGATACGAGTATGGCGGTTGATTAAATGAAATAACTTCCCCTGCACGAGGAGCTCTAAAAAGATACGTAAATTTATCTGCAAAAAAACGTTCTCCAACAAGCATAGTGGTCTCCATTGAACCTGTTGGCACTTGATATAATCCAAACCCAAACGTTCGAATCAAAAAAACAAGAAGCAAAAGTCCCGCTATCTCTATAACATTTGCCCAAAAAGTTGATTTTCTCTTCTGTGATGAATACATCATCATAAATCCTTATTGTTTATTATCGTTATAATGGGCCAGCATATCATACTTTTCCCAACTTTATAATGCCAAAAGCGCCAGCGGATTAACTTGTTTTCCTTGCTCATACAATTCAAAATGTAAATGCGATGCATCTCTCCCCTTTTTAATTGTATACCCAGTATCTCCCACCGCACCTATTTTTTTTCCTTGTTCCACCGTTTGATTCCTTCGAACATAGATCGTATCTAAATGCGCATATCTCGTTTTATACATAGCATCATGTGTAATCACAATAGTATTTCCATAACCGGAAGCATATCCTGCATATTCAACAGTACCGGATGCAACTGCTTGCACGGTGGTTCCACGCTGTGCAGCCATATCAATCCCCTGATGAAATCCAATCTGACCATTTGGTTTTTTTCGAGAACCAAAAAATGAACTCAACCAAAAGCGCGACCTCTCAATTGGTGAACAAAACGTAATACTAGTCAGCGGCGTTCGTTGATTTTTTGTATACCATTGCGGCTTGGATGATACTGTTTTTTTATCTGAAGGAGAACTGGTTTTTACCGTTTGCAATCGCATAGTATCATTCACCGCATACTCTGTATACTCATCCCATTCATGCGTGTTAATACGATGCATCAACGCATCCAGCTTTTGATCCTTAACATAGGAAAGCGACGATTCTTTTAAATATATTGGAGTACGATTTACCACAACAAATGCCTCTGAATCGCATTCATCCTCACTCAATGTATTGATAGCCATATCACGCGGCCCTATATTTTGTTTTCGCAACATTCGCTTTACTGAATTAATGTAACCATAATATTGATCCTGCAACGCATGCAGCTTTGCAATGTGAACACGAAATGAACGATATTCCCAAACCAAAAGCACAATTAGCACGCAACAGCACGCCAACATACAATACAACGTTTTATGTGATTTCATGATGTGTTTAATTGCCCTACTCCTCTAAAGCCAATAAAAATAATTTAGATTATTTCGAGATTGCTCGACGGAATCCATCCATGAGCATCATGTCCTAAAACTTTATACCATCCCGGTCTTTTTTCACACACGCACAACTCATCTGCTAATGATACTGCTCCTACAGGATGATAGCCCACATGTGGCCCAGCAAACAATTGCGATTCTTTCTTCATAACGATTCCACGCGTGTCTCGTTGCATATAATATTTTTCCAAAAGAATGTTTCCCAATACAATCATCACAAAACAAAGCCCAATCACCATGCAATAAAAAAACAGTTTGCGACAACGAATCACCCCAAAGCCAAGCAACCAAAACAAATACCAACAAAATAAAAATAAAAGTTGCGCTGGCAGCGTTGAAATGCCATACACCCCCCATTCGGTTATACGTAAAATCGTATCACGTCCAGGATTACCCAGCTTAGTGTATGCCAAGTTACTATTTACAGTACTATCAGAAACTTCAGAAACTGTTGCTCCTCGTGTTGCACGTTTCCAACAAACAATTGCATGTGAAAAATCACCAAGTTGATACAAACAGTTACCCATGTTATACCAAACAGCACGCCCCTTATTTTCAATCGAGTCGTACAATGCAATCGCATCTTTCCAATGGTTTTGCCTATATGCTTTATTACCTCGCAGAAATAACTCTTGTGCATTCTGCGAACCAAAAAGGATTGGCGCACTACCAATAAGAAGTACTATAAAAATGTTTCTAACACATCTATCCATTGCTCTGCTTTATCCAAAAGAATTGTATCCTGTTTTTTTATTTTCTTTGCGCCAAACGCTCGCTCTGCTATTGCAGAAAAAAACGTATTCCATTCTACACACAGTTTGTCGCTCATGCCAACATCACGCAACCGTTTTTCAATATAAGAAGCTGATACCGCTGCCATAGAAATCTGCCAACGATCCGCAAACAGTTCAATAAAGATCTGATATACGTGCTGAGCATCGGTATCTTTTTTGCAGCGCTTCACTTGTTTGCGTGCATATCCAAATGCCTGATGAGCTCGCTTTGCACGATAGTTACCTCGAGCACGACGGCGAGAAAGCCGTACTGTTTTTTGATATACAACAAAACTAATTGGCAAAAAGAGAAAAAGCAGAAATAACCACCAGGGAACTATCCGAGAAGGACGCACTGGATACCACGGACCATCATGTATTTCCATAATTGTCGGCTCATGCTCTTCCTTATGCATAGTTTTGGTTGGAGCAATGCCCGTATTCTGCTTGACTCCCGGCATCACCGTAATAGAAAGAGGTGCGCTTTGCAACGTTTTAAACGCTTTTTGTTTTACATCATAATAATAAAAAGATTGCGATGGAATTTCCCAACTGCCCGTTTGAAGTCCTTGCATAATAAATTCAAATCGCTTACCAATATAATTTTTTTTATTCGGTTCCTCTATTTCTGTTTGCGTTGATTCATAATATTTCAACGCATCCGGAATACCTTTTAATTCAGAAAATAAAATTGTATCCGGATCACCATCACCCAAAACTTCAACGGTAACCACAATACCCTCTGATTGCTT